>Ga0082212_10009472_pt1 | contig 12564 bp, 8 predicted proteins | sample TergutNt197P3_FD_71548 | JGI IMG/M metagenome (GOLD analysis project Ga0082212, IMG submission 71548) | Neocapritermes taracua P3 segment gut microbial communities from Petit-Saut dam, French Guiana - Nt197 P3 | ecosystem: Host-associated > Arthropoda: Insects > Digestive system > Gut ... | reverse complement strand
CATGGAAACGGCCTGCGAAATGATTCTCGCGAATGCCGCGCCCTGTACGCCCCAGCGAAAAATAAAAATAAAAATCGGGTCGAGAAGCGTGTTCAGCCCCGCGCCGATGATCATGCCGATCATGGTGATGGTGGGAAAGCCCTGCGCGCGGGTGCAGTGGGAAAGGCCGAAACCCACCAGCGAAAACGCCGAACCAAACAAAATGATCCGTAAGTAGCTGCGGGCATAGCCCAGAGCTTCGCTGCCCTTTTGCGCTCCCAGCAGGGAAAGTATCGGCTCCAGAAAGATCAGCCCCACGGCCGTCATTACAAGGCCGATACCCAACAGCAGAAAAAAGCAGTGGTTCAGTGCGTTTTGCGCCTCCTGCCTTCGACCCTGGCCCAGGCGCATGGAGATCATGTTGGCGGTGCCGATGCCGAAAAGCATGGAGACGGCAAGGGAGATGGTCATCAGCGGAAGCACCAGCGACAGGCCGCCCAGGGCGATCTCGTTTACGCCCTGCCCCACAAAGATTCGATCAACTACGTTGTACAGCGCGTTTACCAGCATTCCTGTGATGGCGGGAATGGAAAAGCGAAGAAGAAGTTTGCTGACCGGCTCGGTTCCCAGACGGCTTGCGGCGTCCGCAGGGGTGCCGTGCGGCGGTTTAGTATCGTTTGTTTCAGGCATAGTTGAGCGGTTTACCACCGGCTGCACTATACCACAAAAGCGGGTTATATAGAATGCCCCCTGCCGCAACAGGGGGCTTGGGTGTTACCCCGCTTTGATCTGAACCGGCCTTTTGCGGGCTTCGGCTCGTTTTTTGATCTCCATCGTCAAAATGCCGTTTTTGAATTCCGCCGAAACTTCTTCGGGGTTGGCGTTTTCCGGCAGCTTGAACGAACGGCTGAAGGAATTGACCCACCGCTCCCTGAGTATCCAGGTTTCACGGTTTTCATCGGCGGCGGCGTTGTCTTTTGCGCTGTCCGCCGCTTCCTGCCGTGAGGCGACAGAAAGGCAGTCGCCTTCAACGTGGATCTCGATGTTCTTTTCATCGTAACCCGGCAGTTCAATGTCCAGCACGTACGATCCGCCGGTCTCGCGGACATCCATCGCGGGAAAACGTTTGAACGGCTTTGACGCCGGCGGCAGAACGGAATCCCCAAAGAAGGACTCGAAGTAGCGATCGATATCGCTCATTGTGTTGTGTATCGCACTGGGGCGATACAGAGTCATGGTTTTCATAACTTTCTCCTTACATTTTATTCTGCCTATTTATTAGCAAGAACCGTGCCAAGTTAGCCGAAATCCCAGAAAAAATGCCTAAAACAATCATTTCGGGACCCGTCGGCGGTCAAGCGCACTCGCGCTGATCGCGCGGCACACTTACCGCCGACACCCCCGCTACATTTTTTGGGCATTTTTTCTGCATTTCTGAATGGGAATATATTGGTTTGGGTCGATTTGACACAACGGCTTACATTTTCGGGAAATTTTGTGTCAAAATGACACGAACTCATTAGTGCAGGCATGCATTTCTGGTGCGATTGTGTGTCTTGTGGTTTTCACGGTTTCAGGGCATAGTAACAGCAATGACTCTGGCGCAGGAAGAGGCCCTCTACAATTTTTTGGAAAACGTAACCGAGCCGTTTACCCTGGAGAACGTGACGGGGTTCGTGCGGATGCTCGACGATTCCAAACAGTCCGACAGCCTGGCTATGGAAATAGCCGCGATAATCGATTCCCACAACGTGGCGTTCCGGCTTGATGGCAGGCAATGGTTGTCCCGGCGCGGCTGCTTCGAAAAAATTCCTTTTGTAATCAGCCCAACCAAGCTGGAACTGCTTAACGGGATTCTTATCCCCGGCCACCGCTGTGTTCCTTTCGCAAATCCGGCAAAGATGCCCCACGAATACAAATTTTTTTGGAAAGAGCAGGAGGTTCCGTCAACGACCACCGAGGGTCCGCCGGAAGAATTTTATCCTTACTACAATATTTTCGGAGAGGAGTACGCCCCTCAGTATGTTGCAAGAGACAATCCGGAAAACGAATCCGCCTTTAACAGCGATCCTTTTGAAGACCCGGGCGAAGTTTCAATCCATACCTTCGACATGAGGAGTATCTTCCGTGAGGCGTCATTTATCCCCGGCGACCGTTTTGTTGTGCGCTGCAGAGACTGGAAAGAAGGACATTTTGATCTGGAAAAAGCGGGCAGGGACGAGTGGCCGGAAGCCGATCTGTACGCATGGTTCGAGGCTGCCGAAGGGGGCTTTGAAGACAGCTTTGCCCTGCTTGGGCCGGGGGTGTCAACCGAAGAGCAGATCGCATACGCCTACTGGTACGGCGGCAAACGGATGCGGGAGCTTCCCGCCTATGCGCTGGAAGAATTTCTCTACGAAAAAACCGACCGTATCGAAAGCGTAAACTATGGTATTGAAACCCGTTTCTGGTTTGCCGGAAAAGACATTCCCGACAGCAAGGGACTTTCCGGCATGGCTGTTCCTCCCGATCGGACTTTTATTGAAGATATTCTGTACAAGGCGAATATCCCTGTTTCGGAATATGTGATTCTTTCGTATGTGCGGGACGCATTGTTCAGAAATGAAAAAGACATTGAAAAGGTAATGGCGCGCATAGTTCCGCAGTCGATTCGTCTTGATCAGCGTGACTGGAATTCCCTTATTGATTTTGTCCATGAAACCATGGAAGATATGCGTTTGCGCTATACGGTGTTCCTCGATCAGGAACTGGGACCCTTAAGGCAGCAGGTGGGGGATCTGCATAATGCGGTGGTAGACCTTGCCGCGCAGCTGCAAAAGGGAGAGATGGATCCGTCCTGGCTGCCGCGGCATACGTTTATCATGCTTTCCCAAATTCAGGCGCATGCGGCAAGCCTTATGGAAGATTTGGACACCAGCGAGGCTCCTCCGGAATCCGAACTGGAAGCGATGGGTAATTCCCTTGACAGCATGATCGAAACTTTCAGGGAAATTAAAGAAACGATAAATGACGCCATGAACAACTTCAGGCGGAGAAACCTTCATCTGATACGTCCCGGCAGGGGCGGTGTCCGGGAAGATACGTGGCTGACAGTGCAGATAAGCATTGCCGGAACGGAGGTGTGGCGCAGGGCACAGATCCCCGCGGAAAGACGGCTGGAAGACCTGCATACGCTGATTCAGACAATCTTCGCCTGGAATGACAACTATCGCCACCGCTTCTACGCTGGGGAAAGCGGCAATGACGACAGAAAAAACCTCGACGACAAGATGAGGATACAGGAAGCCTGCGCTCTTTGTTTTGACGGATTGGAGTATGAATACGGCAACAAGTGGAGCGTTAAGGTTATTCTGCTTTCCTCCCATCACCCTGACAGTGAAGAAGCGATACGCTGTGTTACCGGCGAAGGAGCGTCCCCGCCGGAAATAATCGGCGGTCCCCTGCGCTTCCGCAAGCTTCTCGGCGCGCTTTCGGGGGGCAGCGACATGGAAAAACAGGCTGCCCTGCACGAACTGGGATCGGATTTTGTCCCCGGTCTTTTTGATATTGAAGAGTGTAATAAAAAATTATCTGCATTGTTTTCGGAGGGATGATCTATGGACATCAAGGCACTGGAAAAAGCCGCGCTGAGCGTGCGCGCTTTAAGCATCGACGCCATTCAAAAGGCCAATTCCGGGCATCCCGGCCTTCCGCTGGGGGCGGCTGAGTTAGGCGCAATTTTATACGGCGAAATTTTGCGGCACGATCCCGGCTGTCCCGCGTGGCCGGATCGCGACCGCTTTATCCTGTCGGCGGGGCACGGTTCCATGTTTCTGTATGCCCTTTTGCACATGTGCGGCTACAAAGACATGACTCTGGACGACATAAAAAATTTCCGGCAAATCGGTTCCCCCGCCGCAGGCCACCCCGAATACGGCATGGCTGCCGGTGTTGAAGCGACATCAGGCCCGCTGGGGCAGGGTATTGCAATGGCGGTCGGATTTGCCGCCGCCGAGACCATGCTTGCCGCCCGCTTCAACACGGCGCAGCGCGCAATTATCGATCACTACACCTATGTTCTGTGCGGCGACGGCTGCCTGATGGAGGGTGTTTGCGCCGAAGCAAGTTCCTTTGCCGGGCATCACGCTCTGGGCAAGCTTATTGTGTTCTACGATTCAAACAGAATCACCATCGACGGCAGCACGGACATTGCCTTTACCGAGGATGTCGCCAAACGCTACGAGGCATACGGTTGGCAGGTACTGCGCGGCTCCATGTACGACTTTGAGGAAATCGCGCGCCTTACCGCGCAGGCAAAAGCGGAAACGGACAAGCCCAGCCTGATAATCCTTGAATCGATCATCGGCAAGGGCGCGCCCAACAAGCAGAATACCGCCGATGTCCACGGCGCTCCGCTGGGCGCGGATGAAGCCGCTGCAGCGCGCGCCGCACTTGGAATCCCCGGCGACTTTTTTATCGCGCCGGAAGCGGCGGACTATTTTTCCGCAAAACAGGCCGCCTGGAAAGAAGAACGCGAAAGCTGGCAGTCGCTGTTTGACTCATGGTCAAGGGAAAATCCCGAAAAGCGCAAAGAATGGGACGAGTTCCACAACGGCAAGGCCGCGCCCGCAGCCATGCCTGTTTTTAATCAGGGAGAGGCAATCGCCACCCGTGCCGCCGGCAGCAAGGCTCTTGCTGCGATTGCATCGGCCAACGCGAATCTTGCCGGCGGCTCCGCCGACCTCAAAAACCCCAACGCCGTGGGACTCCCCGCCGATGCGGGGACATGGAACCGGCAGAACCGCGCCGGACGCTACATTCACTTTGGTATCCGCGAATTCGCAATGGCGGCGATATGCAACGGTATTTCTCTGCACGGCGGCCTGCGATCGTTCTGCGCGACCTTCATGGTTTTTTCGGACTACCTCCGCCCGGCGATCCGCCTTTCCGCGCTGATGCAGCAGCCGGTGGTGTATGTTTTGACCCACGATTCGATCTTTGTCGGCGAAGACGGCCCCACTCATCAGCCCATTGAGCATTTGGCAAGCCTGCGGATCATGCCGAACCTGTGCGTCCTGCGCCCCGCCGATGCCGAAGAAACCGCCGAAGCTTGGGCGATGGCAATGGAGCGCACAGACGGTCCCACGGCGCTTGCTCTTTCCCGGCAGAATCTTACGGTTTTCCCCAAGGCCGACCCGGACTGGAAAAACACTATCCGCACCGGCGCGTATATCGCCAAACAGGCTTTGCCTTCTGACCTGGGCGCAGACGCAATGGCCGATCTGGTTATCATCGCTACCGGCTCCGAAGTGGGCCTTGCCCTGGAAGCCGCCGCAAAAGCAACGGACAAAAAAATTCAGGTGGTTTCGATGATCAGCAGGGAATTGTTTGAATCCCAGCCACAGGCGATACGTGATGTCATTGTTCCCCCCGGTGCGCGGGTCATCGTCTGCGAGGCGGGCGTACGCAGCGGCTGGGAACGCTGGGCCAAAGTCGAAGACATTCTTTCGATAGAACGCTTCGGCGAATCAGGCCCGGCGGCAAAGGTCGCCGATCATCTGGGTATGAACGCCGCCGCGCTTCTGGAAATTATTAACAGCGAGAAAATTTAAGTTTGCGCGGGCTGGGTTGTTACGCCGTACAGATAGCGTTTGATTTTCATGGTGGGCGTTTTTTCGAAAGGCTCATTCCGTATTTCAATCCTTGAAAGACGTGAAAAATTTGCCAGTTTTTTATTTGCCCATGAGCGCAATTCCTCAAGGGCATGTTCGACTGCGCTTACCGCCGCTTTTGCCGCGTCATTGAGTCTGACCAACGCAACAAGCTCGCCTTTCGCGCCGGAGTACACCAGAGCTTCTTCAACCAACTGCGAGGTTCCCAACAGATCCTCAATTTCTTCGGGGTAGATATTTTCCCCGCAGGGACCGAGTATCAATGCCTTGATTCTGCCCTTGACGTAGAGATTGCCTTTGCTGTCGATGCTGCCAAGATCGCCGGTGCGCAGCCAGCTGTCGGCGGTGAACGCCTCTCGGGTCTGTGCCTCGTCGCGGAAATAGCCCATCATCACGTTGGGGCCGCGCACCTGAATTTCTCCGCCGCCGCCAATGCGCAGTTCCACACCCCCCACCGCGGAACCGGACGATTTGAAGGGGAAGCGGAGAGGGGTGGTTCCGGACACCAGCGGCGCCGCCTCGGTAAGGCCGTATCCCGGCGTAACGGGGAATCGCGCGCGGCGCAGAAAATTTTCCACCTCGGCGGAAAGGGGCGCGCCGCCCGTGCCAAAGATGCGGATTTTTCCGCCCAGTGCGGCGTTAAGTTTTCGTCCGGCGAATCGTATCGCCAGAGCGCGGGTAAGGCGGCTGCGGTACAGGCGGCTCTTGCTCAGTTTGGGCGCAACGGCGCTGCGGTACATTTTTTCGACAAAGAGCGGAACCGTTACCATTACCGTGGGACGCAGCGCCCTGGCCGCCGGAAGCAGCACCGACGGCGAAGGCGGACGGTCAAGATAGGCAATGTTCGCTCCGCTCATAAAGGGTGCCAGCATGCCAATACTGCACTCGTAGGCGTGGGCGAGGGGCAGCACCGAAAGCAGCCGGTCGTGCCTGAAAATTTTCACCAGGGACAGGGACGAAAGGGCACTGGAGATAATATTTGCCCCGGAAAGCATGACCCCCTTACTGTTTCCCATTGTACCGCTGGTGTAGATAATGGACGCCAAATCGTCGCCTTTTCGCTGCGGCAGCCGTTGTGCATCTTCTTCGCCGGGCGGCAGGCCCAGCGGCTTTTCGCAGCCATCCTGCAAAACAGAGAATTCTCCCGTAGCGGTATCAATAAAAATCAGCGGCATGGTTGAGGCTAATTGCCCGATTTTTGCCGTCATTTCACGGCTCAGGATTATCGCGGACACCTGCGCATGGGCGGCTATGTGCTGTACCTGTTCGCCCGAAAAACCGGTCAGCAGGGGAACCGAAACCGCCCCTGCCAGCGCAATGCCAAAATAGGCGAGCGGCCATTCGGGACAGTTTTCCGAGAGCAGCAACACCCGGCCGCCCGGCTGAACGCCAAGCCGCCCCAACAGCAGGCCAATTTGCCGTGAACGAAGCGCCATCATCCTATAGCTAACCATGCGGCAGACTTTGCCATCCCGAATCAGCGAAAAGGCAGTCCTCTGTCCATATTGCGCCGATGTCCCAAGGCACACCTCTCCCAGTGTTTTTTCAGCGAGCTGTATCATTGTTAGTTTAGAGCGCCTTTCGCGCAAAAGGTTGCAGGAAAACCCGCAGTTAACTTGTCCGCCGGTACACCGCAAGATAATCAAAAAACGACAGCACCGAAAAAAGCACGGAAACGCCAAAAATCGCAGGAACAACAACGGCAAAAACCGGCTGCAATGATTCCATCGCGTCAAGGCGGCGCAGGCTGGAGTAGAGCAGGGCGGCGGCGGCGGCAGTAATGTAGCCGACGGTTTTGATTTTGCCGCTTATGCGCGCGCCCATGGAAATCCCTTTTCGCAGCATGAGGTTGCGGATAAAGAGAATGCCGAACTCGCGGTACAGCACCACGAGAAACAGAAAAGCCGGGAAAATGCCGTCGATCACAAAGCAGAGAAAACAGCTTAACTGCATGAGGGTGTCGGCGAAGGGATCGAAAAGCCTGCCGAAATCGCTTGACTGGTTCAGTTTGCGCGCTGCCATGCCGTCAAACATATCGGTAATTTCCGAAACGACAAAGATAATCCACAGCAGCGCCGCGGCGAGGCGGGGGTCGGCGATGGGCAGAAAATACACGGCAAAAAATACCGGGGCGAGGATTACGCGCAGAAAAGTAAGGCAGTTGGCAAGGTTCATGGCATTACGCTATATTCCCGGACGACCTGAATTTCGCTTTGCACCGCCGCTGTCCCCGCTACTTCATTTGCCGCGTTTACGGCGTTGTCGATCAATGCCCGGGAATTGGCGACTCCGTACAGAATAACAGTGCCGCCCGAAACCACCGCATCAAGAAAGTGAACGGGAATTTCCTTTTCGTACACGATGTGATGTTTAATCCCCTGCTCAAGAATCATTTCTTTCAGGCGCACGGCGTTCTGAGTTTCCGCTTCGGCGGTAAAGACCTGGCCGGTGACCTGCCTGACAATTTCAGCGCAGGCCGCCGGGTGGAAGATTCCCGTGTTCAGGGCAATGTGGTGGTTTTCCGGATCTCTCCAGTCAATATCGAAAAAATAGCGGTGAAAGCCCAGTCTGTCCTGATCGCTGCGCTCAATTATCTGTCGTGCCCTCCGCTCATCACAGTGAAAATAGCTCTTCACCCGCTCTATGCGGATTTCCGGCGGCGCAGCCAAAAATATCGAAATATGCGCCGGCATATTCTTGAACACCATTCCCGTGCCCCTGCCGACAAACACACAGCTTCCCTGCCCGGCCTCTGACAAAACCGCCGATTTCAGGTAATGCAGATAATCGTCCCGATCCTGTGAGAGCGACGCGAAAAACGACGGTTTACGCTCGTCGTATTTTATCAGTTTTTTTCCTTCAATTCCGTAGGATTTAATCCGCTCTTCCAGCGCATCCTTGTCTACAAGCCGGAAGTTCAGCTGCTTTGCAAGTTCGCGTGCGGTTTCATCGCCCAGAGCGGCAAGTTCGCGGGAAACGGAAATTATCGCCATGGCAGCCCTCCTGCAGTGATGTTAGCGTTACCCTATTGGGCGCAGAGGTGCAATAACTGGATAAAGAGGCCGATCTTTTGCTGGTTTTCTGCCATTAGCTGCAGTATTGGCTGCCGCGAGACGGAATTCAGTTCGCGCCAGTTAATGATATAATCGGGATGCTTCTTCTGTACATCGTCCGCCAGCATTCTCATGTGCTTGTCAATAACGCTCAGATGCCCGTCGGCGGTATTAAGAATTTCCAGCGCAGCATCGTTTACGCTTCCGACAATGCTGTTGATGTAGCGCGCCTGGGTTTGATCCCGGTCTGCGCGGAGAAGCGATGCTTTTAGCCGGGAACCGTCGGCACCGTCATCGGACAGTTCATTGTCCAACTGCGTGATGGCATTGGGTATTTCCAGCATCTGATGAAACGCTTCCGACAATTCTTTGGAGTTGGCATTATTGGTCCATTGTCCGCGGATAAGCAGTATATCGAAAAGCTCACGAATATCTTTTTCAACATATTCACTCATAAAAACCGAAAGATAATTGAGTCCTTCCGCATATGTATAGGAGGCCAATCCTTTCTGAATCAAAACTTCGTTTGCTGTGGCGTTATAGTGATCCAGACGTTCAAGATCACCCCCGTAAAAAACATCCTTCAGCAGCACTTCAATCTGTTTGTTTTTCTCGGTTTTGTTGATCTTGTCTATATATTCCTTCGCTTTTATGGTTCTCGCTTCCAGCCACATCTCGGCGATGTGTTCGTCAGGGATTCGGGGTTTGCAGGTCCATATCGGATTCCCGCTGCCGCATTGGATAAGAAGTTCCAAGACCCTTGAGTTGATAATATCCCGCAGCCCCAGGATCATTTGCGCAAATTGGCTGTCGGCTATCAGTTCTTCCCCCGCACAAATCCTGAGCAGTTTTAACAGGGTTTTCCAGTCGCTGTCGGGGTTAATGCCCTGGCTAATCGTCAGAAAATCACCCAGATTTTTGGCAATCGCCGCCCCTTTTACCGGGGATAATTTCGGATCCCCGCCAAAGGGACCCTCTACAAAATTGGAGTCAAAATTTTTGAGCAGGGCCGGATAATCGAAGACAACAAGCTGAAAAACTACCATGACAAGATTGTAGCAGCGGTTGATCCCGTTTATCCGGTTTGCGTCAAACTTGGATGTAAGCGCTTCGATATCGCTGCCGATCTGGCCGGTTAATGCTTCCGGCGGAGTTTTTTTGGCTATCTCTTCCATGTATACCGGGTTCAGGCGCTTGGCTATTTCGACAACGGAGGGATCCATAAAGGCTTCCAGCACTATCTGCCGCAGCCGGGTGGATTTTGCGGTATCCTTCATGAAAATCCTGATCGGCAGGATCATTTTGTACAGAGAAAGAAAAAACTGTCCCAGCGAAGGGTCTGCCTCGCCTGTTTTTACCCTGTAAAACTTGGCGTACTTGTTTTCGGCCAGATCCTTGTACCTCTGCCGCAGGATAATTTCCTTGTCAGACAGCTTTTCATTGCTGTCACCGGAAAAAAAGTTGAGAACCTTTCCAACGAGATCTTCTGCCATAAACACTCCCCTTTTATAGTTTATTACAATATAGAAAAAAATTCAATGAGAAGTTCTCAATGGTTTTCCGGTATGATATAGTGCTATGGGGGCAGTTTTGACCGCATTTGGCATTTTCAGCCTGATTTTCGGCGTTTTCTTTGCCGCCCTGCACACTCTGCTGCTGTTCGGCTTTTTTCTGGAATGGTTAAAAGACAGGCGTTCCATTGCTGCCGCTGGCAGCGCAGCGCACAATGCGGCGGTTTGCAGGGTGTCGCTTATTATCCCCATTCATAACGAAAGCCGGCGTATGGAAGGACTGCTTCGGAGCCTTCTGGCGCAGGACTGCTGGAACCAGGAATTCCGGAACCAAAGGTTCCTGGTGGAAATAATCTTTGTCGACGACTGTTCAAACGACGAAAGTCCCGCCATGCTTGCCGCCTTTGTAAAGGATGCGGCGCGGCAGGGTGTGGAAAATTGCAGGGTCATTACCCTGACGGAAAATCCCGGCCCGAATCGCAAGCAGTATGCCCTGTCGGTGGGCATTGCCGGGGCACAGGGGGACTACCTCCTGTTTACCGACGGCGACTGCGAAATGGCGCCCGGCTGGATCCGGACAATGGCTGGCCGCATGGCCGATGAAACTACCGGCGCGGTAATCGGCCCGGTTTTCAAGAAAAAGCAGGGGGAGGGGTTCTTCTGCCTGTACCAGTGTTTTGATCATCTGATGCGATATTACTACCTCGCCGGTTCAACAGGGCTGGGCGCGGCGGGAGGCAGCTTTGGCAACAACCTCATTGTCAGCAGGGCGGCGCTGGATGCCGTTGGGGGCTACGGCGCGCTGCCGCCTTCTCCTACGGAAGACGCAGCCCTGATCTCGGCGATTCGCTGTCTGCGCCGAACCGAAGGTTCGCGTTACCGCATCCGCGCCGCCATTGCCGGTGATGCGGCGGTGGAAACCGCCGCTGAAACAAGCTGGCGCGGCCTTGTCAACCAGACCCTTCGCTGGAACAACGGCGGCCTGTTCAGCCCGGAACCGGTGACCCGCTTTAATTACAATCTCTTGATGCTGATTATCTCCGCGGGAATACTCGCCATACCGTTTTTGCCTTTTTTCCCTTTCCTGTGGCCCATGCCCGCGGCTGTCTTTTTTTCCATGATCGAAAATACCATTATGTCTTTTGCCCTGTTCCGAAAAAAACTTCCTCGGGGAGGACCTTTAAATCTGGGCTATGTGCCGGCTTTGTTTTTTACCCCGTGTTATTTTACCTTGATGACGATAATGGGTTACTGCCGCATAAAGGTAAGATGGAAGGGCAGCGAAATAACACATGATTCATAACCGGCAACGAATGGCGCAGGTTCAGATTACTTTTACCAGCCAGCCCTTGCTGTCGGGCAGCAGGCCGTACTGAATCCCTTTAAGGGTTTTTTGCATTTCTGAGGCAAGGTCGCCGGGTTTTCCGTTATTGAAAACAACCTTCCTTCCCTGCCAGGTCAGAGACGTAATGGGCACCGCGCCGACGGCGGTTCCGGTGACAAAACATTCCCTTGTCTCTTCCATCGCTTCCTCAATGGAAATCTGCCGCTCTTCTACCGTAACACCCCCCTCGCGGGCAAGTTCAATGATGCTTGAGCGGGTTATACCCGGGAGAATAGTGTCGCCTAACTCCGGCGTTACCAGATCGCCTGACTTCAAATGGAAAAAGATATTGCAGGACGAACCTTCCTCGATGTATTTGTGGTGGGTTGCGTCAAGGAATACACATTCCATATAACCATCGTCTATCGCCTCATGTTTTGCCAGCGCCGCGATTGCGTAATTGGAGCAGGCCTTAATCCAGCCGGTACCTCTTGGCGTTGCGCGAATCCGATCGGTAACCACCGCGTCAAAGTTGCTGCTGGAAAAGTATGCGCTGACCGGCGTACAGATCACCATAACCCAGGGTTCATAGGATATATTCACGCCGATACCGCCCTCGGCGATAGTAAACGGGCGGATGTAAATGGAATCTGCGCTCATAAAGGAATCTTTTTCCCACTCACTCCTGTAGCGGGGAAAAAAACCGAGGGCGGCATTGCGCTTAACGGTCTCAATGCAGGCTTTAAGGAAAAAATCTTCGGGAAAGGGCGGCATATACAGAGCTTCCATCGATCGAAAAAATCTTGCCGCGTTCCTTTCGGGCCGGAAAATGGCAAGTCCTCCGTCTTTTTGGGGCAGGGCCTTGAGTCCCTCGAAGCAGGCAAGACCGTATTGGCTGGTGTAGTTTACCAGCGGCATATCGTCATAACAGTTACGCGAAAACTCAATACTGCCCCTTTCTTCGGCGTTCATTGCAGCCTCCGCCTCCGGCGTTTTGTGGGGTTTTTCCAGATATTCCTCGGTCCATTTTCCGCCTGAAAATTTTG
>Ga0082212_10009471_pt1 | contig 12565 bp, 8 predicted proteins | sample TergutNt197P3_FD_71548 | JGI IMG/M metagenome (GOLD analysis project Ga0082212, IMG submission 71548) | Neocapritermes taracua P3 segment gut microbial communities from Petit-Saut dam, French Guiana - Nt197 P3 | ecosystem: Host-associated > Arthropoda: Insects > Digestive system > Gut ... | reverse complement strand
ATATGTGAGAGCAGAAGGCGCATATGTCAGGCGCGGCATCGTGGCGGCGGAGTGCAAAACAGTGATGGTTTGCAGTCGGGCGGTGCGGTGACGCGAACCTATAAAAAGTGATGTTCCGCATGGGAGCGGGACATCACTTTTTATAGGTTGAGCAGGGGAATCCAAAGGGGGCGGCAAGCCCCTTTTGGCACACGACCTTGCTTGCAAGGTCTAGTGTGTTATGCCTGTCCTCCGACTGGCGGGAAAAACTGCGCTGCTGCCATGTGGGCGGCGCGGTTTTGAGCGACAGGAAAACGGGGCGGGATTTTCGAGCGGTCAGCGAGAAATTCACGGCGCGTTTTCATAAGGAGGACGGCATACAGCCATCGTCTCTCGTCCTCGTTTGGGTTGGTTGATTAGTCTCAATAATCACGAGTTGTAAAATATTCCGACACTGAATTGGTTAATGCTTATAATCGGCAACTTTATATTTTTTGTTTTCTGATACAACAAAACTGCTATCTAGTTAAAACAGCATTTTTGTTGTTTTGTAAACATTTTCTTTGTAATCTCTATTGCAGATTACAGTGATATCAATTAGATATTTCAAAAATGAGCAAAAACAGGATATTATCAGGTTATAACAATGACGATGCCGGCAGTTAATTAAGTTTTGTACAAAAACACAAGAGGAGGGTGAAAGTTGTTCAGCAAAAAGTGGAAGACTTCCGAAAGAGAATACAATGTCCTTGAAGAACGCCATATATCTATACCCATGAGGGATGGCGTCACGCTTGACGCGGATATATTCCGTCCGGACAGCCCGGAAAAGTTCCCTGCGATACTTGGTATACATCCCTATGATAACGCGTGGCAGTCAGACCCCATAAAACCGTTTGGTATGTGTATCGCCGCCGGTGGGGTTGAGGCGGGAGACCAGAATTTCTACGTCCGCAGAGGCTACGTAAAGGTAAATGTGAATTGTCGCGGCACAGGAAAGTCGGAAGGGTTCTTCAACATGCATCTCCCGCCGGCAGATATGGATACCTATGACGTCATTGAATGGCTGGCGGAACAGCCTTGGTGTGACGGAAATGTGGGTATGTTCGGAGTTTCGTGGCTTGCCATGCGCGCGCAGATGGTGGCGCACATGAAGCCTCCGCACCTGAAAGCTATATTCGCGCCGTTTGCCGCGGCGGACCAGTACAGGGACGCCGTCTATCACGGAGGTATCCTCAACCATGATTTTACCAACGGATGGATAAAGATCCTGGATAATCCCAGGTTCCCGCAGGGCTGCTTTACCGAAAAGGTTCTTGGAGAGGAGGTTTATAAAGAAAAGCTGGCAGAGGCCCTTTCCGATCCGAATCTCATGGCCGTGCCGCATATCGCGCATACGCTGGAGACCGGTCAGGGCCCCATCGATAATTTCCTGCTCTATCTTGACGGCCCGTTCTGGAGAACGCAATCTACGAACTACGAGGGCACAGATATACCGGCCTATCTCGGAGCGTGCTGGGGTATGCAGGGCCTGCACCTGCCGGGCGCGACCACAAGTTGGAATAACTGGAAGGGTCCTAAAAAAATGACCATCGGCCCCCCGCTCTATCTTGACAGGCCTGTTTACCAATACGCCTATGAATCGTTGCGCTGGTTTGACTACTGGCTGAAAGGCATTGATACCGGGATTATGGATGAGGATCCGGTTCGCCTGTTCATCGTCGAAACAGGCGAGTGGAAAACGTCATCAGAGTGGCCGTTGCCCGAGACAAAGTTCACACCGTTTTACCTCCATGAGAGTGGTCTCCTGAGCGAGCGGGAACACTGGCCGAACGAAGGCTTTTCCACATTTGAAGATTCGCATTTCAATCGCGGAAGCCTAACCTTTGTCACGCCGCCTCTGGTGGAAACAACCGAAGTCATTGGCCCCATGGTGCTAAACCTCTTTGGATCCAGTACAGATACTGATATCCTATGGTTTGTGACCATCCTCGACTATGATCCAAACGGAAAGGAAACACTTCTCACAAGAGGTTGGCTCAGAGGCTCTCACAGGCGGACAGACCCTGAGCGATCCACACCGTGGCTGCCTTATCACACCCACACTGAACGCGAGCTTTTAACTCCGAATGAGGTCTATGAGTTCAACATCGAGATCAGGCCATACGGGACAGAGTTTAAGCCTGGTCACAGGATTGGCGTAAGGGTCAAATGCGTTGATGACGAGGAACCTACAAGCTCCCTCGAAGGCCACAATGTCGGACACTTGTGGAAGCAGAAAAGCTCCCGCGTAACGGTATACCATAACGCAGACTATCCGTCACATCTGATTCTTCCAATAACTAAGGGCAACGTGATTGGAACGTATATGTCAGGCGGAGTCATGCCAAAAAAGCATTTCCCATTTAGAAAGTTTTAGTCCGCATAAACATAACCAGATACTGATAAAAAATAAAGGAGAGATGATCAAATGCCACCATTAAGTCCAGTCGGCCTCGTAGGAATCATCATCGCGATCGCGCTGTTTATGTATCTTGTCTACAAAGGCCATAGCCCGTTTGTGGTTGCGGCAATCTGTGCGATAATCGTTGTAATAGCCAACTTACAGTCCGGCGTTTCATTTTTACAGCAATTAGCTGCTCCTTTTTCAACAGTTACAGACGATCATGGCATCGAAACCGTAGGACCGTTTCTCACAGGAATGTGGGATATGATCAAATCCCTGTTCCCGATGATTTTCCTTGGAGCGATACTCGGTAAAATATATAATGACACAGGAGCGTCAGAATCCATCGCCCGCACTCTGATTAAGGCGTTTGTCGTTAAGCGGGAAGGAAAAGCGAAAGTCACCGCCGCAGTTCTGGTCATATGGGCTTTGTTTGCCGTGTGTGATATGGGTGGAATCGACGGATATGTTATGCTGTTCACAATGTTGCCTATATGTGTGATCGTCTGTGAGATGGCGGACATTCCACGGCGATTCATTCCCGCAATGCTATGCTTAGGCACGGCGTTCATAGCCGCGCCCGGCGCACCTCAGATATATAACGTTATCACAGAAGCGGCAATGAAGAGCCAGATTGCAGTTGCTGCCGAAGCGGGTGCGATGCAAATAGTTGGTCAGCTTGCCGAGGTAGGGCCCCTCTCTGCATGGCTTCCCGGGCTTGCATCAACTGCAATCATAGCAGTACTATGTATCATAACAGTCGTCAAGATGATTAATAACGCCAAAAAGAAAGGTGAATATTTTGAGTACGGTCCGCTCGATAAGGTAGAGATTCCTGAACGCAAACTGCCGAACTTTATAGTAGCGCTGCTCCCTCTTATCTGCGTATTCATAGTTTATACCGTTCTGGGTCAACCGGTGTTCATAGCGTTGCTGGCCGGCGTAATTCTGGCTCTTGCGACTATGAGCCGCAATCTGCCGAAATATAACCTCAAGAAAGAAGCAGTCGGTATTTTCGTGCGTGTCACCGGCGTCCTGAATGGCGGCGCCGCAGGCTATCCCAATGCCCTAATAACCGTTGCGACGCCTAACGCACTGGCAGGTGTTGTCACATCTACCGCTGTTTTCGGCGCAATTGTTGCGAGACTTGCCAGCTTGCATATAAATCCGCTCCTGCTGGCTTTTATCTTTGTATGCGTAGTAGTTGCCGTAACCAGTTCGCCGCCGACAGGCTTGTTCGTATCTATAGCAGTCGTACTTCCTGTGGCCATTGGTTCTGCGATTGGCGCCGTTGGCGGAAACGCTATAGCGGCAACATTGCCTGTCAGCGCAAATGCAATCTTCCGTGTTTCAGCTATTGCTGCGTCCACTTTTGAGACACTACCTGCTAACGGTATGATAGTTCTTGCTCTGGCTTTAGCGAAGAGTACGCATAAAGAATCCTATAAACCTATGTTCCTGATGACTGTCGCCTACACATTGCTGGGTACGATCGTCGCCGCGCTGCTTTGCCTGATTCCCGGCCTTGCCTGATTTCAACTGCCAGAAGATGAGTTTCGATCCGGTGGGGTAGAAGCGTCGACCCGCCGGATCAACAAAAAACAACTGTGAGACATACTGGAGGTGGTCAAAATTACCAGAATTGAAATCGATGAAAATACATGTACCGGTTGTCAAATATGTTATAAGGCATGCTTATACGATGTTATTCGCTGGGACGGTGAAGCACGAAAACCGGTCGTAAAATACCCCGAGGAATGTGCAACATGCAATTGGTGCGAGCTGTCTTGCCCGGCTAAAGCAATTGAAGTAATTCCGGACTATACCGTTCCTTATCCCAAATATTACCCCAAGTCAGAGTATCCGAATACGTATGAGGATTATTAAGGAGGTAGCTTCATTGTCGAGTTTAGAGAATATAGGGGAAGTATACTCCGCCGATGTAATCATCGTCGGAGGCGGACCCGCGGGATTGGTAGCCGCCAACAAGCTAAAGGAGCTGAACAGCAGCCTTGATATTCTTGTAATTGATAAAGCGACAACCGGTTCATCCGGAGCAAAGGCGAACAAGGGCGCCGGAGTATTGTTCGTCATGTCTGAAAATGACGATATCGGTAAATTCAGAGAATTCCATGTAGAGAACATAGGGCATTATCTTAACGACCAGGAACTGCTCGAAACATTTGCAGCGACGACGCTGCAGGTTGTGGAACATTACGAAAAATGGGGCATTTCCATAATGCGGGAAGCTGACGGCAGCCTTGCAAGAGTCGAGGAATTACCGCTTTGGTCACTTTGCGGGTTTGATCTGGATATGATGCAGAAGCTTAAAAAGAGGGCATCGCAACAAGGGGTGAGGACAGTTGATAAAACCCAGATAGTTGAGCTGCTTACCAATAGCGGGCAAGTAGTCGGAGCTGTCGGATTTAGCTTACTTGATGGGACTTATCGTATTTTTAAAGCTAAATCAGTTATTATGGCGACCGGCTCCTGTAATTGGATGGTTACAAATATGTGGTATTCCGGCAGAGGCGATGGTATTGCCGCCGCATACCGCGCCGGCGCACAAATGAGGAATGCTGAATTCTCGAATTTTTACAATATCCACTTAAGGGGTAACATGTCCGCTCTTGTGGGAGGGCAGTATGCGCTTTATAATAACGCGGGGGAGAACCTGGCGTCGAAATACTGCGCGGATTTTGAATGTGATATTGATATTGGGATTCTCCTTGGTATGGAGAAAGAGGTAATGGATGGCAAAGGACCGGTTCGTTTCGAGCCGTCGGAGCTTTTTGTCAAAAACCCCCTTGCTGCCAAAGGGTTTCTGTTTAAATGGGAAAGACCCGCAGCAAGAATGTTCTGGGAAAAGCTATTTGAAAAAGAAGGTAAATACATGACAGATCATGCGCCGAGGCCTGAAGCATTTCCCGGTTTCATTGGTGAGTGTACCTGTACGCGTGTGGACCATTCAATGCGGACGTCGCTACCTGGACTTTGGGCGATTGGAGATACGAGCCACAGCGGTTCGGGATGGACCGGAGCAGTACCGGCGCCGCCCGGGAGGCTGAGGGGCGCTGCTCTTATGTATGCGGGTGTCTCTGCGCTGATTGCGTCACAATCGGTTATCGATTATATCGCGGGTATTGATGAACAAATTATCGACGTGGATCAGGTGACTGTCATAAAAGAAGATATGTATGCCCAAATGAAACGTAAGACAGGCGCCTCGCCGAGGGATGTCATTTTTGACCTGAAAGAATTAGTAGCGCCGCCCCGCTACAGCATACGCAAAAGCGGAGAGCGCCTTGTTGAAGCTATTGAAAAGATCGAGCACTTGAAACAACGGATGCTCGAAGTATCCCCGGGGGAAGATTGGCACGTCTTCAGCCTTTATCATGATCTAAGAAATATGATCCAGTGCGCGGAATTATATTTCAACTCCGCATTGGCAAGGAAAGAAAGCAGAGGCTGGCATATCAGGGAGGATTTCCCCGAACGCGATGATAATAACTGGCTCAAATGGATCATCGCGCAACAGATAGATGGAAAAATGGACATTTCTACAGAAGATATTCCAATTGATAGGTATAAGTCCAGACCCGGCTGTTAGCGCTAAAGAAACTAAAAAACAAGCTGAACAGACAAAATAAGTATGATAGCAGAGTTAGTATCTCCGGTTTTCTGCCTAGTTGTCGTATTTCTGCACATTGCTGTGATTGTTTTCATTACGCATTGTCGTTATAAAATAATCAATACAAGGGTTGAGATTATTTTTACTCCAAACTGCGGCTACTTCATAGCCGGACGATTCTCCTTCAATCTCAATAAAACGAAGGTTTGAGTTGCTATACATTTTTGAAAAACTTGGTACGACCGCAATACCGATTCCCGCTTCTACAAGAAAAACCACCGACTCCATTAAAACGGGATAGCTCACAATTCTTGGGGTAAATCCGTACTTAGTACATAGGTTTAAAGCCAAATTGTACATTTCAAGTGATTCTTGCCTTGAAATTACAACAAAAGGTTCATCCGCCAGCGAGGTGATATTAACACTGGTTTTTCTGGCAATAGGATGGTCGGCTTGTACTAAAACCAAATTGTGGCCTTTGTATAACTCTTCAACATGAATGCCTGTAGTTTTAATAAGTTCCGGACACACGGTAAATCCGATATCTATTTCGTCGTGCTCAAGCGCGCTCTTTAACTTGTTCAAGGTTAACTGCTTCAAAACCACATCAATATTTGGGAAGTCCTGCCGAAATTTCCTGATTACCTTTGGCAGGAAAAGTCTGACGGCAGAGCTCAAAAACCCAATGCTAACAGTTCCGGTTTTCCCTGTACCTGCCTGATAGGCTGCATGCGCGGCAGTGTCACATCTGTTTAGGATATCGATGGCTTCTTTTAGAAATGCGTTTCCCGCAGCCGTCAGTTTTACTGAGCGCTTGTTGCGGGTAAACAGTTGCACTTTCAACTCGTTTTCCAGTTCGGCAATCTGCTGGCTAACAGCCGATTGCGCAACAAAAATCTGTTTGGACGCTTCAGTGAAGTTCAAGCGTTCTGCTACTGTGACGAAATAACGCAACTGCCTTATCTCCATTGCTACCTCCTTGGATATCAGTGAATTATCCCGGATTTGAGTACGTCGCAGCTACCAGTGTTTGCTTGTTTTGAAAGGGAAGTCTGTATGAATATTAATGTATACGAAGAGCGTATAAAACGTGTCAACGATGCAATTGCATTGAGTGAACCCGATCGTGTACCCTGTGCTCCGATGTTCATGAGCTTCCCGTACCTTTATGCGGGTTATACAATGGCTGAGGTCAATTACGACGTCCACAAGGCGGAAGAGGGTATTCGAAAGTATTTGAATCATTTTCAACCTGATTTAGCCTACGGGCATGGTTTAGCTTTTTGCGGCCAGTTCCCAATGCTTGATAAAATCGGTGTTAAATGGGTGCAGTGGGCTGGTCAAGAGAACTCGATTGTGCAAGATAGATCGATCTTTCAGTATGTTGAAAAAGCATATCTCGAAGAGGATGAATACACGGAGTTACTCAATGACATGACCGGTTGGACATTACGCAGATATTTACCGCGAACAACCAGAATATTCGAGCCGTTTGACAAAATCAACTTTACGTCAATGTTCGGCTATGGGTTGCAGCCCGGAATGCTCCAATTTCTAAACCCAGCTATCGTAGAGGCGTTTAAAACGCTGGGAGAGGTCGCGCAGGGGTTTCTGGCATGGTACGCAGAGAGCGCCCGATTTGATAAGGAAATCGAAGATATGGGTTTCCCCCAGCAGATCGCGGCGGTAACAATCACAGCGTTTGACAACCTGAGTGATTGCCTTCGAGGGACGCTCGGCACAATGTCTGACCTGATAGAGCAACCGGAAAACGTCCTTAAAGCCGTCGAAAGGTTTTTCCCTGGCACACTTTTTTCCGCAATTACTCAAGCGCAAAACTCAAATGGCCGATTCGTATTTATTCCATTACACAAGGGTATGGATACATTTCTTAGCGACGCCCAATATAGAAAATTTTACTGGGATACGCTTTTGCGTCTGGTCAACGGTTTGATAGATCATGGGTTGACACCATGGATTTATACAGAAGGCCCGTACAACTCAAGAATTGAATGCCTGATGGATGTTCCTCGCGGAAAAACTTGGATCCATTTTGAAACAGCCGATATGAAGAAAGCGAAAAAGCTTCTTGGCGACGTGGCTTGTCTGTCAGGTGGCATTTCTTCAAAAATGCTTATGTTTGGAACCAAGGATGAAGTTATTGCCAAAACTAAAGAAAACATCGACATTCTGGCTCCGGGCGGCGGATATATTTTTGATATCTCCGACACGCTTGAGGACTGCAAGACGGAGCTTGTGGAAGCTATGTTTGATACAGTTAAAACATATGGTAAGTACTAGCGTTTAGCAAATAATATAAACTTTCTGCCTTGCGCTATTTTTCTGAAATGACATGGTTAACGATACTAACCTACCGCAGTATAACATGATACCAGCAAATTGTCTACGACATCGCTCGCCTCTGAGCGGTGTTTATTTTTTATGAAAGAAGGCACCAGATATGTCATCACTCAAAGAAAACAGAACCTGCGCCCTGCTTGAACAGTACGTGAGCTATCTCACTGTCGTAAAAGGCAGATCGCCGTTAACAGCCGAGGAGTACCGCGTAGACTGCAACATGCTGTTCGAGTTCATAAGTACGGCGTAAACCGGTTTGCCCCTCACGGTTTCAGGACGCTCCACCGGAATATCTCTGCTATTATTGTTTTTAGAAAATGTATTAGCAAATCGACCTTGAAAATCTGCTAATAACACTCCGGAAATCGTGAAATTATTAGCAGATAAGCAGAGAAAATTTCGGGGAGAAAAAAACGAAAAGCCTCATCGCTCATCTTTCAGAAAGCGAAAAGGCTCATCGCCTGAAACCCGCATGGTTACTAGGATTTTGGCACCCCTGACAGGAATCGAACCTGTATTTCACCCTTAGGAGGGGCGTACACTATCCGTTGTGTTACAGGGGCCTAAACTAAAAATGTGAAATGTATTCGATGCGACTATGAAGCGGTAGCGCTATCCCAGAGCTGCGAGGGCCTGAACATCGTTAATTGCGCATGGACGTCTTGATCACCGGCTAATTCTATCGTATGATCCATTATGTGTCAAGCGTGGGTACTGAAATCAGTCCTAAACGTGGGTACTGAAATCAGCCCTAAACCAGCTGCCCTGACTTTTTTTGGCGTTTTCTGAGAAACAGAGCGGATACGAAAGCGATCACACAGCAAAGGCCCAGAAACAGATACCCGGCGGAGTAAGCCATGCCTACCCCGGCGTCACCGTAAATGTTCGTGAAAACCAGCCGGGACAGATAGACGATCCCTCCGAGAATGAAATTGACCGGAATCATGAGAATCCCCATGAACGTGGTGACGGCGGTCATCGCTATGTCGATTTCAGAAGAAAAGAGCTTGGAAACCACAGCCATCACAGTCGGATATATCGGAGCTGTGCCGACCCCGGCGATTATCAGGAGCGGGGTGGCGGTCTCACCCAATAAAACCCCCGCGATGATCATGGCCCCTGCAAAACCGGTCGCGGTAATAAGAGAGTTGATAAAACCGAACCTGTCGATCACAGGGCCTAGAACCAGCCTCGTTATCGTGAAGCAAAGGAAAAACAGCGTGAGTTGGAGCGCGGCCTTTTCTCCGGAAAACTCATAAGCCTTCTCAAGGAAATTCACCAGCCAGGCGCCGATCCCCAACTCGCAGATAGTGCCAAACGCCAAAACCATCATCGTCAGCCATAGCGTCGGGTTTTTCAGGAGGGCGGCATAGCCGGTTTTCTTTTTGCTTTTATCCCGTTTATTAAGCCGCCCGATCAAGGCCGGTATGACAGGGACAATAGCAAAAGCCAAAACGATCATATACATGTACCGCCAGCCCAGGAGCTGGCCGCCGAAGCGCGCGCCCATAACGGCTATCGTGACGACAGGCGCTATCATCGCGCCGGCGCCATAAAAGAAATGTGCAAGGCTCATCATCGTGCCGGTATTTTTCGTAAAGATCGTCGCCGCAATAATATTAGTGGAGATCTCCAGCATTCCGTTACCGAGATACAAAACAAAAAAGGCTGCCAAAAGCGTCACATAACCCGTAGAGAAGCAGATACAGACGCCTGATACAGCCATGACGCACAAGGCGGCGATCATGCATGCCTTTATTCCTATTTTTTTCCCCAGCGCCGCCGTATACATGCACGCGATAAGATATCCGCCGGAGTTGACAGCCAGAAGCAGCCCCAGTTGAAGCTCGGTGATATCAAAATCCGCCTGGATACGGGGCAGCGCCGTCCCTTTGGCGCTTTCCGCGAACCCGAAAATGATATACGCCGTGAAAACCGCGGCTGTAATGAATATGAAATTACGCTTTTCCGGCGGTCTGTTGACCGCGTTTTTTTCTGCCATAGTCTGACAAGCTTATCACACCCGCTTTTTATTTTCAAGCTATGTGCAGAATTATTACCTGTTTAGCCCTCTTTATCACTTGCGGCTCAGTCCGGTTTATAGTATAATTTCAACTGTCTATACTATCTGAAAGGCGGCGCCCCTATGGCAAAAACCAGGTTTATCCTGCCCGGGCCGGAGACGATAACTATTTCCGGGCAAACTATCGACAAGCTTTTACGCACAGGTGACGGGGACGCCGCGCTGCTTTATTTGTATATACTGAAAACCCGCGGGCAGAGCACGCCGGAAGAGGCTGCAGAAGTGCTGGGCAGGGGCGCCGGGGGCATTGCTGACTCAATGGCTGTTCTGGCGCGCCTAGGGCTGATCAGGCTGGATGACGATATACCGGGCGTCGATTCGCCAGCCCCGAAGCGGGAATACCCGCAGTGGGAAGCTCTGCACAATGGCGCCCCGCAGACCGGCGCCCGGATAGAAGAGCCCCGTTGTTACACGGTCGACGAGATCAGGCAGGAACTTGCCCCGGGGTCCGGCTTTTCGTTTGTCGTCGAGGAGGCGCAGCGCAGTTTGGGCAAGATTTTATCTCCGGATGATCTTCAAAGGCTGTTTGGGATATACGACGGGTTGCGGCTTCCGGCAGAGGTAATTCTACTGCTCATCACTCATTGCATATCGGAAAGCCGGCGCAGCGGGAAAGGGCGCATGCCGTCGGTGCGTTACATAGAAAAAGCGGCATTTACATGGGAGCGGGAGGGTATTTTCTCGCTTGACAGCGCCGAGGAGTACCTGAAAACCCTCGACGCGCGGAGGAGCGCGCAGGGGGAGATAAAGAGGGCTTTACGGATAAATGACCGCGAATTTTCCGCTTCGGAAAAACGCTTAGTGGATGGGTGGATAGAGGATGGTTTTACAGCCGCCGCAGTGGAGATCGCATATGACAGGACGGTTATAAAAACAGGGAAACCTGATATAAGATACATGAATGGAATTATAAACAATTGGCACGGCATGAATCTGCACACGCCGCAGGAGATACTGGAAAAAGACGGCAGGTCAAACGGAAAGGGCTCGCGGAAAGAGCAAAAAGCCCCCGGCCAAAAATTCGGGGCTCCGGATCAGGAGGAGCTCCTGAGGATGGAACGGCTCCTGAAAAAAATCAAGGAAGAGTAATTATATGCATTTTGACGGGAAGCTGCTTATAATGGCAAAAGCCGCGCTTGCGGAGAAGCGGAGGCAGCATGGCGAGCTTTATGAAAAACGCCTGAATGAAGTCTACGCGCGGGCTCCGCGCGTGCGCGCGCTTGACAGGGAGATCATGGGGACAATGACGGAACTGGTCGGCGCAGCTTTGGGCTCCGGCTCCGCGGAGCAGATCGGGGGCATACGTGAGAGGAACCTTGAGCTGCAGGAGGAGAGGCTCGGCGAGCTTATTAGGGCGGGTTTCCCCGGGGACTATCTCGATGAAGAGAGCTTGTGCCCCAAATGCGGCGACTCCGGATACGCGGGGACAGAAATGTGTTCCTGCCTGCTGGAGCAGTATATCGAAGAACAGCGCGGCTCGTTGTGCAGCTTGCTGAAGCTTGGCGACGAGACGTTTGACAGTTTTGACTTGTCATATTATGACGACGCCCCCGCACCTGGCGCGGGAGTCTCGCCGCGCCGGAGTATGGAGATAATATATGAAACGTGCGTAGAATACGCACGTAAGTTCGGCGGGAGGTCCATGAACCTGTTCTTTAACGGCGCCCCGGGCCTCGGGAAGACATTCCTCTCGGCGTGCATAGCGCACGTTGTCGCGGACAGCGGACGATCCGTGGTCTATGATACGGCGTCGTCCATTTTCTCAAAATTTGAGGACTTTAAATTCTCACGGACCAATGACAAAGAAGAAGCGCGCTCCGAGATGAACAGATATCTCGAATGCGAGCTTCTCATATTCGATGATTTGGGGACTGAGATGTCGACAGAGTTTACGACCAGCGTTTTATATGAGATCGTCAATACCAGGCTGGCGACCGGCCGCAAGACGATAATCAGCTCCAACCTGACGCTGGACGAAATGCGCCGCCGCTATTCGGAGCAGATTATGTCACGCCTCGAGGGGGAATATCAGGTGCTCACTTTCAGGGGTGAAGACATCCGCCGCAAA
>Ga0082212_10009470_pt1 | contig 12565 bp, 15 predicted proteins | sample TergutNt197P3_FD_71548 | JGI IMG/M metagenome (GOLD analysis project Ga0082212, IMG submission 71548) | Neocapritermes taracua P3 segment gut microbial communities from Petit-Saut dam, French Guiana - Nt197 P3 | ecosystem: Host-associated > Arthropoda: Insects > Digestive system > Gut ... | reverse complement strand
GGTATTCCTTACTGCCCGCCCCGTACCCCGACAGACCGTGAAGCTTTGGAAAGAATTAAGAAGTTTTGTTATGAGCAAATTTACAGAGCAATAGACGAGGATTATTCTATAATCTTGCTGAATAACACACCCTTGACTTTGGAAGTGTTAGAAGAACTTAGAAATAAACCTGATAAACCCAACGCTTCTGATTGGTTAATCCTTTCCTTCTTTCACGACCTCGATGTACTTGTAGATAATAAGGTTCCGGTTACAGATACAGAATTTTTAGACCCCCTAATAATACTCCGTGAAAACCGTAAAGAATATGACAGTTTTGAAAACTATCCATTCGTACAAAAAGTTAATATCCCTCACGGCTTCCAAATAACAGCGGAGTATTTACAAACCTTGTTTGATAAAGAGTAAGAGGGGGGAAGTCTCCCCCCACGCTCCAGCCCTGCGGTCTTCCGCTACCCCCCTCTGCGGGGACACCCCGCAACGCCCCAAGTATGGAAAAAAATTGCTATCGCAATTTTTCATTTAATTTCAGTTTGTGAAAGGTTAATTGCCAACGACAGGCGGGTAATTTGTTTGCAGATGTTGGTGTGAGCGTACCCCCGTGCAGGGCGAGGGGGTACTACAGCCCACACCAACATACAAATTACCCGCCAGCCTTCGGTCGGTTTTTGTTAAAGGGCGCAATTTCATATCTATATTAAACCTTCTTGTTTATTGTTGTTACTAATAATCTTGTCCGAAAGCCCTTTTTCTTTCCATGCAAGATTAGACAGTTTACATATTCTGTCATTAGTGGGGAAAGGGTAAGTAAGCGAAGGGGTAGTATGCAAGCAGCCAGCAACCTACAAGAGCCGCCCGCCCCGCCATCGTGTAAGAAGTTACGCCGGAGTTTTCCGCCAGTGCTGCCTTTATTCGCTATGTCCGGCTATGAATTTTATTTTTAGTGTTAGGTTATTACACATAACAAATCATTGCTTTATGTTTCTTGTAATAATAAAAATATGTTATACGCCATACAAAAAAATAAAAATATTTTCTTTTTTTCTTGACATTGTTTTATATTTCTTGTAAAATGTAATTACACATTTCAGCAGGGTAAAAAAACCTTGCCCCACTTGGCCGTATGGCTGGGCTTATTGCAGGCACAATTCAAAGCACATTTTTTTTAGCCTTTTATTTTTTGTGGGTTTTGTGTGTCCATGTTTTATCAGGTTTATTCTAGTTTCAAGTTTTCAGGTAGTAAGCCGCAGTTAGTCAGTATTTCTTTTCACAGCACAAATGAATATTTTCCTTTCCTTGTTGGCTCTATTACTTCCATGCTTTCACATTCTCGCTATTTTCACACCCAAAAAGAAGCAAATCACTACATAGACTACCTTTACTCACACTATCCAAACTACGCCGCCCCCCGGCCTGTTTTGGACGCTCTACAGTTTCGCTTGTTTTAGTTTCACTCCCTCCGGTCTTGGCTATCGGAGTATCAAAGTTTAGGAGGTATACAATGTATACGCCTCAATTTTCAGACATGGCTTCAATTTCCGTCAAGCGTTTTTCCTTAGCTATAGGAAAAAGAATGACAGAGACCGTAGAACTAATGGTAAAATTATTACCCACTATTGTTAACCCAACAAAAATTTGTCAGTCCTGTCAGGTTAAAGATAAAGGAAAATACATAAACAAATATAAAGAAAAATGCAATCAATGTATTTTTTCTAAACAAGTAAACCCGGACGACTTAGCCGCACTGGAAGCGGTCATATAGCAACAACCCGCCCCGGTCTTGTGCCGGGGAAATAACTTTTAAGGAGTATAAACCATGAATTTTTTTGAACATTGCCAATCAGTAGAACAGGCAAAAAAACGATACAGGGAATTGTTAATGCAATACCACCCCGACCACGCAGGGGAAGAAGGGGAAGCAATAACAAAAGAAATCATAAACCAGTTTAACGCTTTCTTAAAAAGTTTTATGTCCCATTCTTTCAATTCCTATTATGAGGATAAAGACTGGAAACCCGCCGCAGACGCAGTTACACCCTTTCAGGACATTTTAGAAAAAATTATAAATCTGGAATGTGAAATAGAAATCATAGGTTATTGGATTTATTGTTTCAATTCCTATGAAGTAAGGGAAAAACTACGGGAACTCGGTTTTTGGTTTACCAAAAAACACAAAGCTTGGGTTTATTCAGGCAAGGCAAAAAAGAACATCACCAGCAGAGAAACCTTGGAAGAAATCAGAGCCAGTAAAGGAAGCCAGAAGGTCAGCAAAGAAGAAAAGGATAGAGAAAATTATCCGCTAAAAGTAGCAGTTTAATTTCTACGCCCTGCCCGTATGGGTGGGGTTATATAAACTCAAGGGGAACAATATGAACGGTTTTTGTATTGTTATTGATCCGGTTGAAGGTATAACAATGACCAAATCAAAGGATAATGTTGAGCAAGTCAAAAAAAGTGAAAATTGCTCAATTCAGGAAGTAAAAAGACTTTTCACTGATTTTTACAATCAGGAGGAAGAAGGAACACACGGAAAATCTAAGCAAACTAGGAGTAAGCAATGAATTCAGTTGACGACATTTATAAAATTAATGGTTTTGCCAATCGAACCGAATATTTGCAAAACCTGTCTTGTGAATATGATGTACAGCTATCTGTAGTAAAAATGATTGCAGATATGCTCGGTCGCAATGAAGATTTTGACGGACTTGTAACAGCATTACAAGACTATCAATAAAAAATAAATTGAATTCCCTCAGCCTACGCTGGGGGAAATTTTCATATCAAGGAGAAAAAAATGGAAGAATTGAAAACAATACCGCCGGCAGTAGCCGCCCTTATTCCAAAGGAGCAACTTCAAATGACCAAAGAAAACCTGAAAGAATTTTCAGATGCAATTTTACACCTAAAATCGCAACTTGAAAAATGTCCTAAAATCAGGGAAACAGACAACGGAAAAGAACACCCCGCCATATTTCATTATTTTGATTGTGGAGGAACGGACATATACATCAGCGAATTTGACCGCAAAGATTATATGTTCGGCTATGCCATACTCAATGGAGATTTACGATTTTCCGAATGGGGATATTTTGACTTGACCGACTTGGTAAAAATTCCACAATACAACATTGACTATCATTTTGAAGAACAAACAGTAGAAGCCGCCCTATATACTGCTTATCCCCACCACTTCAAAAAACCCAAATCACTTGAACCAGCCAAAAACGACCAATTACCGGACATTTACAGGAATTTTCCCTATCAATACATGAAAGGCAGTTTAGGTACAGTATTACGAAAAAACCTAGATGAAGTCTATCTGTACGGTGATGATGAAACAAAGTTTTTTCAGGATTGCAACAGAGCTAAACAGCACAGCCGCAGTTTGGCAGATGTAATCGAGGAATACTTTATCAACTAACAGAAACCGCCCCCGCTTGAGCGGGGGAAATATCTTTTAAGGAGATAAAAAATGACTGAAAGAAAAATGTGTGAACAATGGGATTTTGTCGATAATGCTATTTTTGATTTAATCCAAACCTTGAACCCGAAAGACACAGAGATTGAATGGGATATAGAACCCATAAGCGAAATTCGGCAGATACTTATTGATTTATATGTCGAGAAATTACAACTTTGTACCGAATATGAATTTTATCCGTATGAGGAAATACCCTTACAAACGGAATAATAAAAAAGCCGTCAGGTGAGATCCGCCGGACGGCTGAATTCACATACCATAGTAAAAAATCCTTCCCTGATGATTTCAAATATCGCTTGCCTATAGGCTGATGAAAAAGCCGCCCGGTCGGGAGGGACCGAGCGGCAAGACAGAAAATGCCCCAATGGGAGGGCATTGGGGTATTTTTTAAGGTGTGGCGGCTTTAGTTTTCAATACCACCATGTTATTTTTCGGGCGGGTTACGAGAAAGCCATCCCTCTTGCGGAAGCGGAGAAACAGTTCGCCGTATTCAAGGCTCTCTGTCGTTGCGTCAAATTTCTTGAGTTCGATACCCCGCCTGTTGCCGTGCTGAATTCTTTTGGGGTTCATAAAAATTGCAAAAATTTCATTCGCCCCGATGTCAGCAATTTGCGGGAGGATATTTACTTCGTGATAGGGGTACAAGTCCAACCGCCCCGGCATTGCCTCTGTTGGCCGCCGCCAAATCGGACGGCCTGTAGTGTCCTCGATGTTTGCAATGTGATTAAGTACCGTCTCATTCAAAAACCAAGAGCAATCTTTGCGTTCCTCCGCTGGTACTTTGTAAACCGCATCACGGAAATCCTTCCAAGTTAAATCATTGATGGAATTTCCCTTGATTGAAACTTCGGTTACATCGGGGGAAGCCATAGCCCCAGTGAACGGATCATCATCGGCTAACAGGCATTGACGGTCAAATTCTTGTCCGTAGGTTTCAAGGAATTCATCAATGAACATTGCCCCAAGGTCGATGAAAACATCTTCCTCGAATTCGTCATACCACGGAATATAGCCAGCCAGAGTGTAGGCTTTCAGTTCGACACGCTCCGCACCTTTGGGCTTGCTCCCCTCGATTTTCTGCCCGTAGGCGGTGAGCCAGTTCAACTGAACGCCACCCCTGTCCCTTGTGGGGAGGAAGATTGAGGGGCCGGACATAGGCCGATGACGGACAAGTTTCATCATCACGCTTTTTTTTGCGGCTTCGGTCATTATCTCCGTTTCATAAATCGGATTGATAAGGTACTGGTCATTGGTGGTCATGTTTCCCATCGGTTCACCGAGAGCCGCTTTTGAGGCTGTCCAGCCTTTTTCGCCCCATGATACATCTTTCGGGTTTGTCCAATTTTCAGTCCGAGGGTTAGGGGTAAAAGCCAATTCCCCCAGGGCTTTTTGATTGCCGGTACAGGCAGCCGCAATTCCCCTACCGAGATTGTAAAGCAATTCACGTTGCGACATTTCACGGGGGCTTGAAGCCTGTGCCTTAATATCGTCCCGCAATGCCTTGACGGTATTTTTCAGGGCTTCCACTTCGGCGGTTTCCTGTGTTGAAACTGTCTCCAGTGTTTTGACAATCCCCTCTAAAATCCCTTCTTTTTCCTGAAAATACGCCGTTGCGGTTTCGGTATTCGTGAACCCTGTCAACTCGATTTTCTTCATGTCCGCTACCTTTTGTTTGATAGCCTTTAACAGTTCGTCCATAGATTGTTCTCCTTAAAAATTATTGATTAACCCGCCCCAAAAATGAGGCTGGACTAATTCCTGTGATTTCTCCGTTTCGGCGGCTTCGATGGACTTAGCCAAAGCGAAAGGGTTAGCGGGAACATTGCAAATGCTGAATTCTAAAAGTTCCTGTTTGCGAAAAATTAAAGATGTTCCGTCCCTGCTATCCTCTTTAGAGGGGATTTCAATTTCCATCACACGGAAGCCGACAGAACCCGCCCTGATAACTCCCGCCTTTACCCTCTGCCCGATAGACCAGCCGAAAGCGTCATATTCTTTTGAATTGAAGTACACAAGACCGTGAAGCCCGTCATCATCAATGGTAAGCCCCTCGATTTTTCCGATTGCCGGAATATCGTAACGGTGTGCCCATTCGACAACTGGATTATTGACAAACCGCTTGAAGTCCCACCCTTGCGGGTCTATTCGCTCCCCAAAACGGTCAAGGTCATACGTTGAAAGCGTCCAGGGCAGCCCCTTTTCGGTTTCACTGTCTGCCGTTAGGTGAAACGGTACGGACGCTATCAGTTCCACTTCACCCGCAACTTTCTGTATTCCCGCTGCTTCTTTTTTAATTCCCAAATAATCAAGCAATACAGAAGCATTGCCCGTTTTGACTTCTCCGCTTTTCGTTCTGATAATCATTCGTTGCTCCTTCCTAAAATATTTTCTTCGGGTAACGGATTAACCGTTAAGCCTCTGGGGTAAAAATACAATTCTTCAAGCCGTATTATTTCAAGGGTTAGTGCCGCACGAACAAGTTCTATAGGGTTACGGACGTTCAGAGAAGTAAAAATTGTTGTCTTATGCCTTGCAATCGTTCTCTTTGAAAGAGCCAAAACATCGCCAATCTCATTGTCCTTAAAGCCGCTACAGATAAGACGCATTACTTCCAAATGGCGGTCTGTTATTCTTCCCGCTGGATCAGGTTTTTCCCGCCTTAACTCAATTCTTTTCTCCACACCTGGGGATACCCACTTACGGCCTTTTGCGACTTCATCAAGACCTTTATAAAATTGGTCAACGCCGTCAAAAGAAGTAATGTAAGAATTGATACCGTTCAAGATGAAGTACATCGCAATATCATCGGGATACTCGCCTAACACAACCGCCGCCATTTTGGGTTTAGGAAATTTTTCATGTAACTCCCCCATAAGGAACGGAGTACAACTATGATAAAATCTTGCACTCATCATAATCAGTTCCGGCTTCAATTCCCGAATTTGCGAATATTGGGCATCTTTTTCCAACGATGACACCGTTACATCACGGAAGCCCAAAGCCTCAAACCTTTTCTTGTAGTGGGCATGGTTTAATACCGCCCTTGTAAAAAATAAAGTCCCTCCCATCGTTATTCCCCCTCCCCATTGCCGGCATCGCAATCATTAGTTGCAATTATATTTTTTGGTCTATACCATACGTCTCCCCACGGTTTAGGTTCTTTGCCACGTTCTTTCAAAACGTCATTTATGGTTTTCAATCCGGCGTTAATTTCCGCAATATCTCTTTTACTTTGTGCGTCCTCGCTCTCCTGCAATTCGGGAATGTCCCACAGGTCAAAGACACCACGCTCTTTAATGCCGAGACGGATAAAAAATTGAGTTTCAAGTATTTGTTCAAATTGCCGCAGAATGGGAATGAGTGTGTACTTCCAAAACGCCGAGTGTTGCTCTCCAGTGTCCTTGCCGGAAAGGGCGGTAGACTTATCGCTTATGTTGGCAACCCTGGGCGGTATACCGTACTTTGCAAGTATCGTGTATAAGTTCCAGCGTTTCAGTTCAAAAAGTTTTATGACATCAGGGCTGAATGTAACAGGCTTAAACTCCGTACCCTTGCCGAGTACCGCAATTTTCCTTCCCGCCTTGACAGCACCGTATTTGCTTTCCCACCGCCTTTCAAGTTGGTCTGCTTCCTCCGGCCTTAATGTCTGGTCTGTTTTCAAAATGCCCTGGGGTATGGCGTTATTTTTCAGGAGTTGTGAATTCGCCTTATTTGCGAAATAGTCTTGTTCCAGTTCAAGGGCAAGAGCCAAAAGCGGATTTATCCCACGGACAGGGTTGTAAGGGTTAAAGTCTCGAAAGTGGATTATCTCATCGGAGAGGATAGGGATTAGTTCAGAGCCGGAATGATAGAACCATCGGCGGGGGATATGGCGAAAACCAAAATCAAAACCCCCAGACAATTCGCCTTCATGACGCATTTTCCGAGGGTCAAGTATGTATATCTCTTTGGGTAAACCGCCGCTATAGTCTGCACCGAACCACCAGAAGGCTTCACCTTCCAAGTGCCACCATGCGGCTGTCTCTTTCCAAATATCAAAACGGCTTAGAGCGGGGTTAGGTTTTCTAAATAGGTCATAAACTTGTCCATTCGTTACATCGTTCCCCTCATTTTTAATCGTAAAATCCGCACGACCAATATTGCGAATTAAAATACTAATCGCAATATTAACCCATGCGTTGAGAAAGTAAGAATTTCCAGTTTGATGTTCTATATATAAATTACTAAAAAACTCATCATTAGTCAAGTGATTTAGCGTTTTTTCTGTATTATTTTCATTAACACTTTTTACGTTAGGTGTAAATATCCGCTTGAATATATTCATGCTAATATTACTCCCTGCTGAACATCGGAAAAAATTGCATACCGCAGAGCGTCTAAAAAATGGTCATTAACCTTTACAATCTGCCCCGCTTCGTCCCTGCAATAATCCCAAATCTCCGAAAGCACCCCCGTACATTTTTCGCAGACAAAAAACTGTTTACGCTCAATTTTGGCATTGATGAAGTCGATACCACTCTCCACGCTGTTGTTTGCCTTAGTGCCGCCTGTTATTTCCTGTATGCGTTCCCCGCCAGCGGGATCGCAGTACACCGGCTGCCCCATGCCGTCAGGGTTATCAAACAAGCCCCTTGCCGTAACTTCCTCATTAAAACTCTGGGTAGTCATGTTGAACATTTCCTGTATGCGTTCCCCGCCAGCGGGATCGCAGTACACCGGCTGCCCCATGCCGTCAGGGTTATCAAACAAGCCCCTTGCCGTAACTTCCTCATTAAAACTCTGGGTAGTCATGTTGAACGCCCCATAATCGCCCAGGACGTATATCACATCGCCAGCCCACGCAATTTTTACAAATGTGATATTCAAACCAAAGTCCTGCCCTGCGGCGTATCGGTCAAACTTTTCAGGAAGTTCAGAAACCTTGACGATCATCGTTTCGTCAAACTTGTCATAGATAACGCCTTCGGCTTTTACCCAAAGACCGTCCCTAAACCTTGCTTTTTGCTTTTCGGGAAGAACATCGAGAATGTCGGAAATATAATCTTCCGGCAAGTTGTCTCTGTTATCGAGCGGGTTAAGCAACATGGATTGATACAGTTCCGCTTTTTCAAGTTTTTCGCCGGAAAGAAACTGCCGCTTCAAAACAAAAATCTTGTAAGCCCAATGCAAGGGTGAACCCGGATTGCAGTCATAATAAAACAAGTTCCGGCAGCCCTGAATTCTCATAGCCAATCGGGAATAGGCGGTAGTTACAGCGGCGTATGAAAGCTGGCTAATCTCGTTAAAATAAATCGTGTTGTATTCGTGTCCGAGTATCTTATCCGCTTGCTCTCTGTCCCCAAGTCCGCCAATCCAAATCTCCGAGCCGTTGAAAAGCGTTATCATACTTTCATGGGCTAAATAGGTGTACCCGCTTTTCCCCACGGTATTATCAAGCCACGGTAACAAGGTTTCCCGCATAACCGATGAACGGGCATCCTTCGCACGGTAACGGCAAATCAAATGACGAGAACCAGCAAACCGCAAAGCACGGTAAATTATCGCCATGACCAGTACGGTCGTTTTGCCGGAACGGGAACCGCCGAACAGCAAAATATGTTTCGCCCCGCTCTTCAAAAGGGCTAACGCTTTCCGCTGTATTTGTGTCGGCTTAAATATTACCGTAGTTCCCATTGCTCATTCCTTGCGGCATGGATGCCGCTGTTTCTAATGCTTTAGGTGGAGTTTTTACAACGTAAAAACTCCAAGCTAAAAAATCTGCATGGATGCAGATTTTTTAGCACCCCTCAAAGTCAGAGGTAAAGTTCAATTCCCCCTGTTTTGTTTCGCTCTTGCCGTTACCCGATACCAACCCCGCCGCCTCACGTTCCGCCTTGATTGCCGTCTGCACCCATTCGGTAACATTGCCCTGGGTCAGTTCCGCAGGGTTCATCAAGTCCAGTTTCTTTTCAACAAGACCGAGCATTTTCCCGGTAACAGCCCTGTGTTTTTCGCCCTGGGCTTCGATAGTTTTCCGCAGTTCCGCCTGTTTCAGTTTTTCAAGGTATTTGTCAAAATCCCCCGCACGTTCCCGCCACTTGTATTGAGCCGCCCAATTCCGCCACACATGGTATTTTTTGTTTTGCGCCGCAACATCTTTTTCCCCGCTTCTTGCAAGCGAAGTTTCCACCGCCTTGCGTATATTCCTCTCAAGCCCCAAATCCCGAAAATCGCAGAACGCCGCAAACGCCGCCCCGCTTTCCCCCTGTAGTCTCTCCCAACTTTCAAAGGGCAGACTATCGGCTTTCGCTTCCTCAATGGCCTTGTCAAAGTCCGTCATCGCCCGCCCCCGGTTTCTGCTGTTTCAACGCCATCAGCGGTTTCGGTTTCGGCAAACAAGCCGCCGCCTTCCCCTTGCGTTGCAGCCTCTTTTTCCCCACGGTTATCAACCCATTTTTCAATTTCCGAAAGGCGGAAGCGAATTACTTTTTTTATTTTGCAAAAGGGAATTTCACGGTTCAGCACCCATCGCCGGATTGTCTGTTCCGCGACTTTCAGGTAATGCGCCAATTCCTCAATGGTCAAATAGGTTTCCATACCAAAAAAATACATTCCCGCAGTCAGGTCTTAAATACGACATATGAGCAATTTTTCAGGGCAAAAAAAAACCTGCCCGAAAGGGCAGGCGCAAGCAGTAGCATAAAAACAATCAACCAAAGGTTGTTTAGGTAAGGTATTTGTCTTCGAACCATAGGTTCGCGGGTACTACGTACCCTTCGCAGACAATCAAGAAACTTTTATCATTTCGTCAGGTTCTTTTTGGTCAGGTATCTTTACCAAAGTCAAAGCGGGACGGTTGGTTTTTGTTTCACCCTGTTTTTCAGGTTCTGCCGCCAACAACGCCGCCTGCACTTCCGGCACTTCCCCGAACTCCCTCGGGTCAAAATGCGTATAGTATTCGGTCATACGCTCGGACTTATGCCCGGTAACCGCCTGTACTATCTGCACGGTCAAACCCGCCTTTTGCAATTCCGTATTCAGGAAATGCCGCCATGCGTGAAGGTGCAGACCCCGTTCCTTCGCTTCTTCTTTGCTTATACCGATTTTTCTCAAGGCTCTGTTTAGCCCGTCTCTTAAAAGCCTTCCGTACACAGGCGTTGTACCGCCGTCCAATGAAAAGATATAACCGTCACCGTTAATACCAATCAATTTTCTTAAATCGGTTATCAGCTCGGCGGTCAACGGGATATGGTGTTTTATTTTAGTCTTGGTATCGGTGTAGCCGTACTTGTAATTATACTGACCGCACAGCAGGAAATGACCGTCATAAACATATTCGCCCCTTAACCCCAATATTTCCCCGCACCGTATTCCCGTACAAGCCGCCAGTTTATTCGCCGTATAACATAACAGGTCATTCCCCCACACCTGTCTCCAATCGCCGGTAAACAAGGCTTTAAATTCTTCTCTGGTAATTATCCTGATTTTTTTCCTGTCATTTCTAAGCCTTTCAACACCGACCAGCGGATCACCCGAAATAATCTGTTTCCTTGCCGCCCACCGGATCATCGTCTGCAATGTGCCGTAATATCCGTTAATAGTTGTATGCTTGTATTTATCGGCAATCATTTTATCGAACCAGCCCTCGACCACTTCCGCTGTTATGCTCTCAAGTTTCATTTTCCCGAAATAATCAAGAAGGCAGTAATCAAGATGTTCCTGACACTTATCCGCATACGATTTTTTAAGACTGACCCTTTTCATTCGCTCTTTCAAATACGGCGATTTTTCCCAATCCCAAAAACCCTGTGCCAATTCCGCAAAAGTGCCAATGACGTTTTGATTAGGTATCAAATTTCCCGCAGCAAGTAATTTATTACAATAGTTTCGAGCCGCCGTCGAACCATCGAACCTATGGTTTGCGGTTCGCAGGCGGCGTCCTGTCCGCTATGCGGACAGGCGCGCTAACCGTTTGTTATATGTCGTACCCATTGCATTTTTACAGATCATTTAGCCCCGGCTAATCGTTTCCATACAGGTCTATCTTTCCCCAAGGTAAAAGAAGTACTGTCGATGATTATGTAAACATAATCACCGACAAAATCTTTATGTGTATCCTTGGCAGAGATAATGGATATCAAAAGTTGATTGCCATTGATTCTCCAGGTTCCCAGGGCAACATCATCATCAAAAGCCTCACCAACAGACACTTTACCGTTTCCAAACAAAAGTAAACTAACAACCCCGCCATCTATCATATAAGGGCCTGGTTGAAGTGTAACAGCAGTTGTTGTTGGGCTGCTGCCATTATTGGTGTTTTGGGTAGTAGTTAAACATCCCGTGGCAAATACTGCGAAAACCACAAGTAACGAAACAGCCATTGCATGTTTAATATTTTTCATATAATTCTCCTTATTTATGAAAAGTTTTATATTATACCTTCTGTCAAAGCAACGCCTGACGTGATTTAGAAGGTTTAAATAACTCATATCATCATCTTCCACGCGCTTGCTTGGCGCTCTCAAGCCACTGCTTGGCGTTTGTATCATTCGGGTTGATTTTGAGTACTGCTTCATAATCCATAATAGCCCGATCGTAGTCCTTTTTCATGTAATACGTATCACCACGGTGGTAATAAATATATGCTTTAGGGTTTATCCGTATCGCCTGGGTAAAGTCTGTGATTGCTTTATCGTAGTCGTATTTTCTGGAATACGCACGACCGCGATTATAGTACGCCGCCGCATAATTGGGGTTAATCCGTATCGCCTGGGTATAATCCGAAATTGATTTATCGATTTCGCCTTTGCTGGCATACGCAAGACCGCGGTTGTAATAGGCTCTATTATAATTGGGGTTAATCCGTATCGCCTGGATAAACTCTGTTATAGCTCTGTCATAGTCGCCTTTACACCAATATGCACAACCACGACTGGTATACAGAGTCGCAGAGTTGGGAGCAATTCGTATTGCCTGGGTAAACTCTGTTATAGCCTGATCATATTCGCCTTTGATAATATACTCATTACCGCGACATTCGTATGCTGACGCATAATTGGGATTAATCCGTATCGCCTGAGTATAGTCCGCAATTGCTCTGTCGGT
>Ga0082212_10009469_pt1 | contig 12566 bp, 5 predicted proteins | sample TergutNt197P3_FD_71548 | JGI IMG/M metagenome (GOLD analysis project Ga0082212, IMG submission 71548) | Neocapritermes taracua P3 segment gut microbial communities from Petit-Saut dam, French Guiana - Nt197 P3 | ecosystem: Host-associated > Arthropoda: Insects > Digestive system > Gut ... | reverse complement strand
CCAGAGCCTTTGCGAATTCAATGCCTTCGTCGAGATCGTAGCCTGCCTCGTTGCATTCCGTACCGCTCATGCGTATCTCGATCGGGAACGCCGGGCCCACGGAGCGCCGGATAGACTCCAGCACTGCGATCGGAAGGCGCATACGGTTCTCGAAACTCCCGCCCCACTTGTCTTTGCGGGTGTTTATCTGTTTCGACCAGAACTGAGGGAGAAGCCAGCCGTGCCCGGCGTGGACCGTAACCATACCGAAGCCCGCTTTCTTTGCGAAAGCTGCGGCTTTCCCAAAAGCTTCGATAATGTGGAGGATAAGTTCCTCCGGCATCTCTGTAACTTCGCCGTATTTCCCGTCTTTAATCGCAACAGGGCCGTACATTGGCCTTCCCGCTGCGTGCACGCTGTGAGCGTACATGCCCGCGTGCGATAACTCCGCGGAAGCAACGCAGCCATGGCGCGATACAGCCGCGGCCAGCGCCGCGAAGCCGGGCATAGACCTCACATCGTCGATGCGGTACAAGCCTGCAAACGCTGTACCCGTCTCCGAGTCCACAATGCAGTCTCCGACGCATATGGAAGCCATGCCGCCGCGCGCTTTCGCCTCGAAGTAGGCGGCGCAGTCAGCGTTCGGCCAGAAATCGGAACCGGTGTAATAGAAACCCTGCGGCGCCGCGAAAATGCGGTTCTTGAACAGCGCGCCGCGAACTTTCAGAGGTTCAAAAAGATGCGGATATTTTAAATCGCTCATACTTAATCACCCTACCTGCCATATATTCTGTTGTAACCATGATTATACCTAATGCCGCATGCTCTGTAAAGCGCGATATTATTGAAGTGTTATTTTTCAGGACATGAAAGGTTACTATTCAGTGCCTCGGTGAGGTCGTTGCGATCACGTTCCGAAAAGCGGAGGCATGGATGCCGGAGCGCACGAGTATGCGCATGGATGCGCATTCGAGGGTAAAGGAACGTGATGTAACGGCCGATCTAAGGTGGCACTGAATAGTAACGTTGCATCTTATCAGCTGCGTGCAGCCGGGTTATCCTTTTCTGAGATATTTCGCCTTCTACTTCAGCGACATCATCGCTTCGAATATCTCAGCGCCTGTAATTCCCTGCTTCAGATTGTGCGAGGGCTTCCCCGGGCTTGCGGCGTCTTCCGCTGCCGCGCGGAGGTCGCCGGCGTCTGTGAAACCAAGCTCCGCGGCAGTAACAGGCAGGTCTACGTCTTTACAAAACTGTCGAATCTCATTCAGTTCGCTGTCAGGCCGCCCGGCAAGTACCATGTGTACGAGCAGCCCGAACGCAACCATCTCGCCATGCGTGTGCGCGTGTGTGTGCGCTTGCGCTTGCGCTTGCGCTGCGGCGTGCGCGCTTGTGATTGCACTTGCACCGACTGGTCCGAGGCTGTGCGCGGCTCCGGTGCGTTGTTCTCGTTCGACGCTGTGTTCGTGCGTGCTTGCAGAACCGCCGGCGGAAGCTATCAGCGTAAGCGACTCAGACAGGGCGTGCGCGACCGCAACGCCTCCGCTTTCGAAGCCCAGCCCGCTCAGCAGGATGTTTGCTTCGACGATCCTATCCAGCGCAGGCGTCACCAGCTGCTGTTCACAGCTTGCTCTCGCCTCTCTGCCGTACTGCAGCAGAGTGTCGAGGCACAGCTTCGCGATCGCAAGCGCCGCCATTGTCATGTTAGCGCCAAAGTTGTTGAGCGCGCCGGATCTGAAGCACGCCTCCGCCTCAAACCACGTCGCGAGCGCGTCTCCCATTCCCGAAACGAGCTGCCGCACAGGCGAACGCGCAATTATCTCCGTGTCCGCAATCACGAGCGCCGGGCTCCTTTTAAGCGGCATAAGGCGCGCGAACGTGCCGTCCTCATTATATATGACAGCAAGCGCGCTGCAGGGGGCGTCGTTGGATGCTATCGTCGGGACGATCACTGCGGGTATATCCAGCGATTCTGCGGCGGCTTTCACGGTGTCGATGACCTTCCCGCCGCCCGAAGCCATTATAACGCTGCAGTTCGCTCTTGAAGCGGCCCCGGCAACACGCGCTATCTCGCTGTCGCAGGTTTCACCGCGGAAAACTTCTTCGACCTGCTCAATTGCGTGAGCGCTGAAACTCTCAGCACGCGCAGTTCTTGTCTCCTCCAGCCCTGTATGGCCGCCTGTTACAAGCACACGCGAACCGAGCGGTTTTAGAAAACCGCCCAGCTCCGCGATAGCTCCGGCGCCCTGGATGTATCTCCCGGGAGCGCCAAAGATTGATATGTTCATAGTTTGTCACATGTTTCAGGCTCATATTTCATGTATCACGCACCGAATCTTCTGAGCTCTAACTCCTAACTCCTAATTCCTAACTCCTAACTCCTAACTCCTAACTCCTAACTCCTAATTCCTAACTCCTAACTCCTAATTCCTAATTCCTAATTCCTAACTCCTAATTCCTAACTCTTCTCGTACATCTCCTGCTGCTTCTTCAGCATCTCATACTTCTGCGCCGCTTCCTTTTCCGCAATGGCGAACAGCTCCTTCGCCCTGTCGGGGAACGCGAGCGCGAGCGAACTGTAGCGCACTTCACCCATGATGAAGTCATTGTAGCTTGCGGTGGGCGCCTTGCTGTCAATCGTCAGCGGGTTATCACCGTTATCTGCCCTGCGCGGGTCGAATCGGAACATGTTCCAGTAACCGGCGTCCACGGCGTTCTTCATTTGCTCGATGGACCTGCCCATGCCTATCTTCAGCCCGTGGTTGATGCATGGCGCGTACGCGATAACGAGCGACGGCCCGTCATAACTTTCCGCTTCGAGAAGCGCGTTCAGCGTCTGCTGATAACTTGAACCCATCGCTATCTGCGCGACGTATACATATCCGTACGCCATCGCGATCTTCGCGAGGTCCTTCTTCTTGATCGGCTTGCCGGCGGCCGCAAACTGCGCGACCGCGCCGGTCGGAGTCGATTTTGAAGCCTGGCCGCCTGTGTTTGAATAGACCTCGGTGTCGAACACGAATATATTGATATTCTCGCCCGACGCAATAACATGGTCAAGCCCGCCGTAGCCTATATCATAGGCCCAGCCGTCGCCGCCGAACACCCATACCGACGGTTTCACGAGTATATCCTTTTCAGCGAGTATCTCGCGCGCCAGCGAACAGAGGCTGCAGGAGCACCAGTTGTTCTCCTTATCCCACATCTCCTCGTATGACGCCGGATCGGCGTTCTTCCAGCCTTCTATCTCATCATCGTCAAACGTCGTACCCCATATGAGCGCTTCTTCAAACGCTTTTGAGGCGGCCTTGCTTGCTTCGCCGTCGTCTTTGGCTGCGAGCCACGCCTGAGCCGCGGTATACAGCGGGGTATCCTCCCGCATCCATTCGTGCTTCAGCAGCTGCTCCACCTTATCCGTCAGCCTCGCGCGGCGCTGCTTGTACGCAACCGCCATGCCGAACCCGAACTCCGCGTTGTCTTCGAACAATGAGTTCGCCCACGCGGGTCCGCGCCCTTCGTCATTCGTCGTATATGGAGTCGAAGGCGCGCTGCCTCCCCATATCGAGGAGCAGCCTGTCGCGTTGGCTACGAACATCCTGTCGCCGAAGAGCTGCGTGATCAGCTTTGCGTACGGCGTCTCGCCGCAGCCTGCGCAGGCTCCGGGGAACTCAAGCAGCGGTTTCAGGAACTGCGAGCCTTTGACGGTGTTCGCCGAGAAACCAGTCTCCTTTGCCGACACGTTTTCGCTGGCGTAGTCGTACACCTCCTGGAGCCGGACCGCTTCTTCGATCGGGACCATTTTCAGAGCCTTTGTCTTCGCAGGGCACACATTCGCGCAGGACCCGCAGCCTGTGCAGTCAAGCACCGACGGGATCACCGCAAACTTATATTCTTCATTGCCCTTGCCGTTCATTTTGACCGTCTTCGTATCTGCCGGAGCCGCGGCGGCTTCAGCATCATTGAACACATACGGGCGTATGACCGAATGCGGGCACACATATGAGCACTGGTTGCACTGAATGCAGTTCTCCGGAATCCACACCGGAGCGTCGACGTTGATCGCGCGCTTCTCGAACTGCGCCGTGCCTGCAGGTATAAGCGAGCCGCCCTCTGTTTCGAGGAAAGCAGACACAGGCAGGTCGTCGCCGCGCATCAGGTTCATTGTCGTCATGACGTTACCCACATAATCGACAAGCTTTTCAGCGCCGTGGAGCTCCTGCGTCTTCACCTCGTCGGGCGCGGGGTTCTTCCATGATTCAGGAACGTCTATCTTGACGATGTTATCGACGCCTTTGTCGATTGCCTGATTGTTCATGTTGACTACGTCGTCGCCTTTTCTGCCGTATGTCGCTTTGACAGCTTCTTTCATGAAGCGGATGGCGTCGTCGATCGGCAGTATGTTCGACAGTTTGAAGAACGCCGACTGCAGGATCGAGTTCGTCCTGCCGCCCAACCCGAGCTCCCTGGCGATGGAGACGGCGTCCACAGCGTACAGCTGAACATTATTATCCGCGATATACTTTTTCGCAGCCGCAGGCAGATTCTTTGTAAATTCATCGGCGTCCCACGCGCAGTTGGCAAGGAAAACGCCTCCCGGTTTCACATCCTGCGCCATGTTGTATTTTTCGAGATACGCCGTGACGTGGCAGGCTACGAAGTCCGCTTTCGACACGTAATACGTCGACTTTATAGGCTTGTCACCGAAACGCAGATGAGAAATAGTCACGCCTCCGGACTTGCGCGAGTCGTACTGGAAGTACGCCTGCACCTTCATGTCCGTGTGGTCGCCGATGATCTTTATCGAGTTTTTGTTTGCCCCGACCGTGCCGTCCGAGCCTATGCCCCAGAACTTGCAGGATTTGATCCCTTCCGGAGTAGTGTCGGGTTCTTCTTCGACCGGCAGCGAACGGTTCGTTACGTCGTCCGTAATGCCAATGGTGAAGTTGCTCAAGGGGTTTGCCGACTTCAGATTTGCAAACGCCGCTATCACAGCGCCCGGAGTCGTGTCTTTCGAGGAGAGGCCGTAGCGCCCGCCGAACACGCGCGCGCCAAGCGCCGAGCCTGTTGATAATGTCATTGCGACGTCCAGATACAAAGGCTCGCCCGCGGAACCGGGCTCCTTCGTGCGGTCAAGGACGGCGATCTGTTTTACTGTTTTCGGAAGCGCCGCAAGGAATTTATCCCCGGCCCAGGGGCGGTACAGGCGGACCTTTACAAGGCCTGTCTTCTCGCCGCGCGCGTTGAGGAAGTCTACCACTTCTTCCGCGGTGTCGCATACGCTGCCCATAGCCACGATCACCCTGTCCGCGTCGGGCGCGCCGTAATAGTTGAACAGCTTATAGTCCGTGCCTATCTCCGCGTTGACCTGCTCCATGCACTGCTCCACAATGCCGGGCAGCGCAGCGTATGAGCTGTTGCTGGCTTCGCGCGCCTGGAAGAATATGTCGCCGTTCTGCGCCGAGCCGCGCAGGACCGGGTGCGCCGGCAGGTTCGCGCGGGCGCGGAACTTCGCGAGCGCTTCCTTGTCGAGCATGGAATCCAGCGCGTCATAATCCCACGCCTCGATTTTCTGCATTTCGTGCGAGGTTCTGAACCCGTCGAAGAAGTGCAGGAACGGCATATTGCCCTTGATCGCCGCCAGATGCGCAACGGCGCCCAGATCCATTACTTCCTGCGGGTTGTTCGCTGCAAGCATGGCAAAGCCGGTCTGGCGGCACGCCATTACGTCGCTGTGGTCGCCGAATATTGACAGAGCGTGAGTCGAAACAGTTCTCGCGGATACATGTATGACAGCCGGCATCTGCTCGCCGGCGATCTTGTACATGTTCGGAATCATCAAGAGCAATCCCTGCGACGCGGTGAACGTGGTCGTCATAGCTCCCGTGAGCGCGGAGCCGTGGACAGCTCCCGCCGCACCGCCTTCCGACTGCATTTCGACTACTTTGACAGTCTGCCCGAAAATGTTCTTTTGGCCCTTTGCAGCCCACTCGTCGATGTACTCCGCCATTGTCGAAGACGGCGTTATAGGATATATCGCCGCGACGTCCGTAAACGCGTACGCGACGTGCGCCGCAGCGTTGTTCCCGTCCATAGTCTTGAGTTTTCGCGCCATAATCATCCAGCCTTTCATGGTATATTGAGTTCACAGTTTACTCATAGTTATATGGTGAAATTCCAACTTATTATAACAGTTATCAATGTGGCTGTAAATCTTTTTAGGTGAAACAATTCAAGATAAAGTTTATTGCAGGCGCGTCTTATTGATGGTATGATGAAACTGTATGAATTGCACAAGCGCGACGGCGGCGTGCAGATACGGCGGGATGCGGCGCAAACGCATTGCAGCGCGCAAATCCACCTCAACGCACATGAAAGGTTTATATCATGATGGTTTCGAATGTCAGATCGCTGGGGCTGGGCGGCATAAGCGGATACGACGTCTCCGTCGAATGCTTTCTTTCGTCAGGCCTTCCTGCTTTCGATATCGTCGGTTTACCGGATACTGCAGTAAAGGAGGCGCGCGAACGCGTGCGCGCCGCCACGAAAATATGCGGTATGACTTTTCCCGTGAGCAAAATAACCGTCAACCTTGCCCCGGCGGACACGCGGAAAGCCGGGACTGTTTATGATTTACCCGTCCTGCTCGGCATACTGGCGGCCGGCGGCGATATAAAACCTTTGGCCGCGGACTCCGCTTTCTTCGGTGAACTTTCGCTGACAGGCGAGCTGCGTCATGTGCCGGGCGCTCTTCCGATGGCGCTGAGCGCCGCGCGTTCAGGTGTGAAGGATCTCTACGTACCGGCGGATAACGCTGAAGAAGCGTCTTATGCGACGGACATAAACGTCTACCCTGTGTCAAACGTGCTGCAACTGCTCGCGCATCTGCGCGGACAGGAGCCGATCACACCGCTGACCCCGCGCGAACCGGCTGCTGAGCACGATCCGTACAATGATTTTTCCGACGTCAAAGGCCAGGAAAATGTAAAGCGCGCGCTTGAGGTAGCGGCGGCAGGAGGGCACAACATCATGCTTATCGGCCCTCCCGGCGCGGGTAAGAGCATGCTCGCGAAGCGCCTGCCGACCATACTTCCCGACATGACCCGCGACGAGATGCTTGAAACCACGGAGATCCACTCCGTCATGGGGTTCACAAGCCGCGAACACCCGATAATGGCCTCGCGGCCTTTCCGCGCGCCGCACCACACAGTATCGGCCGTCGCGATCTCCGGCGGCACTTCGAACCCGAAGCCCGGGGAGATTTCGATTGCGCATAACGGAGTTCTTTTCCTCGACGAGCTTCCCGAGTTCAGCCGCGACGTTCTCGAATCGCTCAGGCAGCCCCTGGAAGACGGACAGGTCACGATATCGCGCGCCGCTTCATCCGTCACATATCCCTGCCGTTTCATGCTTGTGTGCGCCATGAACCCCTGCAAATGCGGATGGTACGGACATCCGGCGCGGCGCTGCACCTGCACGGAGAACTCGATCGCGAAGTACCATGAAAGGCTCTCCGGGCCCCTGCTTGACAGAATCGACATGTACGCGGAAACACCGTCGCTCGAATACGACGAACTGCGCGAGAAGTCACCCTCAGAGACGTCCGCCGTCATACGGGCGCGGGTGAACCGCGCGCGCGGCATGCAGCTTAAAAGATATGAGGGCAGCAGCCTCAACTGCAACGCTCACATAGGCTCAAAGCAGATAGAGACATACTGCTCATTGTCCCCCGACTGCGAACAGCTTATGCGCGGGGCTTATCAGCGGCTGTCGATGACTGCGCGTTCATATGACCGCGTATTGCGTGTCGCCCGAACCGTTGCGGATTTGGCTGGAAGTGCGGAAATAGAGCTGCCGCATCTTGCGGAGGCGATACAGTACAGGGTGAGCTTGTTTACGGCAGGCAAGAGGTGAATGAGGAATGTGGAGTGTGGAATGTGGAATGTGGAGTGTGGAGTGTGGAGAGCCGAGAGCTGAGAGCTGAGAGCTGAGAGCTGAGAGTGGAGTGCGGAGTGCGGAGTGCTGAGAGCTGAGAGTGGAGTGTGGAGTGCAGAGAGTGGAGAGAGAGGATTTTTGAGAGTTGGGAAACGATATTCTACTGTTTAAACAAGGTGAAATGATCCTGAAGGGGCTTAACCGCCGCGAGTTCGAGGCGAAGTTCATGTCGAACCTGAAGCAGCGGCTTGAACCCTTCGGAGCCTTTAACATATACAGCATGCAGTCAACCGTCTACGCCGAGCCGCAGGGCGAGTGCAATATGAGGGCGGCTCTCGAAGCGGCGAAAACTGTTTTCGGCGCTGTTTCGGTATCGCGCGCCGCAGCATGCGAAAAGCACAAAGACGCAATAGTCGAAACTGCCGCCTCGTATCTCGGAGAATCCCTTGCGGCAGCCGCATCGTTCAAGGTGGAATCAAAGCGCTCCGATAAGCGATTTCCCATCGGCTCGGTCGAACTGTCGCAGTATGTCGGCGGTATGCTGCACGAGCGGTACCCGCATCTGATCCCGGACATGCACACTCCGGAGCTGACCGTCAACGTAGAAGTCCGCGACCTTGCGGCATACGTGCACGGGCCCGCGGAAAAAGGCGCGGGCGGCCTGCCTGTCGGATCCGGCGGGCGCATGGCAGCGCTGCTGTCCGGGGGCATAGACAGCCCTGTTTCCGCGTATATGATGGCAAAGCGGGGCGCGCGCATAATCCCCGTCCACTTCTTTTCACACCCGTATACGTCGGCAATGGCCAAACAGAAAGTCCTTACACTTGCGGGCATCCTGTCAAAGTACTGCGGGCGTTTGAGAGTGGAGGTCGTACCGTTCACCCGTATCCAGGAGGAAATCAAAGAAAAGTGCCCCGACGGGCTGCTCACGATAATCATGCGCCGTTTCATGATGCGTATCACGGAGAAGATAGCTATCGACAATAGTTGCGCTGCGCTTGTAACCGGGGAGAATCTGGGGCAGGTCGCGAGCCAGACTCCGGAAGCGCTCGCAGTCACCGACGAGAGCGTGAAGTTGCCGGTATACCGCCCCGTGATAGCGCTGGACAAGCAGGAGATAGTGGAAATTGCGCGGAGGATCGGCACTTTCGACACGTCGATCCTGCCGTATGAGGACTGCTGCACAGTTTTCACCCCGCGCCGCCCGCGCACAAAGCCGCGTCTGGACGACGTACTGGAGGCGGAGGCGAAGCTGGACATTGCCGCGCTGGAGGACGAAGCTTTCAGCGGTACAGAGCGCCTGTACCCCGATAATATATAGGCAAGATCGCGTTACCTGCCACCTGTCACTTATTACCTTTCACTTATTATCTGTCGCTTATTACCTGTCACTTATTACCTGTCGCCTGACAAATGCAAATTGCCGCGCGGCGCATGCGCGCCTGTACCCCGATAATATATAGTATCGAAGGAGCTGCCATTATGGGAGATTCAGCATACATCGCGGAGATAATCGCGGTCGGCACCGAGCTGCTGCTGGGAAACACCGTAAACACGGACGCGCAGGACGTCTCGGTCGCGCTTTCGGAGCTTGGTATAAACGTCTACTTTCACACCGTCGTCGGGGACAATCCCGAAAGGCTCAAACAGGCTGTGGAGATAGCCAAACACCGCGCTGACATCATCATCACTACAGGCGGGCTCGGGCCCACATACGACGACCTCACAAAGCAGACGCTGGCAAGCGCCTTCGGTAAAAAACTCGTGTTCAACGAAGACGTGGCCGAACAGATACGCGGATTTTTCCGTGAACGCCTGCACCATATGGAAATGACAGAGAATAACCTCCGCCAGGCTGAGCTGCCGGAGGGCTGCGTTATATTCGATAACGGCGTCGGCACAGCCCCGGGCTGCGCTTTCGAAGCGGAGGGAAAGCATGTACTGATGCTCCCCGGCCCCCCGCGCGAGTGCCGCGCCATGCTGAGCTCATGCGCCGTGCCATACCTGAAAAAGCTGTCCGAGTCCGGCATATTCTCCCACAACATCCATATATTCGGCATGGGAGAGAGCGCCGTGGAGGACAGGCTGCACGAACTTATGGAAGGCCTGCACAACCCGACTCTGGCGCCGTACGCCAAAGAGGGCGAAGTCATGCTGCGGGTGACGGCGCGGGCCGCGTCCGCCGGGGAAGCCGACGCGCTCATGGCGCCCGTTATCGAGACTGTGCGCGAAGTTCTAGGCGACGTCATATACGGCGTGGATACCGTCAGCCTCGAAAACACCGTCGCTGCGCTGCTTGAACAGCAAGGCAAAACGCTTGCCGCGGCGGAGTCCTGCACCGGCGGTTTGTTCTCCAAGCGGCTGACCGACATCCCGGGCATATCGAAGGTGTTTCCCGGCGGCGTAGTCGCCTACAGCGCGCAGTCGAAAATCGCGCTCCTCGGCGTGCCCGCCGCCCTTATTTCGGAAAAAGGCGCCGTCAGCTCCGAGGTCGCTCTCGCAATGGCGGACGGCGCGCGCGAACGCTTCGGCGCGGACATAGGCGTTGGGATAACCGGAGTCGCCGGCCCGGGAAGCGACGCTTCAGGCATTGAGCCGGGCACAGTCTACATCGCAGTCACAGCGGACGACGCGCGCGAATGCCGCGCGCCGGGCATGTTCCGCGACCGCGACAGGATACGGATCACCGCGGCATCCAACGCGCTGGACATGGTGCGCAGGTACCTTTCAGGGCTGGGAAGCCTTGAATAATTGACAAGATATGGTATACTGTACATGAAGATAGTACAATTTAGAGGTTTTCAGCACACTTTATATATGGTAAAGGAACTTGAAAACGAACAGCAGATATGAAAAAACAAACCATAACCGCACAGTACGATAACGACAGCATAAGCGCCCTCAAGGGAGCGGACAGGGTCCGGAAGCGCCCGGGCGTCATCTTCGGCTCCGACGGCCTCGAAGGCTGCCAGCACGCCGTGTTCGAGATACTCTCGAACGCGATCGATGAAGCGCGCGCAGGGCACGGCAATATCATCACGCTCACGCGCTTTGAGGACAACACGTTCGAAGTCGAGGACTTCGGGCGCGGCTGCCCTGTCGACTGGAACCAGAAAGAGGAGCGCTTCAACTGGGAGCTCGTGTTCTGCGAGCTCTACGCGGGCGGAAAATACCGCAACGACGAGGGCGAGATATACGAATATTCGCTGGGGCTCAACGGGCTCGGCTCCTGTGCGACGCAGTACTCATCCGAATACATGGACGTGACCGTGTTCCGCGACGGGAAGAAGTACACGCTTCATTTCGAAAAGGGCGAGAACATCGGAGGGCTGACGTCCGAGGACTACACGGGGAAACGCACCGGCAGCATAATGCGCTGGAAGCCGGACCTCGAGGTGTTCACGGATATAGACGTCCCGGCGGAGTACTTCCTTGACACAATGAATCGCCAGGCAGTCGTCAACGCCGGCGTGACATTCAGATTCAAAAATCAGATCGGCGGCAGATTCGAAATCACTGACTTCGAGTATGACAACGGCATAGTCGACTATATAAACGAGCTCGCGGGCGAAGACGTCCTGACGCAGCCTGTGCTGATAGAAGCGGAGCGCCGCGGGCGAGACCGCGAGGACAAACCCGAGTACAAGGTCAAGCTATCGGCTGCATTCTGTTTTTCCAACAAGATAAACGTCATTGAGTACTACCACAACAGCTCGTGGCTTGAACACGGCGGTTCGCCGGAAAAGGCGGCCCGCAGCGCGTTTGTGGCGGAGATCGACGCGTATCTGCGCAAGAATAACAAGTACCAGAAGAACGAGAGCAAGATCACGTTCGCGGACGTGCAGGATTGCCTCATTCTCATCACAAACTGCTTCTCCACGCAAACTTCATATGAAAATCAGACAAAGAAAGCCATAAACAACAAGTTCATACAGGAAGCAACAACAGAGTTCCTGCGCAGCCAGCTTGAAGTCTATTTCATTGAAAACAAACCGGAGGCCGACAGGATCGCGGAGCAGGTGCTTGTCAACAAGCGCAGCCGCGAGACCGCCGAAAAGGCCCGGCTGAATCTCAAGAAGAAGCTCTCGGGCGGGCTCGATATCTCGAGCCGCGTGCAGAAGTTCGTGGACTGCCGCACAAAGGATGTGTCAAAACGCGAGATATACATCGTCGAGGGCGACAGCGCGCTCGGGGCGTGCAAGCTCAGCCGCAACGCTGAATTCCAGGGCATCATCCCCGTGCGCGGCAAAATACTCAACTGCCTCAAAGCGGACTACGGGAAAATCTTCGCGAACGAGATCATCATAGATATCATAAAGGTGCTCGGCTGCGGAGTCGAGATTCAAAGTAAGCACTCGAAGGACCTCAGCGAGTTCGACCTGGGCGCGCTGCGCTGGAACCGCGTTATAATCTGCACTGACGCCGATTACGACGGCTTCCAGATCCGCACGCTTATCCTCACGATGCTTTACAGGCTCGTGCCGACGCTGATCGAAGAAGGCTATGTGTACATCGCCGAATCGCCGCTTTTCGAGATCGAATGCAAGGGGAAGACATATTTCGCGTACAGCGAACGCGAGAAAGCAGAAATTGTCGCGGGCTTCAGCGGCGCTAAGCACACTTTGAACCGCTCGAAGGGCCTCGGCGAGAACGAC
>Ga0082212_10009468_pt1 | contig 12568 bp, 7 predicted proteins | sample TergutNt197P3_FD_71548 | JGI IMG/M metagenome (GOLD analysis project Ga0082212, IMG submission 71548) | Neocapritermes taracua P3 segment gut microbial communities from Petit-Saut dam, French Guiana - Nt197 P3 | ecosystem: Host-associated > Arthropoda: Insects > Digestive system > Gut ... | reverse complement strand
CCCTTCTGTGAATGGACACCTCAGGCGGTGCCTCCGTGAGGATCCGAGCACGGTCACCGCGTATGTCTGAAACCATAATCACGATGCTGTCGCCCACGTAAATCTTCTCGTCAATGTATCTAGATAATACAAGCATTCCTTTTCCTTTCTCCCGTGAGGGTGTTAGTGGCTGCCGCATTGCATCAACATGATGTTCGGCGGCATTGTTGTTTCCGTAACTGGCTTCGTAGCCCGATACATTTCCTCGTACACGATTGGTCATAAAAATCCTTTCCGGGCTGCTTTTGCCCAATAAAAAATGTCTTGTCTCATTGAAACAGTGATTGTAATAAAGCAACGTTTCACAACGTTTCACGTGATTTGCGTTGCTTTTTCCGTGGTTTTTTTGGTTTTGAAACGTTTTGAAACGTTTCTTTGCAAACCAACCGCCACCCCGTTCCTCTTACGGTTTTGATTTCATAGCGACAATCTGGAAATACTTTCATTTCTTCTCTTGCTCTAAAAATCACCGTCCGTATTGTTTCGTCAGGAGCATCCTCTTCTCCAATTACAAATTGCCGAATGGTCTCTTTCGAGACGATGCCATTGGGAGCATCTCTGAGTTCCGCCAGTAATGTCTGTGTCTTGTACTCGAACCTCGAAAGATCAAGCGTGGCTCCCGTCTCGTTATGTTCTGCGCGTTCCGCCCTCGACAGGATTTCATTGTCTTGCCGGTCAAGTTCTTCAAGACGTGCCCGTATCGCTTGTCGCTCAGCGTTGTTCGCTTGCAACTTGGCAATGTCTTTCAGTTGTAACCTTGACACGGTGTTCATAATGGAACGGTTAATGTTTATGTTTGAAAATATTGGAAAAGGGCATGAACTATTCCCACCCCTTTATGTTTTTGGATTGTGAGGTATCATGTCTCTTTGTTACCCAGTGGTTTCGAGTTCGGCACACGAACGCCTTTCGCCGCCAACCGATTCATTGCGACTGAGTGGCGTTTCGACCGTTGAGATGTCGTCTCAATGGCAGCCGGTGTCGGACGACCGGCAGATGCCCAAGCCTCAACGTCCTCCGGTCGGAACAGCAATTTTTTTCCGGGGGCATTGACCGACCTCGGAAAATTTCCGATCCCGGCAAGTGTCTCGGCGTGTCTGCGACGTGCTGTCGATTCGCTGATATTCGCGATGAACATCAGTTGTGTAAGCGTTATAAATTGCTGTATTGTCATAATGTCTTGTGCGTTAGTGCCGACAAAAAAATCAAGTGCTTGCGGCAAAGCAGAACTAATCAAGAACTGCTTTAATTGAAAATCCGTCGTATGGCGATACAAATAAATCGAAGTTGATTTATTCTGTAATGATAAAAGACAGCTGACCCCCATTTCCGGAATTCTTCCGCTTTCCTTCCGGTGGATTTTCAAAGATAAGCCCTGGATTCACGGGTTCCGCAAAACCATGGCTAAAGACACTTCTATAAATCAAGCAGTTTCAGACACACCGGACACCAGTATGTTCAGTGTTGAGCGTTTTATAGATTGCCTGTTTTGGGCTTATAGAGGTGCCCAAAAAAAAATTCAAAGATTTCCGGTTCTATTCCTTCTTTTTGGGCGGGTTTAGTGCTTTTCGTATGTTTTCGCCATCACCAGCTTGATATTTTCCGTCGGGGAATCGTTCCTCGACAAGAGCAGCAATTTGGTCGTATGTGTTCTTTGTAGTCCGTCTTAACCGTCGTGCATAGTCCAATTCGGTTTCATCTGGCGGATCATTAAACTTAGCCCATGCGTCTTGTAGTTCGCTACCAATTTTACCGGGCAGTTCGTCGATTGCGGCTATTAGTGGTTTTATTTCAGCTCCCCGTTGTTCGAGTGCCTTCTCGCTATACTCAACTGTTCGGGTATCTGCCTTCAACGGTCTGTCTCGTGCAGTAAGTTTTTTCAGAAGCTCGGTTTGCTCCCGAGTCGCCTCTACTTGTTCTTTGATTGCAGCTACAACAGCAACGTCCTTGACGTGGAGCGGATTGCCGGTGGTGTCCCCGATCTCCGTAGTATTTCCGTCAATGATAATATCCGACGTGTTCCATCCGCTTGCCGCCGCTTCCATCAGGTGAGGAAATGGGGAATAGATTTTATCACTTACTCTCTTTGCCTCCTCATTTACCCTTTTTTCCTTTTCCACATTTTTCTTTTCTTCGTCATTGATCCTCTTTTTTTCCTCCTCTATCCTCTTTTTCTCATCGGCTACCTTCTTTGCCTCGTTATTTAGCCGCATTGCCTCGTATTTGTTTGCGATCTTCTTATATGCAGGACGGAACGATGTCATAATGTTATTGGCAACGGTAACGCCTCTTTCAAGAATTTCCAACTGACGATCCGACAATGTCGGGAGATATTTCTCGTCTGCAATGGCTGATTTGAAATCCGCTCTAGCGTCACTTGGAGGACCTGGAAGAATCGGAGGAGTCGTAAACGGAAGCCCTCTTGTAAAACCAGGGTGAATCAGTTTTTCATGCGCAAGCGATGCTTCAATAACCCATACCGCAGCCGCGCGCCGGGGTAAATCCATTTTTGTACAACAACCTACGCGTTTCAGACCTTCCACAACCGCATCCAATGACAATACTTGAACAAAAGACCTGTGCGATTGGGTAAGGGCGCGTGTTTGGCGAGTCTTTGATCTGTGAGTGTGGCGAGCCTGTGATCTGTGAGAGTGCGTTTTTTTTGGAATCGTTATCCTGTGAAGATGCCAAAAAATGCCGCTACCTTCCTGCTCCTGTTGGGATTCTAAAATCTGCCTGATTTGCCAACTTTCGTCATCTGATTCGGGAAAATACCAAAAGCGTTGCAGTGGTAAACGGGGCACATTGAAAAGAAAAGCCAGATTAGGCGATACTTTGGAAAGTTTTTTCAGGATCGACGCAAGGGGATAATAAACGGCAAGTTCGTATCCGAATTGGCATGGAGCACTTGTGTTTGAAAGCCCTGTTTTTTCTTTGAATTCGTCCTCAAGCTGCTTATCAAGTCTTGTTTGAACCATCCCTGCATGCAAACTCGGTAACAACATGTCGATATGCCCCCACACATACGTTGCCTTGTCGGCAGGCAGCAAATCCTCTTGCGCGCATCTTTTTTCGTAATCAGAATCAGTAAGCTCGGGGACTTCGGTATCACGAAAAAGAATATAATAATCCTTTGATTCTCTTTTGTCCCTTTCCACTGCACACTCATTTTGATAGCCTCCAATGGCGATATTTTCCCATAAGACCACAGTTTTTCAAGAGGTAAAAAAATGGGCGATTGGTTAACCTACCAAAACGGCAGCTACCCAATCGCCCTCTTGCCCTACTCGGACGGCGTTTCAGTCGTATCTTCAAAGGGATTCACCCGGCTGTGTGCCAATTTTTCCCGCTGTTTCAGTTGGGCGGCACTGTACCGTTTCGTCATATCCGCCGTCGTATGTCCCAGTTGAGCCTGCGCTTCGTCGAGTCCGTGCTCCAACTCAATCGCAGTGGCGGCAGACTTTCGTAACTGGTATGGCGACCAATGTGGGATTTTTACGCCGTGCCGGTTTCCCTTTGCAATGGCGTATTTCACCGCCCGGCGGTAGGAATCTCTGTCGTAAAACTCTCCTACTCTGTCGGCAGGGTTTTCTGCTGTCCGCCGATCTCGTTCCTGCTGCGACGGCGGAATCTTCGTCTTACGCCGTGCCCGCGCCTGTTCAGCCCGTTCCTTGACCGCTTGGCGGGGACTAAAAATCGCCGCTTCCGGCTTTTTACCAATGAGGTACGGTGCAATCAATTTCTGCTCCGGCTTGCCCAGCGGAATCGGCTTTTCTCCAATGTGTTCCTCGGTCTTGTGCTTCGGAGAATAGTACCAAAGTCCATTACCCCGGCTCTGATCGATGTCTCCCACCCGCATGTTGAAAACTTCTGATGGGCGCATGCCAGTCAGATATTGAACCACCACCATTGCGGCAACCACCAGTGGGAGAAACGGCAACGTTGCGGCGATCACCCAGTCGGGGACGGCTTCACGAGGCGGATTATCACGAGTCCCCTCTTCCCCCTTCCGCAAATCTTTCACGGCTTTAAGAGCATCGGAAACGGTCGATTGTACGATTTCCTCGCCGACACCCCACGTAAAAATCCGACGAATTTTGCCGACATATCTGTTTATCATACGCCGACAAAGCGTACCGGCTTTAACCATTTGCGACCGGACAACCTTCAATTTCTTTGGAGAAAACTCGCTGGCAGCAATGTCTCCGTAGATTTCGACAAGGTAGGCAACGGCATATTTGTAATGCAGATAGTCGGTTCTGTCCATCTGTGGCTCGATGTGTTCCAAGAACCCATCGGCAAGTTCCGATACCAGCACGTCGCCGGTTTTGCAATCCAGCAAAGGCAGACTCGGACTCTCCAACAGAGCGGCAATGAACCGCTTGTAAGATTTTTCGGCTTCGGGTGTTCCCCATTTACCGTGATAAAATCGCTTTCCGTTGTGTTTCGAGAAAGCCTGATTTCTGTCCCGACAAATCTTCGGGAGCCGATTCTTCAGTTTTGGCATGAGTTTTTCCTTTCCCCAAAGGTCGTAATTACGACCTTTGGCAAGTGTCAATAACCCATACAACTGAAATTCAAAAGTGCCGCAAACACCTTATTTTGAAGGACAAACCCTAATACACCCCGCCCGATTCGAACGGGCAACCTTCGGTTCCGTAGAAAGTGAATTCCCGATTCCCCCACTGCGCCGCCGGAGGTTAAAAATGTAGGAAAAACTGCGGAAACCGTAGTATTTCCCGCCTCAAACGACTCTATCATTATAGCGCATTTTCGTGCAAAGGCACGCGGGGAAATCCATTTTTTCGGCGGAAAATCCATATTTCTCGCCGGTTTTCCTCGCAAATCCATCCAAATCCATCACGGTTTTACCGCGATTTTCGCGTGATTTAACGCGATTTCTGCGAATCCGGCAAAATCCCGGCAAAACAGCACAAAATTGCTGTAAAACGCGCGTAAATCGCGTTAAAACGTTAGTAAAATCAGTATGAAGCAGCAATTTTCAAACCAGAGGGCACGTTTTTCAACGATTATAATAAGCCGAGGGACTTGAAAAAATGCGTTAAAAAACTGTACACAAAAGAAATTTTCCCCGTTGCCTTTGGCGGAAAAGTGTGATATACTACGTTTACAATTAAAAATGCCGCCCCGGTTGTGTACCGGGCGGGTTGAATTTGAGTACGTTAACAAGTCATCAAGATCGCCTCGGCGAATGACAATTTTCTACACAACCACCGGGCTACCGGGTAGAGGATTGGCAATAGAATGCAAAGTTGCGTGACTCCCGTAGAGGGGGTGTCGCGTGCATTCTGCGGATAGAATCGGCATTGCCCATATTATTCAGCAATGCACCTCTTTGGTTGGAGGGATTATGCCCGTTTCTTGATGAGCGTGCCGCTCCCATTGTGAGTGCTCCTTGTTTCGGACTCGGCTTGACTTTTTTTAACAACGTCCCTACACTTTGGAGAGAAACCATGAGCATGTTCCGCAATTTCATCAATCGGTTGTTTGACAATGATCCCACGTCCTCCACCTCTGCGAACAGGAAAAGGCGTAGGCGCACCCGTACCCTCCGCATCGAGCAACTCGAAAGTCGAGAAATGCTCTCGGTTACGTTCGAGGACTTTCTCGACATCAGTAGCAAATACACTGACCTCGACCTCGGCGATACACAAGCGGCTTATGAATCTTACAATATCATTGAAATTGAGGTAAACAATCTTTCCGAGGAGGCACTCCGCAGTGCTCTCACCTCGGCAGCAGGTTCCACGGAAGATGACATCATCGTCATTCGCACTTCGTCAACGCAGAACAACATTGCGCTTGGCGGAACGGAATTGGCAATCAACATCAATACCGCACAGTACGGAAGTATTACATTAGTTTCGCTCGGCACGACAAACCTGACCATTGATGCAAACGAACAATCCCGCATTTTCAGTGTGACGAATGGAACGAAACTCATGCTGGGCGGTCTCACACTTACGAAAGGGCAAGTGGGTGCCAATGAGGGTGGCGGGGCAATTTACAATGCCGGTAGCCTGACAGTTACAGAATGCACTATCACTGAAAACATGGCAATCGCAGGTTCAAGTTCCCATGGTGGAGGGGGAATCTACAATTACAGTTATGCCACGTTGACCATCATCAACAGCACCATCGTTGGAAACGAGTCAAGTTATTATGGCGGAGGAATCAATAATTACAGGGACGCAACACTGGTGATAAACAATAGTACGATTTCGGAAAACAGTACTGCTCGTGAATCTGCTGGTCATGGTGGCGGAATTTATAATTCCGGCTACGCATCCGTAACAAATAGTGCCATTTCGGAAAACTGGGTTTCTTCTTCTAATTGGGTTACTGCCTGCGGCGGTGGAATTTACAACGGTGGCAATGGTGTATTAAGCATAGCGAACAGCACAATATCAGAAAACAGGGGTGGGTTTGGCGGGGGGACTTGCAATACTTCCACCGGCACTTTGACCATAACGGACTGCACGATTTCAAAAAACACGGTTGGTACAGGTGCAGGCGGCGGAATTTATAATATCGACACCGGTATGCTGACCATAACAAACAGCACGATTGAAAAAAATACGGCAAGGTTTGGTGGAGGAATCTATAATCATGCTACGATGGTGGTAAATAACAGCACAATTTCAGGGAATTCGGCGGGAGCAAATGGCGGTGGTTTTTATAATGATGCTGGCACACTCACGGCGGTTAATTGTGTGGTCTCTGGAAATAATCGTGACGGAATATACAACACAAATGACGGAGCCAGCGTGAGTGAATTAACGGTAACAAACTGCACAATCGTTGGTAATACCGGATACGGAATTAACAGCCCCAGTGCCCCTTTGACGATCAATAATTCTATTGTTGCCTGTAATGATATACGCGGTTCGAGAGATATTTATACTTATGATGGTGTTACTATCAGCGGCAGTAACAATCTTGTCGGTAACGGTATCGGCAATCAGGTAGGTCAATCCGAAATTGTCGATGGCGTAAATGGCAACATCATCGGTACCGCCGAGAATCCGGTGGATGCCCGGTTTGCCCGATTTTCGTCCTATACTGTGTGGTCAGACATACTTTGGCAAACGTGGGATTTGCACCTCATCGCCAGTTCTCCTGCCATTGATGCCGGGAGCAATGATATTGCCGTTGATGCCGAAGGAAATCCGCTATTGTATGATCTCGATGGCAACCATCGAATCGCCAATGAAACAGTTGACATCGGGGCGTATGAATATGGCTCGACAAAGCCGACGCAACCACTTACCGTCCCACCGCTCGGTAATGTTACAGCAACCGGTGCTAATAGCATCAGCGTTTCGTGGGGTGCCGTTGAGAACGCTTCCGGCTATCGCATTGAATATACCACAGATGAGAACTTTGAGGAACATATTCTCCCACTCACTGTTGACGATGGTACGGCAACAACCGATACCATTCACGGACTCCCTCCGAACACAACTTATTATGTCCGAGTCATTGCAATCGGTACGGGCAAGTACAGCGATTCCGAATGGTCGGACGTGAAGTCGGCAAAGACCGATTCTCCTCCCGTAGATGTCATTCCACTTTTGCCGCCGGAAAGCATAACGGTAATTGCCAAAGGAACGGATACGATTACCGTTTCATGGAACGAAGTCAATGATGCTATCGGCTATGTTATCGAATACTCCGTTGACAAGGACTTCGAACATGGTACGGTTTTTGAATATGAAGTTGACGATGGTAGCATCACAACTGCCGATGTCCGTCATGGACTTGCACCAAACACAACGTACTATTTCCGCATCAAAGCAGTCGGTGAAGGAGTTGTGTACAGTGATTCCGAATGGTCGTCCGATAAGGTGTCCGCAAATATTGACGAAATTGTACCGACCACTACACCACTTGCTGTAACGATGAGTGTTCGGGCAACCAGTAGTGATGCTACAACGATTGCCATTACTTGGAACGCGGTGGATAATGCCGCCGGTTATAGAATCGAATATACCGTCGATGTCGATTTCAAACAAAATATACAAACGGAAAACGCGAGCGGCACATCCATTGACATTACCGGCTTGACCACAGGCACACGTTATTATGTCCGAGTCATTGCAATCGGTAGCGGTGAATACAACGATTCTCAGCATTCAAGTATCGTTAGTGCTGTTCCGACGGCGACACCGACCGAACCTGTTGCCGATGCAGTGAAAGCAAGCGGTGTCAAGAAGAGTAGCACTCTCACGAGCATTACGCTCACTTGGAAAGTCAATGCGAACAATGCGGAGTATGTTATCAAGTGTACGTCTCACCCCTCTCTTGACATAGAGTACGTTACCAGTGATAATGCTGTAACGATTATCGGGCTAAGTGCCGGTACAAGTTACAAATTTAGCATTACGGCGGTCAACGCTGACGGCAAAACGGTTAATAACAAAGGCAAGACAACCGCCGTGAATGTCAGTGCAAAGACAACGAAGTACACGGCGGTCAAGAGTCTCAAACGGACGAGTATCGGACTGCATAGCGTTGCTCTGACTTGGAAAGAACCGGCGAAGGTGAAGGATAATCCCACTACCGGCTACACCGTCAGGGTACTTGAAGTCAATGGTAAAATTACAACTGATGTTACTGACTTGGTGCAAGTCGGCACCATTAACGGCAATAACACGGGTTCCGGTCAGGGTACGGCAAGCGTAAAGATAACGGGATTGTCCGATAAGACGAAATACAGAATTGAAGTGCAAGCCGTTGCCGATGGACTCGGTGGTGTGAAGTCGGCGATTGCAAGAATCAATGTAACGACGTTGAATCCGGCAAAATACCCGGCGGTCGCCGGTTTCAAGGCAACCGTTGATAAGAATACGAACGCCGTCAACTTGTCATGGACGGAATCGAAGGTGCCGGAGACCATAGGCTACGAGGTGGAGATACGCGATGCCAACGGTCAGTCCGTTGCGGTATCGGGTGTAACCGATGCTCTCGTATTACCAACTGATACGGGCAAGGTAACGCTCACACCGATTGCGGGATTGGAACCGGGAAAATACACGATTCTCGTCCGGGCGGTTGCTGAGGGAGGAATTGTGAAATCGGTGAAAGATGCCAAGAAAAGTGTTACCGTGAAAGCGTAAAAGTATTTTGCGACTGCTCCGTTTGCCAAAAGTTCGGATTGATTGCCAAGGGCAAACGTCGATACAAACCGCAAAGCGGTTGCCGAATCTGCGGGTGCTGTGCCACATCGGAGTCTTGCCGCATCAATTGCACCGCGCAGCGGTGTGCCTTACCAACGGTTATGAATGGAGAGCGTGATTTTGTTAATTCCATCTCCGTCGCATCGAGGAGGTACTGCGCATATATTCCCCCCATTCGGGAATCTCCCGCCGGTTCATCTTCATCGCAGGCAAACAGTATCACTTCTTGCGGAATGGAATCCAGTATCCGCCTTTCGTACGCTTGCCGTATCGTATCCTGAGACAATGATAATGCAGTTCCCGTTTCTATGAAAGCCTCATCATCGGGCAGTAACTCGGAACCTCGGCAACAGTCAATTAGCAGGAGTTGTCTTTCCGATAGGTTCGTCAATTCGCTCAGTCCAATCGTTTCATTCTGCCAATTGATCGATAAGATTGTTTCGTCGTCCACCTCCCAGCCGTGTCCTGAAAACACTGTTATCAGAAAATCGTAGTCGGCTTCCTCAATATCAGTGATGGTATCGAGAAGTTCACTCAACGTCGGATTCATTAGGATTTCGATTTCATCACTGCTCCAAGTCCCACCAGCAGGAGAAAGAAAAAATTGAAACCAGTCATTCATATCTACTGGGACTCCTTGCAATCCGCCCGTATTTCCGATCATCAAGATTCGTTTTCTCATTTTGCTTTTGTAAAGTAAGGGGATAAAAAAGTTGCGGAGGTTTTCCGTATTGTTGAGGGGGGAAAAAGTAATTTCACGGATTGAAAAATCCCCGTGATTGAGTCTAAATTATATCCAACATTCGATACTATCTTCGGGGACGATCAAGTCAAAGTATTGTTTTTTCAATCTCTCTTTCGCTTTCAATGCAAAAATTGAAACGAAGTTTGTGTTGACAAGTATTATAACGTTTTTTTATGTTGTACACAAAACGTATAGAACTTAAAAATTAGGTCTTGTATAAAATGTCAGGTATAAATTCTTGCCCTTCAAACAATTTGGGTACAAACATTGAATATACTTGATTGCTGATATGATATTATACTATGGGGCATTGATAGAGTCAAGTAGCCATCGAAAAACTTCTATTCAACTCTCCTCTACTGTGCGAGTGTGTTACGCTAATACGGACAAACGAATGATTACTTGACATCGCAGATTTTTAATCGTCGTGTATAAAAAAACAATTATCATTACCATCATTACCTCTTCAATTTCTGCAAACGTTAGAAATACAAGGATCAAACGAAATAGAGGTAATGGTAATGATGGTAATGCGTATTTCGAGAAAAAGAAAAATTGATACAACAGTTGAAGATTTGGTGCCCCTTTGAATGTTTTTTTGAATACATTCCAACTTCCCAATTTTATGTATTTTTATTTTCATCATTACCGGCATTACCATTACCGTTATTCCATCTCACCCTTGTTTTTATAAGGCTTCAGAAAAAAGTAATAGTAATGATGGTAATGAATTGTAATGAAAAATTTCTGGACGATGAGATGAAGTCTTGCCAAAACATTACATTTTCAAGACTTCTTCGCCCGTGTTAATCCACGTTCAATTGTCATCATCACCATAGCTCATATCTTCATTGACTTCGCTGAGACTACCAGGCACAGCGTTTGCCAGGCGATAGTAGTCCGCATCACGATTCTTTTCTGTTTTCTCGACCCCGACGGTCAAAATCCTGGCATTTACCATTCCTTCGAGTTTGGCTTCAAGTTCACCTGGTTTCATCTTATTGCGAATCCTGTTTGATCTGTTTCGGAATTCCTGGACTCTCGCCCTACCGCCGCATCTTCGGATTATCGCTATGATAAGCTGCCCCACCGTGTCCACCGTTTCCTCTTCCTTGGCAAGCATCGCGTAAATTCGATGGGCTTCATTCAGGAACCACTCCGTCAGAGTGATTGCTTGTTGCATCGTTTCGGGCGTAATTGACGATGTGGGAGAAACCTTACCCTCTACGCACTCGACGACATGCAAAGTAAGACAAAGCCGTGCGCAGTGTGAAAGTGCCTTGCTAATAGCACTTTGAAGGTTATCATCGCTGGATATACTATGCCACTCATCGACTTTTGTGTGTTGAAAACTTGCAAGTAGAGCATACGCTTCCTCCGTAAGCGTGATAGTGGTCTCGACTACCTCCGAGTTGCCAGGAGCAATGTCAATTCGATATTTCAGTAATTCGTCCATGAGATTATTGTAATCGTCCTTCACGGCTTGATTAACCGTGTCGCGTTCTAAGGCAGGCATATCCCTCGGTGGATAAACCATTAACCATCGTGCCCCAAAACCAGATGTAAAAAAACCAGGGTCAAATTCGACTATCTCACGGAGAATTTTTGGTTGTACCCCCCCGGCTATTGCAATGCTTGGGGTCTTGATACGCAGGTGCCTTGGTTTTCCTGTTGCCCTATCAACGGACAGGGATATTCCAGTGTAGAACTTATTGAAAGCCGCTCTGTCCTTTTTCCCCCTTCGATAAGCGTCCATCCCCCCAAAAAAGCCAGACAACTCATCATCGGGTAGAATAACACCATAGGGGTTTTCAGCGAGAATCAGATAAATGGACTCAAGCGTAGCGTCCCCGACAGATAACCTTCTTTCGATTGGCATAGGTTTAGCCGATGATGGGGCGGGCTTCGGAATTGATTCAGAGTCATCAGACACCTTCTGTTTCCGTTGCCGAGCAGACTCCTTTTGTTCTGCATTGTAGTAAATAATGTCTTGAATATACTGGTCATGTGCCTTGTTATCCAACCGGATAATAGGCTCCGCCGCATGTCCTAACGCTGGAGTCTTTGCTGTACCGGGAGCCCCTAGCATCATTGTCCATAACATAGCGGGCTCGATGTATCCCCGCTTGATTTCTATCCAAAACGTCCTGCCAATGACTCCTGATATGATCGAGATACAACATGCGGCAACGAATGATGGATCTATCCCTATTGCCCGTGATACTTCGATTACGAAATTTCGTAACCTTGGCGGCAGTGCTCCAAGTGGGAACGGTCGCCAATGCTTCGGCAATTCGGAATTGCTCTGCGGTGATTCGGCTCGCTTCTGCGCAACAGTGCTGTACGGTCTTTCAGAATTGGCTTTCTCAAAGGCTTCGTTAATCTGCGCATTGAAGCCCAACAACTCGCCTGGGGTGGTGAGCAGCTCGATCTCTTTAGGTGCCCAAGGGAACGGTTCGCGCTTCTGATCCTTATGCCTCAGGTTGTGTGCCTCAATGGCCTCATTCGCAAGCATGATAATGAACCAGCTGAGGATATCAAGGCCTTCTGCGTATTTGTCTTCCCTAATCAGATCCGCAGAGGG
>Ga0082212_10009467_pt1 | contig 12568 bp, 9 predicted proteins | sample TergutNt197P3_FD_71548 | JGI IMG/M metagenome (GOLD analysis project Ga0082212, IMG submission 71548) | Neocapritermes taracua P3 segment gut microbial communities from Petit-Saut dam, French Guiana - Nt197 P3 | ecosystem: Host-associated > Arthropoda: Insects > Digestive system > Gut ... | reverse complement strand
GTGCCTAAAAAGGCAATCTGATTTATCTCAAAATCGGGAACGTAAAACTTATACGTCCCTTTTCCAACCATGCTCGACCAGAGACCTTCATCTCCAAGCGGCAACTGAATGCCGTTTTCCGTAAAACGGACATTTCTCGCGAACAGCGCCGGATCAACTTTCTTTTCCAGCATCGCGTCTAGATATTTGTCAATAAAGCCTTCAAGTTCAGCCCGGCTGTAAGAAGCCTGGGGTTTTCCACTTGATGCGGCAGTCACGCCGCCGCCGGTTTCCGCTTCCTGTTGACAGGCCGAAAGCCCCAGCAGCAGCAACAACGAGGCAATAGCAATTGTTACGGTTTTTATTCGCATTTTATCCCCTAAGTTATTTTTGATTGACGCTTTTATTAATCGCAATCAAACAAAGATTAATTTTTACCTGATTCCTGACGCCGTATTCCACCTTACCCTAAATCAACTGGTAAAAATCATCAATCAAAATTTAATGAATTACAAAGTGGAAAATGACGATCAGCAGCACGCCGGCAAAAAAGCTGTTGAGAACCAGCTTCCTGCCATGCCTGACCAGTTCGCCGAAAACCGCGTGGAATGCGAGAAAAATGAACCCGCCGCCAATATGCGCAGGAACCAGAGCCATCCAGTACCCGGACGACTGGGGCTGGAGCCACAACCCCAGCGCGCCGCCGATCAAAGTGGTTGATTCGACGGCGGCCACCCATCCAAGCGTACGCATACGCGACATCCCGGACGCCATCAGCAGCGCCCCCAAAGCCAATCCTTCAGGAACTTTGTGAATGCAGATCGCCGCGAGCAATGAAAAATCCACATTGCCCGCCATCTCCGCGTCCATGCCCCAGGACAGAGCCAATCCGTCAAGAGTACTATGCAGGCCCAATGCCAGAATCATGGCGGTGGCAATTTCACTGAAATGATGCGTCGCCGCTTCATCGAAATGGCTGGCCGCGCATGCCGGGCAGACATGAAAGACATAGCGGCTGACGATAAAAAAAACGGCGTAGCCCGAGGCAAGCGCCGCGCCGAGGCTCCAAAGCGACAATTCTTCAACGCATTCAGGAATGATAATGAACAGCGTAACGCCGAGCAGCGTCCCCGCAGCCAGGCTGATCAGGCGGCACAAGCTCTTGTGCGATACCGCCGTAAACGAACTGATCACGCCGCCGACCAGCGCCAGCGCAAACGCCAAAAATACCTTTATAGCAACTTCCCAGACATTCTGCACAACCGGCCTCGTTTCCCCGTGACGGGACAAATTCGTCCTCTTGAAAAAGCGGTTGCATTATTCACTATTTCAAATGCTTGTCAAGAAATTGCATTTTTTTATTGACAAACATGAAAAATATGAGTTATATCAATATCGTCAATTTTAACAATTTGGATTAACCTTGTGCCAAAAGGAGTTGGTGTCATGTACTTGCGAGAGAGAACATGGACAAAGAAAATATTAGTGCAGTAGTCACTGATAACGAAAAGGGAAGATGTCATTTTTCCAGCCTGGTGGGTTTGAGCGCCCCGATGCAGGCTATATATAAACGCATAAGCATCGTGGCAAATAAAACCAGCACGGTTCTTATTGAAGGCGAGACAGGGACCGGGAAAGAACTGATAGCCAAGGCCATTCATTACAACAGCCCGCGCAAAGACCATCCACTGGTTTCGGTAAACTGCGGGGCAATTCCATCAAATCTGCTCGAGGACGAACTTTTCGGCCACGTCAAAGGCGCTTTCACCGGCGCGCACCAGCATCGGATAGGGCGGTTTGAGCAAGCCAACCATGGCACGCTTTTTCTGGACGAAGTTTCCAGCATGCCGATGGATTTGCAGGTGAAGCTGTTGCGTGTATTGCAGGAGCGCGAATTCCAGCGCGTCGGCAGCACCGCAAACGTAAAGGTGGATGTACGCATTGTTGCGGCGACCAACGGCGATCTGCTGACTGCGGTTGAAAAAGGAGAATTCCGCAGCGATCTTTACTACCGTCTGAACGTGATTCCGATAGACGTTCCTCCGCTTCGCGAGCGCCGTGACGACATTCCTCTTCTTGCGAGGCACTTCATACGGAAATTATGCGCGGAACAGAAAGTCCCGCTTAAAAATATTTCGGACGAAGCGCTTCAATGTCTTATGAACCATGACTGGCCCGGAAATGTACGGCAACTGGAAAACATAGTGGAGATGGCGGTAACGTTGTCGGACGACCGGGAATTGCTGGATATGAGCGATTTTCCCGCAATCTGCCGGCCGGCAAGAACCGCAGCCGATCCGATTTCAGAAATTGAATTTCCCGACGGCGGCGTTAATTTCAACACGGTTGTTTCCAATCTGGAAAAACGGTTGATTTTGCAGAGTCTGGAAGTCGCCCGCGGCAACAAGAAAAAGGCGGCGACGCTCCTGCGCCTCAAACGCACCACTTTCGTAGAAAAACTCCGCCGCATGGGTGTTGACCCCGAAGATGGTTCCGATTCGCTTACGGAGGAAGACTTAGCACAGGAAGCGTGATTTTTAGTTAGATTTCAGGGATAAGCGTAAAAAAATCAGGACTTGTCCGCATGCGGACAAGTCCTGATTTTTTTACGCTTATCCGGATTTCCATTTCCATCTTTTCTGCTTTAACCCGGATTCCGGTTGTCCCATCTTCAAAACAAACATTTGTTCCCGCCCGTGAAATCTGAGAAAATCCTGCATTCACTTCCAGGGGAAAAAATTGAAAGAATTTGTCTTGCAAGGATTAAGTTGCGCAAACTGCGCCGCCATGATCGAACGTTCCATAAAGGAGCTTGAAGGCGTGTCGTATGCGTCTGTCAATTTTTTTACCACGACGCTCAGGGTGGAAATTGCCGACGGTTATTCGGGTGATTTGCGTAAAAATATAGAGCGCGTTGTTCATCGGCATGAACCGGACATTCTTGTCCTTGAAAAAGCGAATCTCATACAAAGCGGAAAAGCGGCCAAAGCAGATATCCTACGGCTTGTTACCGGCGCGGTTGCCCTTGCCGCCGGCATGGCATTGGAATATTTCGGCAAAACAAGCGGATATGTTCCTTTGGCCGTATTCGTCTTCGGCTATCTTCTGTCAGGCGGCGAGGTTGTCCTCCGTGCGGTCGGGAACATCACGCGCGGAAAAATCTTTGACGAAAATTTTCTCATGACTGTAGCCACAATCGGAGCGTTCGCCATAGGCGAATATGCCGAGGCCGTCGGCGTTATGTTGTTTTACCGGGTCGGCGAGTTTTTCCAGGAGTCGGCGATACGAAAATCTAAAAAAAGCATTGCCGGGCTTATGGACATAAGGCCGGATTTTGCCAATTTGCTGATAGACGGCGGGCTTGAAAGGGTCGCGCCCGAAACAGTTCAAATAGACGATGTGATTGTTGTAAAACCCGGCGAAAAAATCCCGCTGGACGGCGTGGTGACCGAGGGAGAATCCACTCTGGACGCTTCGGCGCTGACAGGCGAATCCGTTCCACGCAAAGCGTCCGCATCCGACACGGTTTTATCCGGCTGCGTCAACCAGAACGGCGCGCTTACGATAAAGGTAACGAAAACTTTCGGTGAATCGACCGCCTCAAAAATCATTGACCTTATTGAAAACGCCGCCGGTAAAAAGGCTCCGACCGAAAACTTCATCACAAAATTCGCGCGATATTACACGCCTGCAGTCGTCGGCCTTGCGGCGCTTATCGCTCTTGTCCCGCCGTTAATGTTGGGCGGAGCATGGCCGGATTGGCTGAACCGCGGCCTTATTTTTCTTGTGATTTCCTGCCCCTGCGCCCTGGTTATTTCCGTCCCGCTCGGCTTTTTCGGCGGTATCGGCCGCGCGTCGGGAAAGGGCATTCTGGTAAAAGGCGGCAATTATCTGGAAGCGCTTAATAATCTTGACGCGGTCGTATTTGACAAAACCGGCACGCTTACAAAAGGCGTGTTCAAAGTAACGGCCGTTCTGCCGGCCGGCGGTTTCAGCGAGGGCGAATTGCTTGAAGCGGCGGCAACCGCCGAAGCATTTTCCAATCATCCAATCGCGCTGTCCATACTGCGGGAATACGGCAAAACGGTTGACGGGAGCAGGCTGACAAAATACAGCGAGACCGCGGGCTGCGGCGTTAGCGTAGACTCCGGCGGCAAAATGATTTACTCCGGAAACGAAAAGCTGATGGAGAAAATTGGCGTCGCGTTCGTGAAAGCGCGAAGCATCGGCACAAAGGTTTATGTCGCGGCGGATGGCCTTTTTATGGGGTGCGTGGTTATTTCCGACGAAATAAAACCGGACAGCCGTGGCGCCATTGCCGCATTGAAAGCGCTGGGCGTTGGGAAAACCGTCATGCTGACGGGCGATAATCCGCTGATTGCCGAAGCGATAGCCGAAGAATTAAAACTTGACGAAGCATACGGCGGCTTATTGCCTCAGCAAAAAGTCGAAAAAATGGAAATGTTGAACAGGCATAAGCGGCCAAATGGAAAACTGGCTTTTGTGGGCGATGGCATAAATGACGCCCCTGTATTGGCAATGGCCGATATAGGCGTGGCGATGGGCGGCCTCGGTTCCGATGCGGCCATTGAAGCGGCCGATGTCGTTATAATGACCGATGAACCGTCAAAACTGGCCGAGGCGATTGAAATAGCGCGATTTACAAAACGCGTCGTCCGGCAGAACATTGTCTTTTCATTGGGCGTAAAGGCTTTGTTTCTCATGTTGGGCGCGATGGGCGCGGCCGGTTTGTGGGAAGCCGTCATTGCCGATGTCGGCGTGGCGGTAATTGCCATCCTTAATTCCATGCGATTGATTTACAGATAAGCATTTACATAGTTGCCTTTTAACAGGACGTTGCTTTATTATATCGGCGTGCATATGGTTAAGTAAAATACGTGCATATGGTTAAGTAAAATACGTGCATATGGTTAAGTAAAATACGTGCATATGGTTAACTCGAAGCGTGTAATTTGTCAGGCAAAATGACAAAACATCATTAGGGAAACTCTGATTAATTGTCTGAGAGGGATGAAGCGCAAGGCGCACGGAGCGCAGGAACCTCGATATATAGAAATATGTTGAGGTTACGAGCACCGCGCAACACCGCGATTCGCCCGCCCAGGCAATTAATCAGCGTTTCCTTAGGGCAAAACGCATGGCGCTTACTGAACAAGGGTACAAACCGAGATTAATAGACGGCAAAATTGTACGGTATATGGGTTTGTTTGGGGCGCTTTCCATAGAGGGGCCGAAATGGTGCGGCAAAACCTGGACGGCTCTTAACCATGCCAACAGCGTTGTATACATCATGGATCCTGAAAATGACTACGCAAATCGCGAAACCGCCAGACTTAATCCGTCGATGATTTTGACGGGCGACAAGCCGCTCCTTATCGATGAGTGGCAGGAAGTTCCGGCGATTTGGGACGCTGTCCGGTTCGCTTCCGACAGAACTAAAGAAAAAGGCGTGTATCTGCTTACAGGTTCGGCGACGCCAAGGGAAGGCGGCTTTGTACACAGCGGCGCGGGCAGGATTGGAAAGATCCGTATGCGTACCATGTCTCTATACGAAAGCGGGAACTCATCCGGCGCGGCCAGCCTTTTGGAACTGTTCGATGGAAAAAAGCCGGAAACCGGTGCTTCGAGGCTTTCGCAGGAAAAGCTTATCGACCTTGTCGTTCGTGGCGGATGGCCGGAAAATATCAATGTCGCGAAAGAGGATGCCGCAATACTGCCGGAACAATACATTATCGCGCTTGCCGGAACAGATATAACGAGCGTGGATAACGTTAAACGAAACCCTGAACTGGTATTACACCTGCTCGCCGCCGTAGCGCGGACAAATGTGACGCCCGCTTTGCTCAATACGATAGTCGCCGATGTACAGGCGCGTTTTGGCGGGATTTCAAGACAGACCGTGGCGGAATACCTTTCCGCGTTGACGCGGCTATATGTCGTCGAGGAAATACCTCAATGGTTTCCCGATCTTCGCGACAAGCTTCGTCTGCGTAAAACGCCAAAAAGGATGCTTGCCGATCCTTCCATTGCGGTTAGCGCTCTTAAAGCCCGGCCGGGCGACCTTGCGAGAGATCCACGCACGCTCGGCGGCATTTTTGAAAACCTCTGCCTTAGAGATTTGCTTGTCTATTCCGAGGCGTCCGGAGCGAAACTCAGCCATTACCACGACGCAACCGGCCTTGAGATTGACGCGATTGTTGAACTTGGGACACAGTGGGCGGGAATCGAAATAAAGATGGGAGCGCATAGAGTCGAAGAGGGAGCGGCCGCGCTTAAACGGCTCCGGGATAAACTAGCCGCCAGAGGCGCTGATTCACCGGCTTTTCTATGTGTAATTACAGGCGGAGGCCCGCTTCATACAAGAAGCGATGGGGTGTTGGTAATTCCGATTGATTGCGTCAAGCCGTAGAAAAGGGAAAGAATAATCACGTCATTCCCGCACCGGCACAGGCATGCTACTCGCCGTTATCCAAAATATTGAATATTTTATCCAAAGTATTGGAATACTCTGCCTCGCGGGTTTTGCCTGTGCCGGTGTAGGGGCGCGATAAATCGCGCCCTTTGTTTGTACCCGGATTGAGAAATGTGTCGTTCGGTATATAGGGCGCGATAAATCGCGCCCCTACACGGTTTTCATGAATATGTTTTTATTCCATAACCCAGGGCGACGGCGCAAAGGCAGGGCGTAGCACGCTACGCCCCTACATTTGCGTTTATTTTTTTACGCAGGCGAGGACGTCCGCGCTCCCATGTCATACCCTTGTCATATCATGGTATGTAAATTGCTTTTTAAATATACGTTATGGATAAGAGAGAACGCCGATGAACCGATTTCCCGTGTCATTCAGACTAATTTTGACGGCGTTCTTCACCTGCGCGCTCGTCGCCATCGGCGTTCTGAATGTCCGCGACCGTGTGGCGTGGGTGGACGCTTCCGACGGCGTTTTCTGGGTTGAAACGGAACACGGGCTGACGGCGGAAACCGTCGCTCCCGATGGGCCTGCTTACCAGGCCGGCGTTCGCGTCGGCGACCAACTCCTTGCCATCAACGGCCAAAAAATGCCCAACCTGGGTGTTTACGCGGAAACTCTTTATGTCGTCGGCCCCCAGGCGAGGGGTAATTATACGGTTTTAACCGCAACGGGCGTCCGAAACCTGCCTGTTTACCTGACGGCGCGGACACTTTTCACCGTTTGGGACGGCGTCAAAACCCTGCTGGCTTTTCTTCACCTCGGGATCGGCGTTTTCGTGGTTCTGCGCGTGCCGGAAACCGCTGAAAAGTCCAGGGAAGCGAGGCTTTTTTATTTTCTCTGCCTAACGGCTTTTTTTCTCTGGATCACAAGCTACACGCCGGCGCTGGGCGCGCTGGATTTATGCGTTTACGTACTTTCATCCGCGGCTTTTTTGATTCTCCCGGCGATACTGATCCATTTCTGCCTGCGCTTTGCCGACACGCGAACGGATAACCAGCTTGACGCCGTATTGATATATATCCCTTCCGGTTTTCTGTGCTTTATACATATGCTCTGGGCGACGGGAAATCTCGCGCCGTTCGGCATCGCGCGTACCGTCGGCGGCAGCGCCGTCATTGACCGGATCGAGATAGCGTATTTCGGCGCGGCTTTTCTCGCCGGAGGCTGGATTTTACTGAAACGGCACCTCGGCGCGAATGATCAAATCGTCCGTCAGCAACTGAAGTGGATTGGATGCGGCGTTGTGGCCGGAACCGTTCCTTTCGGCCTGGTTTACATTATCCCGACTTTTCTGGGCGTAAAGGCAAACTTTGCCCTGGAAACATCCGCTCTTTTTCTCGCGCTGATTCCGCTGTCCGTAGGATACGCCGTCCTGCGCTACCGGTTGATGGATGTGGAAGATATCGCGCGGCGGAGCGCGGCCTGTCTCATAACCGCCTTTGTGCTTCTGCTGTTTCCCGTCGCGGCGTCTTTCATTTTCACTGAATCCCTGCGGGAACTGACGCCGGGCGCGGGAACGCTCGTCGCCATAATGACCGCGCTTGTGCTCGCGCTGTTATTTGCCCCGCTGCGCCGCGTGATTCAAACCCGCCTTGACAGGGCGTTTTACCGAAATTATTTCAAGGACCGCCTGACGCTGCTCGATTTCGGCCGCTCGCTCAGCGCGGAAATAAGCCTGGAACCGCTGGCTCGCGATATTTCCGAAAGAATAGTCCGTGCGTTTCCCGTGGATAAGGCCGCACTCCTTATGGCCGAGCAGGCGCGTCCGGAAATTTTCCGTTTCGTTGACGGCGTTAATTGCGCCGCGTCCGCGCAAAATCTGTTTTTGCGTGCGGATGATATGCCGGAAGGCGGCGAGGCTTGCGGGCTTGCATGCCTGAAAACCGGGCCGGAATACCTCTGCCGCGCGGGCGAGGCGCTTTCGCGCGAGGGATTTTCATATCGGCAGGATCTGCGTTTTCAGGGGCGGCGCGTAGGGACGCTGGCTATAGGCGAACTGGCGCAAGGCAGGCATTTTTCCGGCGAAGATATGGCGCTTCTTTCCGCCCTTGCGGGTTACGCCGCGATAGCGCTTGAAAACGCGGCGCTGTATCATTCCGCGCAAACGCAGGCGGTGGAACTTGAACGCCTGAAAAACTATACGGAAAACATTCTTGAAAGCATCGATGTAGCGGTTGTCGCCGTTAATGCCAACGGGCGCGTCAGGTCATGCAACCGGGCGTTTGAAATCCTGTACGGCGCGGCGCGGAATGAAATCATCGGCGCGTCCGCGAAAAATCTTCTTTCCACCGACGTAATCGCCTCCATAAGGAACGCCGCAGGAATGACAGGCTGGGAAAATGACGCGCCGGCCAATATTTTTAAACTTTCCATGAAAAATCTGAACGGCCGGACGCTTATCGTCAATCTTAATATACGGCCTTTGCGAGATTCCTACGGATTTGCCGAAGACGCGGCCGGTTGCCTTCTGGTCATGGAAGACATTACAGAGAAAATACAGCTTGAAGAACAGTTGATGCAGACGGAAAAGCTTTCCTCGATCGGTCTTCTGGCCGCGGGCGTAGCGCACGAAATAAATACGCCGCTTACCGGCATCTCAAGCTATACTCAAATCCTTTTAAAGGATAATAAAGATGATGAGCGGCGCAGAGAAATATTGAAGAAAATCGAAAAACAGACTTTCCGCGCGTCGGAGATCGTCGGCGGGCTGCTTAGTTTTTCACGTCTTGGCGGAGGCGAGTTCACGGTTGTAGACATCAATCAGATAATTCACGACAGCCTGTCGCTGCTTGATCATCAGTTCGACCTGAGCCGCATCAACGTGGCGCGCGATATGTACAAGACTCTTCCTCCCGTTTACGGCAACACCGGGAAATTGCAGCAGGTTTTTGTGAATCTTTTTCTGAACGCCCGAGATGCGATGCCGTCAGGCGGCGAGCTGGGGATTCATACCGGCATGAACGAATCAATGGTTGTCGTTGATATTTCCGATACTGGAAACGGCATTCCAAGGGAAAACCTGAAAAGGGTATTTGATCCATTTTTCACGACAAAAGGAATCGGCAAGGGAACCGGGTTGGGATTGGCTGTTTCTTACGGCATTATCCAGGAACACGGCGGCGGAATTTTTGTGGAAAGCGACGCCGGAAAAGGGACGTGTTTTACGTTGAGACTCCCCGCCCGGCTTAATTAATCGTAAAGTCGTAAAATCGTATTTTGATTATGAGCGCAGACAGACGGGTTTTGATAGTCGACGACGAGGAAATTCTGCGGGAGGTGCTTTACCACCTGCTGGATTCCGAATCATGGAAAGCGGACGCGGTTGAAACCGGCGGCGAAGCGCTCGCGAGAATGCGTGAGAAGGAATACGGCGTCGTTCTTCTGGACCTGATGCTTCCCGATATTGACGGTCTTGACGTGCTCGAAGAATTGCGAAAACTTGACAGCCCTCCGGTGGCGATTATGCTTACGGCATACGCCTCTCTCGACAAAGCCGTACAGGCCACCAAACTCGGCGCTTTCGACTTTCTCGCCAAGCCTTTCAAAAATGAAGAACTGCTGCTGGCCGTAAAAAACGCTTTCGAACACTACGAACTGCTGGAGGAAAACCGCAGTCTGAAATCTACGCTGCGGGAAAGATACGGTTTCGGAAACATCATCGGCAGGGGCGCGGCGATGCGGCAGGTTTTCGATCTGATCGCGCAGGTCGCCCCCAGCCGGAGTACCGTGCTTTTGCTGGGGGAAAGCGGCACGGGAAAGGAACTGGTGGCAAGGGCGATTCACGCCGCGAGCGGGAGAGCCTCGGCGCCGTTTGTCGCCATCAATTGCGGAAATATCCCAACCGACCTGCTTGAAAGCGAACTTTTCGGACATGTCCGCGGCGCGTTTACAGGCGCGACTAATTCTAAAAAAGGGCTTTTCGAGGCGGCCGACGGCGGCACGATTTTTCTGGACGAAATCGGCACGCTTTCGCTGGAAATTCAGGCGCGCCTCCTGCGCGTCATTCAGGAGCGCGAATTCAGGCGGTTGGGCGGGCTGGAAAACATTAAAGTGGACGCGCGTATCATTGCCGCCACCAATACGGACCTGGCTTTGGGCGTGAGCCAGGGAACATTCCGGGAAGATCTTTACTATCGGCTTAACGTCATTGTTATAAAACTTCCCGCGCTGCGTGAGCGGCCGGAGGATATTCCGCCCCTGGCCGAACATTTTATCAAAAAATTATCCGCGGAAAATCAGCGCGAAAAGCTGGCGCTGGAGCACGAGGCGCTGAAAATTCTGATGGATTACAGTTGGCCGGGAAACGTCCGCGAACTTGAGAACGTTATGGAGCGGGCGGTCGTCCTTGCTCCAGGCGATGTGATAGAATCGGATCTTTTTCCGAAAAATTTGCTCCATCCCGCGCCGCTGGAGGTGGCGGTTCCTGATATTTCAGAAGACATGCCTCTGAGGGATCGCGTCGATAATTACGAGAAAGAAATAATTCTCGCCGCGCTTAAAAGAACTGGCGGCAACCAGAAAAAGGCGGCGGATCTTCTTGCCGTAAACCCGACGACGCTAAGCGAAAAACTCAAGCGTTTCGGCATACGCGAAATAAAACTATGATTGCAATTGCTATTATATCGCTTACAATTTGCGGGCAACTGAAAACGAAAACGGAAGTGGATGGATGTGAACTACAGGGAAAATTTACGATCCCGGCTGCCGGATATCACGCTTGGAGCGGTTCTGTTCGCGGCCATGCTGGGAGCGCTTTATATGGCGCTGGTCGGCGCTCCGCGTGAAAGAACCATGGGGGATTTGCAGCGCATTTTTTATTTCCACGTTCCCGCGGCGATCGCCGGTATAACCGCGTTCGCCGTCAATTTTGTCTCATCCATTATGTACGTTCTCAGGAAAAACAGGCGTTGGGACAATCTTGGCGTCGCCGCCGCGGAAACCGGCGTCCTTTTTTTCATTATGGTTCTTGTCACAGGATCAATCTGGGCGAAACCTGTCTGGCTTGTCTGGTGGACATGGTCGCCGCGTCTGACGGCCTCGCTGATATTGTGCATGTTATATCTGGCTTACCTGTTGATAAGAAAATATATCGAAGATCCGGAACGACGAGGGCTTGTATCCGCGGTATTCGGTATTATCGCTTTTGCCGACGCGCCGTTGGTCTGGTTTTCCATCCGATGGTGGCGTGACATACATCCGGAACCGATGCTGGAGAGCGGGGGATTGGATCCGGCGATGCGCCCGGCGTTTCTGACGTGTCTTGTGGCGTTTCTGTTGCTGATGATTTATATTTTGCGGCGGCGGTTTTTTCTTGCCGCCATAGAGGACGATGTAGAGGAATTAACCCGGATATTTCATGCGGAGGCGCATTGAAAATTATGGATTATTTAACCGCAGCCTTTATGGCTATCTGGGTTCTTCTGGCCGTTTATCTTTTTCTGTTGAACTCCAGAGAAAAGAAACTGCGAGGAGAGGTTCAACGTCTCAGGCGTTTGTTGGAAAAATCTTCGCCTGAATAATTATTTGTGCAATTAATTAAAAAAGGAGATTTGAATAATGTTTAAAATCGTAAAGATTGTGTTTGTTTCCCTGTTGTTTTGTCTGCCTGCGATGTCGCAGGTCAAACCATGCGAAGAACTAAAAAATGAAATAGACGAGAAAGTACGGAAAAATGGCGCCGAGAACTACAAGCTTGAAATCGTGCCGACGGATCAGGTAGGCGACAGAACCGTGGTCGGTTCATGCAACGGCGGCAAGGAAAAAATCGTCTACACGCGCGGAGGTTAAAAAGCCCGTAGGGGCGCGATTTATCGCGACCAATTAATGAATCGTTTATAGAAGGGCGCGATAAATCGCGCCCCTACACCATTGTGAAAACATGTTCAACTAAAGCGAACTGGCGAAAGATTTTTCGCAACCGTCGCAACCACGTTCGCGCGGTGGCGGCTGACGGCGTGATCCTCTGGCTGGGGCATTCGCTCCAGCCGCGCAATTACGCGAATAACGCCTTCCCGTTCCGGCAAAATTCACATTTCCTTTACTACACGGGACTGGCCGGCCCGGACCTTGCCATGATTTCATTTCCGGAACCGGAC
>Ga0082212_10009466_pt1 | contig 12569 bp, 7 predicted proteins | sample TergutNt197P3_FD_71548 | JGI IMG/M metagenome (GOLD analysis project Ga0082212, IMG submission 71548) | Neocapritermes taracua P3 segment gut microbial communities from Petit-Saut dam, French Guiana - Nt197 P3 | ecosystem: Host-associated > Arthropoda: Insects > Digestive system > Gut ... | reverse complement strand
CTCGACCAGTTCGATTGGACGTTTCCTGCGATCATACACTGTAACCGTAGCGGCATCTGCTACTACCGTGTATTTCTTCAGGGAGGAACGGCTTACGCTTACATAATCGAATTTCCTGTCGGTTATCATCTTCAGATTTTCTTTCGTTGCAATGCCGGCATCCATAACGACAATGGGCTTTTTGGATTCCTCACTGCGCCTGATGTGGGCAGTTGCCGTTACTAATTTGTCAATCATCGCCTCAACCGTATCACAGTCTGCCTTGTTGCCTTCATAAATAGCGGAGTACTTGATGAAGCCTTCCACATTAACAACCAAAGCCAGTACAATCAGCGGACAATCGCTTCGCTTCTCCTTGCTGCGACCATGACGGGCTATGGCGCTGTCGCGCATCGCTCCTTCATAGTAGGTGTTGGTCAAATCATATAGAAATATAGTATCCTCAATATCAAACAGTTCGTTTGTTTTACGCGAAAGATGGGATTCCAATCCTTCCTTTTCGGCAAAAAGACGGTTACTTGTTTTGTACAACTGATCTTTGGTCACTGTCCCGGCGTCTATCTTTAACAGTTCGCAGATGGAAGAGTTCTCCTGCATGTAGCGTACCGTCTTCAACTCGGAAGCAGGGTATACTGTCCTGCACACAATGTGAGCCAGCGCCATGTCGCGGTCATGGTCGCTCCAGCCCCTGCCACTCAGATAACTGTCAATCTTTAACCGGTAGAGCGTTTGCAAACACAACCATTCGGCGCCCAGTTCCCGCACATCCTTGCTTTCGACACTGTTCATGTCAACACGTTGCCAGTCGCAACGCGAAAGTATCTTGCGGGAATCAAGTACACGGTCTATGCGTTTCTCTTTTATGAGACGGGTATAGAGATGTTCAATGTAATCGCTTACTTTGGCGCTGTCTGCAAATAGAGGACGCTGACCCGAAATACGCTCATTCAGACCGTCGGCAATCCGGTGAAGCTCTTCGGTGCTGACATCATCCATATAGCCAACCGTCATAATGTTGCGCTGGTATATTCCGCCCAAAGCATTACGGCTGTTCTCGACTAACCGGTAATAAATAGACAACTGGCCGGTTTGGGGATTTATCCTGGATGCAGTTTTGAAAAACATGCTGCAAAGGTCGGTATTAATTTTCTGATAATCAACGGGAACGTGGGCACTACAAAACATGCAAAAAAATATATCCCCTCATTGTCAACAGGTTAAAATTGAACAACTGAAATTTGTGAATGTTAAATAAACTTAATGCGCTGATATATAGGGATTATAAATTGAAAGATTTTTGAATAGTACCCTTTACCCTGCAATGTGGGTTAAGTAAACAAATATCAGGTATAAGTATTAATCCGAGTCAACTCTTTTGCGCGATAAGACTGGCTGACAGTCAACCTATATAAGGAAAATACAAATCCCCTTGTTTTCAATTCACAACTTTTACAATGTTGTTTCCGTTGATAACAATGTACGCGCCGCGTCCCGGTAAGGATAAGGCATGACTTGCCTTTACATCAAATGAGGGAGCGATGCCGTGATATATCAATATGCCGGAGATATTGTACACGCTCCATGGTTGTCCGGCGGTCAGGCCGTTCACGTACAGGACGCCGTTTTCGACGTGTGCCTGCAGGGATGCGGCGCGCAGCGTTTCATTGTCAGTGGTGCGCGAAAACGACATAAACGTTGCCCTGACGGTAACTACATGAGGCGGCATCTGGAATATGTACTCATCTTCATATTCTTTAACAGGTATGGTGACGGTTTCATAGTTGCTGTGGCTTACCGTAATTGATTCCATCATGAAACCCGGGTCGGGCAGGATGGTCAGCGTCACCGTTTCGCGGGTAGCGGCAAACGCCTTGTCGGACGCCACGCGACCATTGATTGAGGGGGCTATCGTGATGATGCGCCGTATGATCGGGTCGATAACGGGAATTTCCTGCCACTGGGCATATAGCGTGACGTCGCCTGTAATGGTAAAGACGTCGTCCGGCATATAGGATGTACCGTTACCGTCGGGCATTGTATTCCAATGGGTGAAATCATAATGTTTGCGCGCAATGGTTCCTGTGTCTAATACCGTCACCGTCTCTCCGTCGAGGTATGGATTGTCGGGGTCGGTTTGTGTACCGATACCGCCGTTGGCATGATATGTTACGTAGAGGCCGGGAATGACTGTCAGGGTGAAAGTGATTGTCGCGTTGGGTAATATGCCGTTACTTGCCCTTAGAACGACCGGATAGATTCCGGGCGCGAGGCCTGGTGCAATGTCTAACTGCCGCGTAGCGTTATTCCATGTTATTGCCGCATTGCCGCTTATCTTTGTAATGGTTGGCGCGGGCGTTCCGGTAGCCGTATAAGTGTCGGTGGAGGTTGCCGCATAGCCTTCGTTCAATGTCATGGATGTGGGACCGGCGATAGTCGGCGCATTGCCCGAGGCTCTCCAGACCGCATAGAACGTTTTATGTCCGCTGTCTGATGCGGTAATGTCGGTAACAGGCGTTCCTGCCAGGCCCGCGTTATCATACCAGCCGCCGAAGTTGTACCCCAATTTTGTGGGAATGGGCAGCGTATATGGCGTGCTGAGGCTGTGTGCGTTGACAGGGTCGTAACTGTACTGAATATCGCTGAGGGGCGAAGGCATTGTGCCGCCATCCAATTCGTAGTCAATCGCATAAAACGGAAAAGGATACGTTTCCGCGTCAAAACCTAACGCGGGATATTTTTCGTCGTTTTCCCAAATCCAGGGATTGCCTGCGCCAAAGGGCCACCCGGTCGACAGATAAGTATCTGTTGAATAAGTAACTTGCGTCATAAAATCAATGGCCGTCGCGTCGCCTTCACCGTCACGGGTACCGGGTCCGAAGTTTGCTGCCGGAGTTGTACTGCCGTTCACTGTAGCGTAAGCGTAACGGTAGTTAAAATTGAGTTGGATGTCGCCCGTACCGCTATAGTCGTCAGTTTCTCCTACGATACCGCCGATGTATGCAGGGTTAGGGTTACCCGTAACATTTCCGGTTGTAAAGCAGTTTGAGATTTCAACATAACTGCCAATATCGTACCTTTGCAACCATCCGAGTAATCCGCCGGCGGATCTGTTGTTCAGACTGATTACATTTCCTGTGGCATAGCAGTTGATGGTGTAACATTCTGCGATCGAAATTGGAAGAGGGACTACGTCAAGGATTCCGTTTCCAATATGCATACCACCCACCAATCCGCCGACATGATTATTCCCTGTTACATTGCTTGTTGAGTAACAGTTGATAACCGTGCTGATCCCTCCTGTGTACCTGTAGCCAATTAACCCGCCAACATCTTCATTACCACCGGTTACAGTACCGGCAGACCAGCAGTTTTCGATAACGCCGGTACAATACGAATAAATTCCGTATGCTGCGCTGATGGAAAATGCGCCTATAAGTCCGCCTGCACGAACATCCTCGCCTTTTACATTGCCAATTACATAACAGTTTTTTACGTTAGCGCTTCCGCCATAATTAGCGACAAGCCTACCAACTAATCCGCCTACTTCAATACCTCCGACAATGCCTTTGGGGTCAAGGATAATTCCTACGTTTTCAATTGTTGTGTTTACTGCATGACCAAACAAACCCACCCCCCTATCTCCGGGGCGGTCTATCCACAAACCGGAGATCGTATAGCCATCACCGTCAAAGCCGCCATTAAATGCGTTAAGTGTAGTAGATACCGGTCCAAGTCCTAACGGCATCCAGCCATCCGTTCCCCATTGTGCGTAGCCGCCGCCTCCGGGAGCAAGATAGGCGGTCAGATCGATGTCGTTACCGAGTATATAATATGCTGAGAGATTGTTGCGCACGTCGTCGAGTTCTTCGGGTGTGGTGATGATATACGGATTTGCCGGCGTACCTCCGCCCGCCATTGCTTCAAAAGCGCCCACGTCGGCGAAAGCGCCTCCGGCAGGTCGTGTCCTGCCGCGCTGGTCGGCGACAGGCAACCAGGGTACACTCGCCGGTATCACATCGCGCGCCGTGCTGACCGCCGGAAGGGCGATGGTCTGAGTAGGTCCGCCATTACTTGCCGGGGCAGGTGTTGCCATGCCGAAAATATTGGTCAGCGCATAGCCAGCAGGCTGCCCGATAATGTTGTAGTTATTACCGGAGCCGGGAGCTGCATCGGGCCATGAGATTAACGACTCATAAACATTGTCGCCTGCAGACGCTGTGTTCCCTGACACGATGCTTCCTTTAATATCGGCAGATGTGGAAGCAAAAACCCCGCCGCCATTATTTACCGCTGTGTTTTGTATCAAAGTACAGTTAGTTAACGAGGCGGTTATCGCATTGATCCCTCCGCCGTTTTCTGATGATATATTGTTATATATTGTACTATTGATTAGCATAACGTTGTTAGCCCTAAGTCCGCCGCCGTCTCTTGCTTCGTTGTCAGCTAATATACATCCGGATAGGGTTGTATTACCGTAAAGTCCCCCACCTATGCCGAATGATGTCGGGGGAGTTAGAGGTGCCAATGCCTTGTTGCCGGTTACTGTACAATCAATAAGCGTTGAATTGCCATACACACCGCCACCATTGCCACTTGTTGATTCATTGTTACTGACAATGCATCGGGTAAGCGTAACAGAGCCATCGCCAACCCAAATGGCGCCGCCGCTCCAGCCTGTTGTATTGCCGGTCAATTCGCAATCGGTCAACAAAGATGTAATCGTATGAGAATCTGCGCTTAAAGCGCCGCCGTTTCCTGTTGTGGCCACGTTGTCGGTAAAGTTGCAGTTAGTCAGTGTGGCTGAGTTGACGCCTACTCCACCGCTGGAGTGCGCTGTATTGTCGGAAATGATACTGTTTGTCATTGTTGCGACTCCTGCCCACATTCCGCCGCCACCGGCAGCTGCCACATTATCGCCAAGTACACAACCCGTCAGGTCAGCATTGTCTCTGGCATACACTCCGCCGCCCCAGCCGGTGGAGGCCGCTCCTCCTGACGGGGGTAATAAGCCCGTAGCCTCGTTAAAGGTCAATGTACAGTCGATCAGGTCGGCGTCAATCGCCCATACACCGCCGCCGTTGCCGTCTGCTGTATTGTAGGAAACATCGCAGCCTTCCATAGTAAGGTTAATTGCAAAAATTCCGCCTCCGGAACTGGCAGACAGGTTATTGGTTACTGAGCAGTCGGTAAGGATGGCCGTGTTGGCAATCACTCCGCCGCCGCTGCCACCGGTAGCAGAATAATTTTCGTTTCCGGTTACTGTGCAGCGGTTCATAACAACAGTTGCAAGGCCTGTGGAGCCGGTCGATATGCCTCCGTTTACATCGTTCGGATTTGGTGCCGCCGGACCTTGCAGCGTCAGGTCCTCAAAAGTAACGGTGATAGCTCCGGATATGGTAAAATGCCGGAAGCCCGGTGCAGTTGTCAATATCGTCTGGATCTGCCCCGCCCCTTTAAATGTGATGTTATCGGTGGGTACATTGACAGCGTTTGTCAATACGATGGTCGCTGCATCTAAATAGATGTCGTCTCCCGGACTTGCCAAACCGACAGCAACATTTAATTCGGTTTCATTAGTTACCGGGTTTGTTGCCGATTCGCCTGCAGTACCCGGGGGTAATGCAGCGATAGCAGGCATGGTGATGCTGTAGAGCATAGCAATGGTTGCGATAACAGATATCGGAATCCGTATCTCCGGAAGCATCCGGATTTTTCTTGATTTGATGACATTAAAAACTGATTTCATAGTTTAAAATTTTAAATGAAGTTTTTATTTTTTTACAAAAATAGGATATAATAAATAAACATTATTGACAAATTAGCAAAATATTACGTGTCAAATCGTAACTCAACGTATTTGCATGCGTCAAATCAATATTATGAATTATTGCCAAATTACGATTTGACGTCTACGATACACGTATTATATTGTTTATCTTTTGAATAAATATAATAAATATCAAATTTTAACGAAAATGCGACTTGAAAAAAAATTTTTTTTTTACTGATTATTACGGGCTAAAACAGATGGGTGTTTTTAAAAAAAAGATTGTATACTCTATTCAACCGGATTTTTTATATAACTTTGCAGTTGATTAATAAATTATACAATGACGAATTTCCAACTATACATAAATATACTTGTACTGTTCATCCCTGTTTTTACATCGGGAACGTGTATTACGTTGATAGGTTTTTCACGTTGGGATTGTCTCACGCAGCAGGAAAAGAAACTGAAAAATATCATTTTCCTGTATTTGTTTACTATTTTTCTGTCGTGGATTTCCGTTTTCTGCTATCTCTTTTTCCCAAAGGCGTTTGTTTACCTGAATTTGATCTGTCTTGCGGCTTTCATTATGGCGCCGGTTTTCTTTTTCCGTATCATTCGTTTTCTGATGCGAATGGAAGAAAAGGAACGGTTTTCGTGGTTACATTATCTTGTTCCTGTACTGATCGGGGCAGTGTTTTTGGGGTGGTCGCTTTTTGTTCCTTTTGACGTTCAGGTAGCAATCGTTGAAAGCAAGGCCTTATCCATTGGAGGCGAATATGAGGCGTATTCGCGACTGTTTACTTCAGTGCCACTCCTGCGAATGATTTTTTTGATTGTATATTACGTTTTTATTGCAAGGTTGCTTGTCCGCTATTATCGCAATGCAAACCGGTCAGACAAGGTTGAGCGCAAACCTAAACACTGGGTGGAATTCCTGATTATCATACTGTTGGCTTTATTTATATCGTCGTTAACATTAATGTTTACGCCCCGAAATAATGAAGGCGTCTTAGTATACAACATGATCGCCGCACTATGTATATCCGTACAAGTTATCTTACTGACCTACCATATCATAAGACGGAATTACCTGCAGTATGCGGTATTTACTAATCACGAATTATATCCCGTTCTAAACCAAATTCAGGATAATTCAGGAATGAATCGAAGTACAAAGCAAGAGCAAAAACCTCTTTCGGACTATTCTCTGAAAGGAGAAGAAATGCCGAAAGTCAATCTTGATAATAAAGCACAAAAAAACGACCGCAAGTTTCATTCAGGCAAATTGACGCGTCGTCGGCTGAATGTCTATTTCAGCAAACAAAAACCGTACCTGCAAACAGATTTTAAAATGACTGATCTGGCTGAAACAATGGATGTTAACCGCAGTGTTCTGTCGGCTTTTATCAACCGGAATTATGGCATTAATTTCAATCGCTTTGTCAATCAATGGCGATTAAAGGAACTCAAATATCAACGGACATTGCCTGTAAACAAAGGAAAGAGCCTTACTCAACTTGTAACCAAAGCGGGATTTAAGGACTTGCGGCAATATTTTCGCACAATGGCAGCAGAAAACAATGAAATTATTCACAAATCTCGTAACTCGTAACTCGTAACTAAATATGATGACCAAAGAACTTATCCAAGCCCTTACCTTTACCATGCCTGTCGTGTGTTCATTAGTATGTTTAGTAATCATGCTTCTCGATATTTTTGCGACGAAAAAAAATAAAGAGGATAGGAAGCTACGGCTTTACCTGTCATTGACTTTTGCCGTTATTGCACTGTCATGGTTTTCATTGGTCTTATTTGACGCCTTCCACACGGTTTTTGCCGGCTGTTTTTCCATTTTTTTGCTTTCGATGATGTTCAACCAGATATTGATTTATCATTTTATACATATCATTACGGATGTCGGACGACAAGACCGTTTCAGCCAATTGCACCTTGTCGTACCCGCCCTGCTGATGACATTTTCGTTAGTTACCGACGTGATTGTCCCTTTGCCTCAAAAGGAAGCTGTTATATATGGAAGCAGCGAAGGCAGCCATTTATTTTCGATATTGTATACACTGACTGCAGTTGCTGCATTTATGTATTACACGGTTTATCCGTCTCTCGCTTTCCTGCGGATTCGCCATTACCGGCGAAGCATTGAGAATTATTCAGCTGATACGCAACGTAATTCGTTAAACTGGATTGTAATTCTGCAAATATTGACACTAATATTCATACCTGTTCCGTTTTCAGGCTTGTTACTCCACGTAGAATTATTTACAAAAATGATTTTTTCGATCATGGCCGCGTTAGTTGCTTTTATTTACTATCCGATATTTTGTTACAACCTGATTTCGGACAACTATGTTATCATCGCCCCTGACGACGAAGCCCTGCCTGACCATCACGCCGCTGAAATTGACACCAGACGCTTTATCCAATACATTCGGGAAAAGAAACCCTATTTGAATCCTCATTTGAGAGTAACACATGTAGCTTATGATATGTGTACGAATCGTAATTATTTATCGGCATTTATCAACCATACGTATGGAATGAATTTCAGCCGCTTTATCAACCGCTACCGTTTGAGAGAACTCGACAGCCTGCGCCACTCACCGGATTGCAAAGCAAACACCAACATGGAACTTGTATTGATGGCAGGCTTCAGCAGTTACCGCAGTTACCTGCGCGTAAAAAAAAGAGAAGATACAGCAAAGACGCTGAAGGCTTTTTGAGAAAAGGATGAAAATGACAATTTGAAATGCACCCGATTTTTCAAATTTTATATAATTTTGCAAGTTGAATTCAATATAAAACGAAATGAATAAATCGAAAAAGCGTTTCTGGGTAGTTTTTATCTTTGTGTTTTTGACAGTATTTGCCGCATTTTTTGGAGGGGTGGGATATTATTATTTCTTCTATCCCAATTTTGCGCCGTCAAAAACTTCCTACATATATATATATCCCGATAAAAACTTTGAAAATCTGTGCAGACAGTTGGAGGATTCGGCTGCCTGTCTGAATATCAACTCTTTCAAAGAAGTGGCTGATATTTTGAAATATCCTTCAACCATGAAAACCGGACGCTATGCCGTGGAACCGGGCACAAATAACTACGACTTATTAACCAATTTGCGCCGCGGACAACAGGAACCCATACGAATTACATTCAATAATATACGCCTGACAGACGACTTAACCAACAGAATTAGCGAGCAACTCATGATTACAAGTCATGATCTGGATTTGCTGCTGAACGATGCATCCTATTGCACCTCATTGGGTTTCACGCCTGCTACAATCAAAGCAATGTTTATCCCCAATACCTACGAAGTGTACTGGAACATCTCAGCCGAAAAATTGATCGAACGCATGAAACGCGAATACGATGCATTTTGGACGGAAGACCGCCGAAATCAGGCACAAAAAATACGGTTAACCCCTCTTGAAGTGTCCATTCTGGCTTCCATTATTGAAGAAGAGTCGGCCATGACCGACGAATATCCCACTATCGCAGGCGTTTACATCAATCGCCTCTATCGGGGTATCCCCCTGCAAGCCGATCCTACCGTCAAATACGCCGTTGGGGACTTTGCCATACAACGTGTACTGAACGAACATCTTCGAATAGATTCGCCCTATAACACTTATCTACATTCCGGATTACCGCCCGGCCCAATAAGGATTCCTTCGCAGAAAGGCTTGGAAAGCGTGTTGAATTATCAAAAACATAATTATCTGTATATGTGTGCAAAAGAAGATTTTTCAGGACGCCATAATTTTGCGGTAACCCTTACAGAACACGACCGCAATGCCGTGCGCTACCGCGCCGAACTGAACCGACGGGGCATACGGTAAGTCAATTGAGACTTTACGATAGTGTTTAAATTAATGTTTGGCTTTCCGAAGAGAAGCAATTGAGACTTTACGTTCGCAAGCGTGTGCAACCGTAAAATTTTCAATTCTCAATTCTCAATTCTCAATTAAAATTCGTATCTTTGCATTTTAATTCCTAATTCGTAATTCCTAATTCGTAATTAAAATAAACTATGCAAGAAGAAAACAGGGAAATTCAAAACGACAAGTTAGCCGCTATTGCGATAGCATTATTTAAGTATTCGGAAAGTCTGTATCATAATGATTCAATGATGCTTACAATCAATAAAGCATCAAAGATATATTCGCCATGGAATTCAAAAATTTACGGATTAAGACAAGTCCCCGATAGAAAATAACTGAAACGATGCCAAGCTGAACGCAAAATAGAACTTGTTCGAACTGTGCCAAAGCACAAATGAGTTCTTTACAGAGTAAAAATAACAGAATAATTGAAAAATGAATTACAAAATAAAAATCAAAGGCGCTGATTATGAAGTACATATTCGTAAGGTTGAAGACACAAAAGCCTTTCTGACAGTCAACAACGAAGATTTTGAAGTCGAAGTGGAAGGGCTGATCGTCAACCCGACACGCATGAGTATCAGCAATACCCCCAAATCGATGCCAAAATCGAAACCGGCTAATCCACCGGCGGTTAAGCCTGTCATAACCAAATCCTCTTACGAAGTAAAACCTCCCCTTCCGGGCATAATCCTTGAAATAAACGTAAAAGAAGGAGAGAAAATCAAAAAAGGACAAGTTTTATATGTATTAGAAGCAATGAAAATGGAAAATAATATTGAATCCGACCTCGATGGAATCGTCGAAAAAATCCACTGCACCAAAGGCGAATCTGTATTGGAAAGCAACGTGATTCTCACAATTATATAAACACTTAAAAAATGAAAAAACAATTGTTGCTGGGCGACGAAGCGATAGGGCAGGCCGCTATTGATGCCGGACTGTCCGGTGTGTATTCCTACCCCGGCACTCCTTCGACCGAAATCACCGAATATATCCAACATTCCGTTACGGCACGCGAAAAAGGGATTCACACACGTTGGTGTACGAACGAAAAAACTGCGATGGAATCGGCACTCGGCATGAGCTATGCAGGCAAGCGGGCGTTATGCTGTATGAAACATGTAGGCTTGAATGTGGCCGCCGACTGTTTTATAAATACAGCCATAAGCGGTATCCACGGAGGTTTGATTGTCATTGCCGCCGATGATCCTTCCATGCACTCATCGCAAAATGAACAGGACAGTCGTGTGTATGGTTTTTTTTCTATGCTGCCAATGCTTGAACCTGCCAATCAGCAGGAAGCTTACGATATGGTTTACGATGGATTCAGCCTTTCCGAACGACTTGGCTATCCCATACTTCTACGCATAACCACGCGTTTGGCACATTCGCGTACAGGAATTACGACGCGTCCTCCACAAAAAGAAAATCCTTTGAATTTTCCTACTGACGGAAAACAACGATTTATCCTGCTCCCCGCCCTGGCTCGTCAACAATATAACAAACTGCTTGCTGTACAACAAAATATAATAGACGATTCGGAACGATCCGTTTACAATCACTATTTTGACGCTACCGACCGACAATTGGGAATCATTGCAGCAGGTATTGCGTTCAATTACTTATCGGAAAACTACCCTGACGGTTTTACAAGTCCCGTTTTAAAGATAGGTCAATACCCGTTGCCTGTCCAACAAATAAAAAAACTAACAGATGAGTGTGATGAAATCCTGGTTCTTGAAGACGGATACCCTGTCATTGAAAGTCAACTGAAAGGTCTGTTGGGAAAAGGCTTGAAAGTCAGGGGGCGTTTGGACGGAACGTTGCCAAGAGCCGGCGAGTTGAATCCCGATATAGTCGGTAAAGCGCTTGGCAAAGAAGTACAAACACACTATGCCATACCTGAAATAGTAGAGAAACGCCCCCCTACCCTCTGTCAAGGATGTGGACACCGCGATGTATACGAAGCATTGATTGAAGTGACAAAAGAATACGAATCGCCTAAAGTTTTCGGAGATATAGGTTGTTATACATTGGGCGCAATCCCTCCCTTTAGCGCTATCGACAGTTGTATTGATATGGGCGCAGCTATTACAATGGCTAAAGGCGCTTCCGATGCAGGTACGCATCCTTCAATCGCTATGATCGGCGATTCGACATTTGCACATTCGGGAATGACAGGATTGTTGGATTGTGTCAACGAAAACAGCAACGTAACAATCATCATTTTAGATAATGCCACAACAGCGATGACAGGCGGACAGGATTCAGCAGGAACAGGCAGGATTGAAGCGATTTGCGCGGGCATCGGCGTTGCCAAAGAACATATCCGTATCGTGATTCCATTGAAAAAAAATCACGATGAAATGGTCAAAATCATCCGGGATGAAATAGCGTATCAAGGCGTTTCGGTCATCATCCCACGCCGCGAATGTATTCAGACGCTCAAAAGAAAAAGAGTTTAGATATTAGAGTTTAGAGTTTAGTTAAAATTCCTAAATTCATCAGTTATTCAGTTATTCAATTATTCAGTAATTAATCATGCAAACAAACATAATTCTATCAGGCGTAGGCGGTCAGGGAATCCTTTCGATTGCGGCTGTCATTGGTGAGGCCGCATTGAAAGAAGGGTTTTATATGAAACAATCCGAAGTACACGGTATGAGCCAGCGTGGCGGCGATGTTCAATCAAACCTGCGGCTATCAGACCGCCCTATTGCCTCCGACTTAATCCCTTTGGGACAAGCCGACCTGATTATTTCGTTAGAGCCAATGGAAAGCCTGCGTTATCTTCCTTATCTGAAAAAGGAAGGCTGGTTGGTAACCAATTCCGTACCGTTTATCAATATTCCAAATTATCCCGCAATAGAAAAAATACACGATGAATTGGCAA
>Ga0082212_10009464_pt1 | contig 12570 bp, 13 predicted proteins | sample TergutNt197P3_FD_71548 | JGI IMG/M metagenome (GOLD analysis project Ga0082212, IMG submission 71548) | Neocapritermes taracua P3 segment gut microbial communities from Petit-Saut dam, French Guiana - Nt197 P3 | ecosystem: Host-associated > Arthropoda: Insects > Digestive system > Gut ... | reverse complement strand
ATTTTCCGGGGGCCAGCGCCAGCGCGTTGCCCTGGCCCGCGCCCTGGCTACTGGCCCGGAACTGCTTATCTGTGATGAACCCGTTTCCTCTCTGGATGCCTCGGTCCAGGCCCAGGTGCTCAACTTGCTTAAAGATCGCCAGGAAGCTCTGGGACTCAGCTACCTGTTCATCTCCCATGATTTGGCCGTGGTCAGCCACATGAGCGACCAGATAGCCGTGATGTACCTCGGGCGGATCGTGGAACAGGGCGAAGCCGAAAGTCTGTTCCATCAGCCGAAGCATCCCTATACCAGGGTGCTGCTGGACGCTTCCGGGCAAAAGCGTCTTTCACCCTCCGAAGGCCTTTCGGATCGTGCCGGGGCAAACTCGTCAGCGGAAGGCAATCCCGGTTGGGAGGAGGGTTGCGCCTTTGCCCCCCGTTGCCCGGAAGCTGCGGCTTCATGTTTCAGGCGGATTCCGGAACTGCGTCCGGCCGGCGCGGGGCAGGTGCGTTGCTGGGCCTGAATTTTATCCTGGCCGTCCGAAGCCTGGGATGCGCAGTTTATCTTCTGTTTTGCGAAGCAGGAAGGAAGCCAGGCTGGTCAGGCAGAGGTAATAGATCCCGGCGGCCATGAAGATCTCCGTGTAGCGGAAGGTGCGCGAGGCCAGGATTTTGGCTTCGCCGGTCAATTCCACACAGGTGGTCAGGTAGGCTAGGGAAGAATACTTGATGAGATAGATGATTTCATTGCCGCAGCCCGGCAGGGCCCGGCGTAAGGCCTGGGGGATCAGGATGTTCCAGGCCAGTTGCAGGCGGCTCATGCCCAAAGCCTGTGCCGCCCGGAATTGCCCCTGTTTGATGGACAGCACGGCTCCGCGCACGTATTCCGAGTGGTAAGCCGTGCTGCACAAAATAAAACCGAGCACCGCCGCGCTGAAGCCGTCCAGGTAAAGCCCCAGCTTGGGCAGGGCGTAATACAGGATGAAAAGCTGGATGATCAGGGGGATTCCCCGGAAAATGGCGGTGTAAATGTCTCCGGCCCGGCGCATCCAGGCCGGGCCGAAACCGCGGGCCACCCCCAGGAGGATCCCGCCCGCCAGCCCCAACACGGCTGAAGGCAGGATCAAGGCCAAACTCGTCCATATCCCCCGGTTCAGCACCGGCAGCACACGTTCCAGGTAAAAGGTCCAGTCCATATTTTTATTGCGTATCCGTTTTCCGGCCTTCCAGTTCCAGGGATAGGCGGGTGCAAAAATCCAGGGTGCGTGTCCCAGCGGCTGGGTGGAGGAGGGTTTCCGGCGCGCCCTGTTCGGTGATCCGTCCGTTTTCCATGAAGAGGATCTCGCTGGCCAGGGCGCGGGCGAAGTCCATCTGGTGGGTGGCCATGAGCATGGTCATGCCGCCGCCGGCCAAGTCGCGGATGACGGCCAGCACCTCGCCAACCAGTTCCGGGTCCAGGGCGGAAGTGGGCTCGTCAAGCAGGATGACCCTAGGGTCCATGGCCAGGGCGCGGGCAATGGCCACGCGCTGTTTTTGCCCCCCGGAGAGTTCCGCCGGGTACAGGGAAGCTAGGTTTTCCAGCCCCACCCGGGCAAGTTCGGCTTGTCCTCTTTCTCTGGCTGCGGCCTTGGAAAAAGCGCGCACCTTTTCCAGGGCGATGCTCACGTTGCCCAGGGCGGTCAGGTGATCAAAGAGGTTGAAGTCCTGGAAGATCATCCCCACATGCTGGCGGAAAAGGCGCAGTTCCAGGCTGCTGCGCTGGTCCAGCCGCACTCCGTCCAGAAAAATTTCGCCCTGATCCGGGCGGATCAGGCAGTTGGCGCATTGCAGCAGGGTGCTCTTGCCCGCTCCCGAAGGGCCTATGAGTACCTTGAGTTCTCCCTTGCGCAGGGAAAGGGAAACCTGATCCAGGATCCGGCGTCCTCCCAAATCCTTGCGGATGCCTTCCAGGCGCAGCACGGTTTCTTGCGTTTCACTCATGGCTTAAGACGGCATAGCCGGGCAGGCGGGTCTTTTTTTCCAGGGCGCGCAAAAGCCTCAGTCCCAGGACGGTGATGATCAGGTAGAGGATTCCGGCCAGGATATAGTAGGTAAAATGCCAGGTGGTGCGCGAGGCCACATAATGGGAGCGGGCCATGAGCTCCGGCACGCCCAGCACATGCACCAGGGCGCTGTCCTTTAGCAGAATGGAATACTCGTTGGACCAGCCGGGTATGGAAAGGCGCAGGGCCTGGGGCAGGATGATGTGCCGGATGCCTTCCGTATCGCTCATCCCCAGGGCGCGGGCGGCCTTGAGCTGCCCGTTGGGCAGGGATTCCAGGGATCCCCGGAAGATTTGCGACTGATAAGCCGCGCTGGTCAGCCCGAGCACGACGCAGGAGGAAGCGAAGGCGGAAACGTCCAGGTCCAGGGCGATAAACAGCCCGAAATAAAAGAGATAAAGCAACACCAGGACGGGGGTGCCCCGGAAAAACCAGACATAGATCCGTACCAGGCGGTTCAGGGCCAGGGGGCCATAAATCTGCCCCAAGGCCAGGGGAAGCCCGAAAATGAACCCCAGGCCCAGGGCGAAAAATACCACCAACAAGGTCGTCAGCGATCCCTGGAGGATATACGGCAGTTCACCGGCCAGGGAGGAAAGGTATTCCCACATCGGTAAAATAAGATTTTTAGGTCTGCCGCCCTGAAATTCCATCACAGGGAACCGGGGCGGCAGAGCGGTTTTATATTACTGGAGGCTGTCGTATTTTTCCTGGAGTTCCTGCCAGAAGGGGTCTTGCGTGAGCAGCTTGAAGCCTTCGTTGATCATCTTGAGCAGTTCGGCATCTTCTTTACGTATGGCCACGCCGAAGTCATCGGGATCGGCGAACTCGCCGACGACGCGCACCGGTTTTTTTCCTCTTTTGATGGCGTCATTGGCCGGGGCCGAGTCCATGGCGGCGGCGTCCACACGTCCGTTGATCAGATCTTCAACGGCCAGGGGGGCGGAATCATAATAGGTGAGGGTATAGTTCCAGCTATTGGGGGCTTTGCTGTTTTCCAGGGTTTCGGCCTCGTTGGTGCCGCGCTGGACGCCGAGTTTCTTGTTGTCCTGTAAAATTTGATCCCTGGTCAGCTTGCTGTCGTCGCGCACCACCAGCACCTTGCGCACGGAAAAATAAGGTTCGCTGAAGTTGACCCTGGCCTGGCGTTCCTGGGTAATGCTCATGCCGGAGCAGACCATGTCAATCTTTTTGGCCAGGAGGCTGGCCACGATGGTGTCCCAATCCATGGGCACATGTTTGATCTCAAAATCCATTTTTTTAGCGATCCAGTTCAGGGCCTCCACGTCAAAGCCGGTGGGCTGGCCGGCCTCCACATAGGCATGGGGGGGATAGTTGGCGTCAATGCCGTTGATATAGCTTTTCTGGGCCGCCAGGGCCGGGGCGGCGAAGAGGCCGAGAGCCAGCAGGGCAAGCAGGATGCGTTTGCACATGGCGTTTCCTTGGGTTGTAAGGTTTACGGCGGACAAGAAACGTGCCGGAGCGCCGCGGGGCTATATTTTTGTAGTAAACTTGCGGGGGCAAGTAAATAGCCGTTGAAGGTAATGCTGGCGCGCTTTCAAGATTTGGGGTATGGATTACCCTTGAAATTTCTGGGAGGCTGGGTATGTCCGGCGGCATGAAAGTCTTGAGCCTGTTGTTGGCGCTGGCGCTGGCGCAGCCGGCCTGGGGCAGGGACAGGGTGGAATGGGGCGATGATATATCGAGTTACATGATGCGTTGCGCCGTTGCCTGGACCGTCATTTATGAAGGAGGCCTGGAGGGGGCGGCCCAGCTTGGGCTAAGCTACACCGCCGTCAGGGTCTCAACCAACAAGCTCAAGGTTATGACCAACCGCAAGAGGCCGGACTGGCAGCCCGGCGACGCCCAGGACTCCTTTCCAAGTCTGCATACCTCCAAGGCCTTTGCCCCGGCTTTTTTCATTCATAAACGCTATGGCTTCCGGCAGGCCGTCGTGCCGTACGCCCTGGCCTCTTTCACCGCCTATACCAGGATTTACGCGGATAAGCACGACTGGGTGGATGTGGCCGGGAGCATAGCTATTTCCGGGCTGCTCACCTCCATGTTCGTGCGCGAATATGAGCGGACTCCGGCCCCGCCCGGACGTCTGGCCCCGGATTTTTTTCCTTGGGCTCCGCCATCCGGAGGCTTGGGTCTGGGCGTGCATCTGAATTTTTAGTAAAAACTGGTTCCGGCGTCCCTGACATCCATGTGGCGCGGTTTTGTCCCGTTATTGGCGGGCGTGCAGCTTCTCCACATTGGTTTGCAGATCCCGGGAGAGGTCGATGATCTCGTCGATCGACCGCGAGGCATGGAGCATGGCGCTGGTAGTGCGCTCGGCCTGCTGGTTTATATCTTGCAGGGTTTTGATGATCTGTTCGCTGGTGGAGGATTGCTCCTCGGCAGCGGTGGCGATGCCGCTTATCCGGGAGGCGGTCTGGGAGATGCCCTGGATGATGTCCATGAGCGCGTCCCCGGATTTGCCAACCAGTTCCGTGGCCTTGTCCAGACCGCCGGCGGTGTGTTCCACGGTGGCGATGCTTGAGCGCGCTCCGTTTTGGATGCTTTTGATGGCCTGCCCTACTTCAGTAGTTGCGCCCATGGTCTTTTCAGCGAGTTTGCGCACTTCGTCGGCGACCACGGCAAAACCGCGCCCGGCCTCTCCGGCCCTGGCGGCTTCTATGGCCGCGTTCAGGGCCAGCAGGTTTGTTTGATCGGCGATATCGGAGATCACCACCATGACCGCGCCGATGGCTTCGGCCTGTTTGCCCAGCTCATTCATGCGTTCTTTCAGTTCGTGGGTATCCTGCTGTACCGTGTTGATCGAATCCACGGACTGCCGCATGACCGATTCGCCGTTGGCCGCCAGGACCTTGGTTTTATCCGCCTCTTCCGCGGCCACTCCTGTGTTCCTGGCTATTTCCAGCACAGCGTCGTTCATTTGCTCCATGGAGGCAAGCGAAGAGGCGACGCCTCCCTGCTGCTGTTCGGCGCTGCGTTCCGAGTTCTGGACCTGGGTAGCCAGACTTTCCGTGGCGCTGAACAGACGGTGGGCCATTTCGTCAACCGTGCCGGCGATGGTCAGGAGGGTTTGCTGTCCGCTTTCGGCCCGGTTTTTCGCTTCCAGGGCGTCCTGTGTGGCCGTGTCCGCCTTGCGTCCGTGCTCTTCAGCCATGGCGGTCATTCCCTCGGCATGGAGGATGCGTTCCTTGAGGTTGGCGACCATTTTTTTCATGGAGGAAATCATGGTGCCGATTTCGTTGCTTGTCGCGGTGTCAAAGCGTGGACTGGGCGCATCCAGGTTCCCTTCGGCCACGGCCTGGGCATAAGCGGTGCTGGCGCGGATGGGGACCATTACCTTGCGCAGCAGCATGGATATTCCGACCAGCAGCAAGACGGCCATTATCGCCACGGCCACGCACAAGGCCACAATGGCCTGATCCAGCGAATGTTTCACCGCCGCGCTCTCCGCGTTGATCCGCCTGGTGACCAGGGAGTCAAATTTATAGCTTGGTTCCATGATGCGGCGCACGGTAGCGTCATAATCTTTACCGAACATCAGGCGCCGGGCCAGTTCCGGGTCTGGAGCCTTTTTTACGGTGTACTTCCCCGAATTGTCCTGGAATAGCCCTTTTACCGCGTTCATGGCCTCATCTTCCAGCAATACCAGGTCGCTGGAGATCTTAACGGATTCTTCCAGCAGGGCCAGCTCTTCTTTAGTAAAGCCGGCATTGATCAGCAGGGTGCCCATGGGAACGGTGACGCCGGGAGCGACCGCCGCATCCGCCGGCCTGCTCATTTCGCCTGAGCGGATTTTGACCAGGTTCCAGTAGGCATCTTCATACACCTTGTCTGCGGTGCTGACATAGGCCCTTGCATTGGCGGTAAGCCCTGAAGAAGTCGCCCGGACCTCCTGGGCGAGGAGGGTGGACTCAAAGCGTTTATGGTTGGCTTTTTCCATGTTGGAGATTCCGGAGATGGCCAGAACCGCGCAGGCGATAAGTATGCCCAAACACAAAAGACAAACGGCGGTGCCGATTTTGCTTGCCTTGATGATGCTCACGCGTGTCACTCCTTGTGTACCCCGAAAGTGTCCCGGACATGTTGACGGGGTAGTGGTTTTGGCCATCATTTTTCTGTAATAGAAGTAAACTGGTGCCGGAAGAGAGACTTGAACTCTCACAGGGTTGCCCCCGGCGGATTTTGAGTCCGCTGCGTCTACCAATTCCACCATTCCGGCTGGAAGGAGGTATATAAAAAATTTTATAAAAGAAATCCTGTAGTCTGTCAATCTTTCATCTGCATTGGTGCGGGCGGAGTAAGCTCCGGAGGGCTATTCCGAGAAGAAGGCGAACTGTTTATGATAAGGCGGCAGGTCGTTGACCTGGGCGGAGATCTGGATCTTGGAGATGCTTTCCCTTTTTACCTGGGGCGGGATGCGGGAGAGGATATCCATTTTGCGGTAGCGGGCGATCTGGAAGGTGAGCACCCCGCGTGCGCCGGCGGTGATGTCGATGACCGCGCCCTCGCGGGTGATCAGGGCTAGGCCGCACCGCCCGATCAGGGTCAGTCCGGGTTGTTGGTTATGTAGGTCGTAAGTGACCCGCATGCGGTCGTCCCCCTCAAAGACGGTTTTGAGATTGCTCACGCGCACCGGGTGTTGTTCCATGAGCGTGTCTTCTTCCTGATCGTTTTCCGTTCCGGCGGCGCGCATCGGTCCGATCTGCCGCAGGAGCACGGCCAGGTCGCTCTGGCTGGGCACGATAGTGGGTGCACTAATATAGGGTGTCGACAGGTTCGCGGCCTGTGTCCGGCTTTGGCCGGGGTCGCCTCCGGTGAAGCGCCCTACCAGCCCTTCATTTATAAGGCTTTCCAGCTTGATTTTGTTTTCGCCCAGGGCGCGTTGCAGGTCGCGCCGTTCGGAAGCCGTGGCTTCATAACGGTTTTTATAATAAAAAGTGCCATAGGCTCCCAGCGCGCCGGCGGCGATAAGGAGCACCAGCAGGAAGATAAACAGCTTGATCCAGAAGCTGTGCAGGCGAAAGGCGCTCACTCCCAAATCGTCGCGCATCAGGATGATGCTGTAAGTGGGTTTTACGCTGGGGGGCTGCATGTTTCTTACCTTAACGGGGTCCATTCTTCGCGGGTTATGCGCCAGATATGCTCAAATTCCAGGTAAAGGATTTTTTCGCCCTGATCCGCGTAACCCTTGCTATCCCGGTAATCCTGGCGCATCCTCACGCGCGGGCCGTAATCGCTGGCTTCCAGGACGATATCCCGCAGTTCGATCCGGAGTTCGCCGGTTTTGGCCCAAATTCTGCGCTTGTGTTCCATGATGGCCTGAACGCCGCGGCGTTCGTCCTGTACGGCGTTTTCCGCGTAGCAGGCGAGATAGATCGGCAAATCCCGGTTCTGCCAAGCCTCATGCCACTCCTGGATCAACTCCAGAACTCCGGAGTTGAGGACAGGCTGGGAAGGCGCGGTGGGGGAGGGAACCGCGGCTGTTTCTATTAGGATGGTCTGGGGCGCGGACGCGGATGGTTCGCTTTGGGGAAGCGGGGCCGCAGGCAGCGGAGAGGGCTGGGCCGCGTCGCTCAGGATGGCGGTTGGCGTCTGATAACCGGCATCGGCATAAATGAAGGGGCTGCGAAGGTCTTTGATCCATTCCATGCCCACAATGCGCATCCTGCCCCCTGCATCTTTCTGCCAGTACAGGCGGCGGGTGCCGCGGCTCTGAAGGCCGGTTGTCGCGTAGTCCTGGTTGAACCAGGTGACCCAGTAACCGGGGCCTTCCAGGATTTGCAAATCCTTGGCTGTGGTTTTAATCCAGGGCAGGGAGCCGAACAGCGCCAGTTTGTGGGCCTTGAAGCGGCTGAAAGGCTGTCCTTGGGCCAGGCTGTAGGCCTCTTGGTCGTAAAAATCAAAAAAGCGTTCTGATTTGTCGCTCCAGGCCGAGATCCAGTCTCCGACCAGGGAGGCCAGTTCCAGAGCCGCGGCCTCTTTGTCGCTGTTTTTTTCCCGCGGGGCGGTTATTTGCAGGGCCAGGGCCACCGGCTGGCCGATGAAATGTACGGGCTCAAAAGTCGCCAGGTCTTGATTGCGCATACCCACACAACCGTTGCTGTCCAGGGGGATCAGCGGCACTCCCTTGCCGTGGAGCCAGATGCCGCTGCCGCTTTTGCGGCGCAGACGATCCACCGGGTTGGGGTAATTCAGGGGATAGGCTTCGTTGCCGTACAAAGCGTAATCCAGTCCGGAATTGATGTGTGAAACCACAAAGTAAATGCCTTCAGGGGTTTTCATGTCCCCCCGGACCAGTTTGTCGCCTTCGTTCTGTCCGGTGGTGCAGATAAATTCCGCGGCCTGGACCAGGGGGCTGCGGCGCTCGTAAATCCTGAGCAATTGTTCTTTTTTGTCCACGGCCAGCAGAAAGGACGGGGCATGAGCATAGTCGGCGATCTCCGCCTGCCAGCCGTTGATCACGGAATCGCCGGCGGCGGCGAATGCGGCCGGCCCCCGGCACGGCAAGAGCAGGAGGGCCATGAGAAAAATAATTTTGCTTTTTGTTGCGAACATGCCTTGCTCAGATCCCCGGATAGGCCGGTTATCGCGCCAGATTGAGCAGTTCCTGGCGGGTAAAAATGGCGAGCAGACCACAACCTATTCCGCGCAAGGCCTCCCGGCCTCCCTGCTCACGGTCCAGCACACAGCAAACCTCGCGCACCGCAAGTCCGGCATCGCGGATATGCTCACAACCTTTTATCACAGACCCGCCCGTGCTGACAACATCTTCCAGCATGACCACCGACTGGCCGGGGCGGAAATTTCCCAAGCCTTCCAGGGCGCCCGCCGTGCCGTGTTTTTTGACTTCCTTGCGCACGATCAGCCCCGGCCAGGAGAGGCCTTCTTCCCTGGCCGCCAGGGAAACCGCGGTGATCAGCGGGTCCGCCCCCATGGTCATGCCGCTCACCCCGTCCGGAGCCAGAGGCTTGGCCATCTCCGCCAGCAGTTTCCCTATGAGCCAGGCCCCTTCGGGATGCAGGGAGGTCTGGCGGCAGTCAAAGTAATAATCGCTTTTCATGCCGGAACTCAAGGTAAAATCGCCTTCCAGGTAGGATTTTTCCATGAGCAGCAGAGCCAGGCGTTTTTTCATGCTGAGGCTGTCCATGCGTTTAATCCTCGAAAATCCGTCGGAAGATTTTTTCTTCATGACGCAGGTAGTAATTAAGGTCAAAAAGGGCGTCCAGGGAGCCGCGGTCCAGCCGCCGGGTTATTTCCTTACTGGACAGGAGAATATCCCGGAAGGGGCGTTTCTCTTCCCAGCTTTGCATGGCGCAGGCCTGCACCAGTTCATAGGCTTCCTGCCTGGGCATGTCCGTTTTTTCCACCAGGGTCAGGAGCGCCCGTTGGGAGACAAAGAGCCCGTAAGAGGCATGCAGGTTGCGCGCCATATTTTCCGGAAATACCCGGAGCCCTTCCAGCAGATCTGTCAGCCGCGAGGCCATGTAGTCGGCCAGGATGGTGGAATCAGGCAGGATCACCCGTTCCACCGGGGAATGGCTGATGTCGCGCTCATGCCAGAGGGCCGTGTCTTCCATGGCGGCCAGGGCGTTGCCGCGCAGGAGGCGGGACAGGCCGCAGAGGTTTTCCGCCGAAATGGGGTTCTTTTTATGCGGCATGGAGGAGGAGCCTTTCTGCCCGTCGGTGAAATATTCTTCCGCCTCCAGCACCTCGGTGCGTTGAAGATGCCGCAGTTCCAGGCAGATTCGCTCCACACCTCCGCCGAACAGGGCCAAGGCGGCGCAGAAATGGGCCTGGCGATCCCTTTGGAGGATCTGGGTGGAAACCGGGTCCACCTTAAGATGGAGCCTGGACAGGGCCAGCTCTTCCACTTGGGGGTCCAGGGTGGCGTAAGTGCCTACTGCCCCGGAAATTTTGCCGTAGCGTACGTTTTCCAGGGCTTCCGCGAAACGGGCTCGATGGCGGCTAAATTCAGAGTAAAAACCGGCCAGCTTCAGGCCGAAGCTGGTGGGTTCGGCGTGCACGCCGTGGGTGCGCCCCATGCACATACAGCCCTGGTAACGCCGGGCCAGTTTTTTCATGGTGGCCAGCAGGCCGTCCATGCCTTGCAGGATGAGGACCCCGGCCTTGGTCAGCAGGAGGGAGCCGGCGGTATCCACAATGTCGGAGGAGGTGCAGCCTATATGGATGAAGCGGGCGTCCGGGCCGAGGTTTTCTTCCAGGGCGGCAAGAAAGGCGATCAGGTCATGCTTGGTGCGGGACTCGATTTCCTTCACCCGGCTGGCATTTATTTTCGCGGAGCGGCGGATGCGCTCCAAGGCATCGGCGGGGATCTTCCCCAGTTCACCCCAGGCCTCGCAGATAGCCAGCTCCACTTCCAGCCAGAGATCCAGCCGGCGTTGATCTGTCCACAAAGCGCCCATTTCCGGACGGGTGTAGCGTTCAATCATGGAGTGGCCCGCTCCGGCGCGGGCGGCTTAATCATCCGCTCCGGCTTGGGGAGGCTGGGCGGCGGGAGTAGGAGGCGCCGGCGGTAAGGGCGCGGCGGCTTGCTCGGCGGAGGATTCAGCGGCTGCCTCCTTGCCTTTCTGTCCATAATCGGTGGCGTACCATCCGCCGCCTTTGAGCACGAAAGTGCTGTTGGAGATAATGCGCTCCGCCGGGGCATCGCACACCGGGCAGAGCGGGGCTTCCATATCATCCACCACCTTGGTCCATTCTTCGAAGACTTGGTGGCATTCCGGGCAACGATATTCGTAGATGGGCATGGTATTCTCTCAGGATTTTTTGGCGGCCTTGGCCTCGCGAATACGCGCCTTCAAGCGTTCGGCGCGGCGATGGCGCTTACGATCCAGTTCTTTACGGCGTTCCACTTTTTTTTGAGACATGAAGTATTCTCCTGCGTTGACAGGCTGTAAAAGCTGAAAAAATCTATGCTTTGCCCGTATTTTGTCAATAGTTTTTTTCGCGCCGGGCATAATTTTTTCTCGGTTTACAGTTCGCTTATCGGCGCGTTTTTTTACAGTCCTTAAAAGGTTTAACCGCCACGGTTCCGTGGCTGGGGAGCGGGAAAGGCGGTTCTTGTTGAAAGCGCGTTATTCGGGTATGAATACGGACAAATTGCCGCAGGAGCCCCATAAATGTCACATCCGCGTTCCGCCTATACCCAGGGAGTCAATTTTTATGCCGGGTTGGATCCTTGCGGACTGCTGCGCGAGTACGGCAGCCCGCTGTATGTTTACAATGAAGAGATGCTGCGCCTCCGTTGCCGGGAAATGCGCGGCCTCATCCCTTTGCCAGCGGCCAGGGTGTGCTATTCGGCCAAGGCCAACGCCAACCCACAGATCCTGAAGATCATCCGTTCCGAGGGGCTGTGGGTGGACGCCATGAGTCCGGGGGAACTGGCCATGCACCGGGCGGCCGGTTTCAACCGTGAGGAAATTTTCTACGTCTGCAACAATGTCAGCCGGGAAGAACTGGCCCTGGCCTCTTCCTCCAGCCGCATCGTCAGCGTAGATTCTTTGGCCCAACTGGAAGAATTCGGTTTGGCCGCGCCTGGATCCGAGGTGATGGTCCGCATGAATCCTGGCATCGGCGCGGGGCATCACCAGAAAGTGGTCACCGCCGGCCGGGAAACCAAGTTCGGGGTAAATCCTGAGGATTTGCCGCACGTCAGGGAGATTTGCGCCCGGCATAGCCTTAAACTGGCCGGCCTGAATCAGCATGTGGGCTCGCTGTTCATGGAGCCGGGCGCTTTCCTGGAGGCCGCCGGACGGCTCCTGGAATTGGCCAGGGGAATGGGCGGTCTGAAATATCTTGATTTCGGCGGCGGCTTCGGCATCCCGTACCGCAAGTATGCCGGGGAAGCGCGTCTGGATCTCGTTTCCCTGGGAAGGGCCTGCGCCGAGCTTCTGGGCCTCTGGGCCGAACGCGAGGGCTTCACCGGCCTCTTCATCATTGAGCCGGGGCGCTATGTAGCGGCCGAGGCCGGGCTGGTCCTGGGCACGGTTATGGCCGTAAAAAACAACGACCCGGCCCGTTTTGTCTGCACGGATATCGGCTTCAACATCCTGTCCCGGCCCATGCTTTACGGAGCTTTCCACGAGGTGGAGATCTACCGCCCCGGCGGCGCGGCCGGAGTGCCCGGCGCGGTCTCCGAAGAGCCGGCGGAATTGCCCCAGAGCATTGTGGGCAATATCTGCGAAAGCGGCGATATCCTGCACCGCGATTATCTTCTGCCGCCCATCCGCCAGGGGGATGTCCTGGCCCTGCTGGACGCCGGAGCTTACGGCTACTCTATGGCTTCGCCTTATAACCAGCGCCTCCGTCCGGCGGAGATCCTCATCCATCCGGACGGGACCGTGACCCTGATCCGCCGGCGCGAAAGCGTCGAAGATCTGCTGGGTTTACTGGTTTAGTCCATTTCTAATGCGCTTCGCTCCAGGTTCTGCCCCAACCGCTGTCCACGGCCAGGGGGATGGACAGGCTTTGTCCGCCAGGCCGCACCCCGGCCATGAGGCCCGCCA
>Ga0082212_10009463_pt1 | contig 12571 bp, 10 predicted proteins | sample TergutNt197P3_FD_71548 | JGI IMG/M metagenome (GOLD analysis project Ga0082212, IMG submission 71548) | Neocapritermes taracua P3 segment gut microbial communities from Petit-Saut dam, French Guiana - Nt197 P3 | ecosystem: Host-associated > Arthropoda: Insects > Digestive system > Gut ... | reverse complement strand
CAAAATGCACTACCGCTAACGGGCGGTTTGGCGCAAGCGGGGCAGTGGCTCGCCTGAAAGTTTGTGCGGATTTGCAAGTTTTGCGCCCGTCCGAGCGGCAGTGGAAGCCCCGCCTGCGCCAAGCCGCTACCACGTTACGAGATAAGGGTCACAACACGTAACGCATTGATATATTTCACATTATTACATTGTTTTGTCTTCTGATGAAACGGCTAAAGTAAGTAAAAAAGCATTATAAAGCAAGAGTTCCGTTACCAAATCGTTACCCGTTTTTAGAAGGTTCTTTTACTTATATTTTCACTGTTTTTCAGACACTTAAATAACTCTGTTCAAAGTAATTTTACATCATGCACGATATATGAAACAAAACGATCATTTTTTTCGTATAATCCATAGAAGTTGAAGTAAAAAATAAGGATCAAAATGACAAGACATCATTATTTTGTAATCGTCAGTTTATTATTTCTCATTCCGGTATCGTGTGAAAAATCTCCGAAACTGACTGTTTCTTCGAAAGAGGTCATATTCGATGCGTATCCTGACGAACCACAGACCATCAATATATCGGCCACAGGGACATGGACAGTGAGAGTAATACCATTGGAAGATTGGCTAACTGTAGAACCGACGCAGGGGAAAGGCGATGGGATGATCACCCTCACTGCCGACGAAAATGCTGTATTCGTAGGACGTACCGTACAGGTAGCCGTTTCGGGCGAAGATACGCAAACAGACACGATCAGAGTTATACAAACAGCCGGTATTGACATTGCAGAAGAAATTGAAGATGAGATTTTCAAACGATATTGTCTTGAAATATGCGATCATTCGCCACAGGACGGTAAACTCAGTCTGAAAGAGGTTAAGAGCCAGAAAACGATCAACATCAAAAAGATGGAAATTACTTCACTTGTCGGCATTGAGTATTTTACGAATCTTGAAAATCTGGATTGCTCTTTCAATTCGCTTAAAAGTTTTGATATTAGCGCGAATACAAATCTTAAAAATTTGGATTGTTCTTATAATTCGCTTGAAAGTATTGATATCAGCCAGAATAAAGAACTATTATCCCTGAATTGTTCCTATAACCCGATTGCAACTATTGATGTTGCTGAAAATGTAAAGTTGACAGAACTTACGCTCTATTTTATGGAACTCACCGGTATTGATGTGCGTCATAATACAGCTCTTCGTTTTTTGGGAGTCTCCTACAATAACTTGACAACCCTTGATGTGCAATACAACAAGGAACTGGATGGGCTGCATTGCAACGAAACCCATTTGACTAATCTTAATATAAGTGAAAACACCAAATTAAGGTCACTGTACTGTGTCAATAATCAGTTAACTGTCCTCAATACCGGTAATAATCCGATTTTAGGAGTGCTCTGGTGTTCCGATAACCCGCACATCAGCCTCAATTTAAGTCAGAATGCGGAACTGGAAGAATTAGCATGTGCCCGCAACAGCCTCCAAGCTCTTGACATCAGCAAGAATGTAAAGTTAAAACGACTGTTCTGTGAAACCAATCAGATCACAGCGCTTAATTTTAATAACAATACAGATGTGACTGATCTAATGTGCAATTCAAACAATCTCACAGGCAGTATTGAACTTAACAATAACAGAAAATTGCAAAGATTTAATTTTCGAGAGAATCCTTCTCTCAAAACCATTTACGTTTGGAGTGATTTCCAGATGCTCAATGTCAATAACGACGATTCTAACACAGAAAAAGAAAAACCCTTTCAGATAGATCGCAGTTCAACAACGCTTGTCCCAATATAAAACGGACTTACTTCTTCGGATACCCCACGGGGTTGTTCATCAGTAAAAGATGTTGATCCGTCAGTTTTAGCGCGTTTCTTAACACTTTTTCGTCCATAGTTCCGCGAGGAACAGTAGCGAGTCCCAAACCGGCGCACACAATATTGATATTCTGGCAGACAATACCTATGTCAACTGCCGCCATCAATTTGGACTGCTCGGACATGTTCCCGAACTTGGTCATGTCGGCCACCAAAACGATGCTGAGCGGAGCAGTCTTGGCAAAGTCTTGTGAGACAGCCACAGCGCTGCGATAATCGCCGACCGCTACAGGATTCAGGGCATGTTCCTTGGCATCATACAGATATGCGCCTTCGGGAAGAATCACATACACTTCCACTTCCTGAAAATTGCGGCATGAAGGGGCTGTACGTTTGCCATCGGCACGATTGATACCGTTGGCAGCCCAAAGCAAGTCGGAAAGATCCTGCGGACGGATGCTTTCGGATGCATACTCCCTGACGGATTGCCGGTCATTGAGCGTTTTCATGATCGCCGATCCACGTGTTTTGTCCGGCTCATTCAATTTGATTACTTGTAAATCCTGCGCTTGTACAGTGATCGCACAGAAGAGAATTACTAAAGAAAATAAGGTACGTATCATAGAAATAAAATTTAAAAAATTAATGAATGATGATGCAAAAATAAATATTTTAATTACTTTTGCAAAATGAAAGCATTATATATTTTTATTTTTGTCTTGACAGGCAGTTTTCAGGTTTTGGCGCAACCAGCCGAAAAGGTAAAATGGTATACGCTCGATGAAGCATTGAAACTCAATGCTACAGCGCCACGCAAAATCCTGATGGATGTGTATACCGACTGGTGTGGATGGTGTAAAAAAATGGATGCCGAAACATTTAATCATCCGGTTATTGCGCGATATATCAACAAGAACTTCTATCCTGTCAAGTTCGATGCGGAATCGTCGGCACCGGTGAAATTCGGCGAACATTCTTTCGTCAATCAAGGTAGTGGAGGCGCACGAAAATCAACCCACCAGTTTGTTACGGCGTTGAATGTGAGCGGTTATCCGACAGTTGTTTATTTTACCGGTGATTTGAAATTAATCGGTACAGTTCCCGGTTATTTTACGCCCGAAAAAATTGAGCCCCTGTTGCATTATATTGTAGAAGAAAAGTACCAGAAAAACATCACTCTGGAAGATTACGAAAAAACATTTGTCAGCGAATTATCTAAAAAATAGAAACCTGAACTTCAAATCCGAAACTTTCTAACCATCCATACTGCAATAATAGCCAGTGCGATACGAGGCAGGGTAATCCATCCCAATCCTGCACCGATGGCTAAATAAAGTGAGGTATCCTCTAAAAGTGAGTGCGAAAGAGCGATGTGGTGGTTCAAAAGATCGGCATCTTTGGCGGATATTTTGTTCTCTTTTCGGTGTTCAATGAGGATTGCTGCGCCATAAGCCAATCCCACCACATTAGCCACAATCCACAAAAAAGCAGTATCGGATGACAAGCCCATTGGGCGGAGCAAAGGCGACACCCAGCGGGCAAGGATTTTCATGACGCCAAATTCTTCAAGAATACGTTGCAGAATATTTAAAGAAACGACGATACAAACCAACTTGAATGTCAGTACCAAAGTACCCATTAGCCAATGCTGCATCACTTCGAGGAATGGCAGGTGATTGCTCGCCATGCCGTGTATTGTTACCGTATTGTTTTCGGGGAGCGCCCAGTTAAGAAACAGTCCGCCTGCTGCTGCCCCGATGAGGCGCAGACACAACATTCGCCAACCTTTCGATCCTGTTTTCATTTGTACGGTCGTTTCGATGATCAGATTGTGCGCCAGAAGTCCCATCAATGCCATGATATATATTTCACGTTCCGTGAAAGGTATGGACTGTATCACGGCAATGCCCGAATAGATATTCATCGTGGCAGTGGTAACGATCACCAGGGCTGCTTCGCCACGAAGCCCAAATAAACGGCAGACCGGTTCCAGCGCCTGCGCCATCCAGTCGAGCGCCCCCCAATGCTGCAACAGTGTCACGGAAAACGATACCGGAATCATGATACTTAACAGCCATATCACCGTTTTCAATGCGGGTTTGATGGCACGACGAACAGGGTCGGTAAGACGTTTGGTTGTTCTACTCAATGGTAAATTTGTAAAAAATTAGGAAATGGTATGCTGTAACTCATTTCTGCGATATACATACGACACACCATATTCCGCAGATTTTTCGCGCATCATATTGTCGGGTAGATCGCCAAAATACTTTTCCACTTCGTTCCATACACATAAAATAATTTCATCTGCCTGTTTACGTAACTCTGTTACATTATTCAAAATACGGATGTTGTTTTTTTGGTTGATTTTTTTCAAATGGTACGCATCCATAAACTGTTCGAAACGAACTTTCACCAAGGCGATCGTAGGATTAGCGACAGGCGTCATTCCTTTTTTCAGACGTTTGGTTTCTCCGGCAATCACCTGTTCGCCCCATTTGATGATTTCAGCCTCAGTATTCATTTCGGGCACTTTGCTATCAAACTCGTCAATCCCGTAAAACGTTCGGATGTTGGGATGCAGTTCACCGCGGGCAATAGCCATGTTCATCACTTGTATAAAATGCGAAATGTATAATTTGGCTTTTTTAATATTGGTTGGGTACTCCCTGTTTTTCTCGACAGATGCAGCGTATGTATCTTTATACAAGCGTACCGCCGCTTCAAAATTAGGAAGAAGAGATTGTATCCTGTTGAAAGTGCTTTGAGTGAAAGCAAGTTTGAAAGGGTGCAATTCTTTCCCTTTCTGATAAGCCTGTTTCAAGGCTCTCAGCCGCGCGACATCCGTATTAGGCAGTCTTCTGTAAGGCATGATGATCTGTTTTATTATAATTACAATCCTTTTTCGATATCTTTTTTCACTGCATCAACGCCCGGAAAACCTGTATATCTGGCTACTTGTTTTCCTTGCCGGTCGTAAACCATGTAAGTAGGGATGCCCTGAATGCCGTATGTTTTGTACCAATAGCCCCATTGCTTTTCGTTTACCCGGTAGTGCTCGCCGGAAATGGTGGGGTATGTTTTTAACCATGTATTCAAAGGTGATGTTTCGCCGGTAAGGTACAGGAAAACCACATCCTTTCCTTTCATTTCGTCTTTCAGGGGTTTGATGGCTTTCATGGCCATCATGCACGGGCCGCACCATGTTGCCCAGAAATCCACCAGCACTACTTTGCCTTTATAATTGGCGAGGATAGCGTCGAACATTTTTTCCTGCGACACATTCGGAGGATCGTGTACCACACATTCTTTGTTGTCCTTGCTGGCGGCAATCAAGGCTTCCATTTTATCGCTTTCGGCAATTAATGTTTCGGCATAAGCAGGATTGTCTTTGAAGACATCTTGTAATTCCTGTTTTTCGGTATCGGTATAGAACTTCATGTCGGCGAGTTGAGACCCATAATATCTGGCTTTGACCAAATCAAACATGATACCATTGTCAGCGCCCAATGCAGGAACAAATTTTTCCTTGAAATAGGCGAAACGTTCTTGTGCCGGTTTGTTCTTTCCATCGGGAAGATTGAAGACGTCAATACGGCCAAGCGTTTCTATCAGATAAGAATACATGGGCAGGAACGACATGTTATCGTTCAGTCCGTTTTTCAGGAAAGAATAATATGCTGCATCGGGTTTTTCGGCTTTAAACGTTACCTTGTCCCTATCCTCGCGTTTGATGTTATTGACCTGCATGTAAGCCGAATTGATAAATCCTTCGTAATTCAACAGTAAATAATAAAATTCCATTCTGATGGTATTTTCTATCATCATCTGTGTATTGGCAGAGCAGGCTTTTTGCTTTAGTTCGTCCAACTTCCCGTTCATCATACCCAGTATGTGTTGCTTAAATTCTTCGGGATTCATGTTCACTGTTTCCTGCATCAGTGTCATATAATCGAACAATCCGCGCGACGACTGATTGATAACTTCCAGTTCGGCGCCGGTAAAACCTCCTGAAACGTATGTGTATACGGAATCACCCGGTTGCTTGTCTGTACGGTAACGTGATTGAAAACGGCTACGCTTTTTCAGATCAATATATACTTTTGTTTCCTTACCGGGTGTCAAAAATGAACTTCCTGCTGAAGAAGAAACAATTCCTGCCAATCCGGGTGTGATTTCGCCGCCGAATGAACCGTCTTCGGCAATCGGGAACACAGTTTCAATCTTTTCACCGGTAACAATATCGGTTGCATATACGGTTATTTCATTGTTTGGGATAATACCATCCACGTAACCCAGCATCCGGCCGCTTACACGAGCCGGTTGTATGCTATACTCCTGTGCAGGAAGGGTTTCGGAAGATGCAGCGACTATATCTTTCGGAACAGGCTCGAATTTTATTTTCGTATTAGGCAACAACTGTATTCCCCATATTTTCCAACATCCTGTAGTACAGTCTTCAATATAGTCTATTTTGGTAACTTCCGGCTTCAATGGAGGGAAAAACAATTTGAATGAAACAGTTCCTGATTCCGGCATATTGGTTCTTTCGCCGATGTTGATACCTTCGCTACCGGTAATCATTAATTTTTCATCGCTTCCGCTTTCCCTGATGTAAGTATTTTTATTAATCGAAATCCATGTATTGAACATGAAGGCGTCAATATAGAAAACCGTGGCCGAATCGGACATTTCTATTTTATCAATTTCGATATTCGTAGTATTACTAATATCAAATACCGGACGCTCAATTACCGCAGGACGTTTTTGTTCGCAACCGTACAGGCCAAGTACACAAATGGTTATGATGATCAACTTTTTCATTTGGTTACATTTTAATGATTGATAATGTGAAAATTTTTGACAAAGTTACGCTTTTTTTAGTTATTACAACTTTTTTTATGTTCAACAATCCATCATAACTTTTCTATTTTTAAAACATTAATGAACCAGATACGTATAATCAGGTATCTAAACAATAGAAGATTGAAAATTGGTCATTCATTTTCAACGGTATTTTTTTTGCTTTTGGCCGGAATATCAATATCCGGCTACGGTCAGTATTATGTACATACCGGCGATAATCTGGTTCCCAATCCGAGTTTTGAAGAAACCCGCGCCTGTCCGAAAGATTGTGATTACATTGGAGGAGTAGTAGCATGGAATTTGTTTCCCAACTTCTCGGCTGACTATTTTCACCGTTGTGCCAATGTGTTTCAGACGATGGAGTATCGTCGGAGATTCCCCCGCGAGGAGATATTGAATTTTAGCGTACCACGCAGCATGTTCGGTTATCAGGAAGCACATTCAGGGGACGCTTACGCCGGTGTGTCCATGTGTTATGAAGCATTGGCTGTTAAACTCCTTCGTCCGTTAGTGAAGGATTCGGTGTACAAGGTGGAATTTTTTGTCAATCTGGCCGATTCGAGCAATGTAGGGACACGGTATTTCGGTATGTATTTTTCCAAAACCGCTATTCGAGCCATAACCGACAGCCGGATGCTCATCTCAAGTTTCAACCTCGAGTGTCCGCCGCAAATACAAAACCCTCCCGACCGGTATCTTACCGACACCCTCAATTGGACGCCCATCACCGGATTCTACACTGCAAAAGGCGAAGAACAATATATCGCCATCGGCGGATTTCAAGCTTACCATGACAGTTTGGTACAAAGAATCCGGCCTGACCGTCCATTAGCCAAGGTCTACCGCAGCGCAGAGAAACAGTTGGGTTATTATTTTGTTGACGATGTATCGGTGGTGCCTTACAGCAAGAAATGGGCGCCCGAACTTTGGGTATCGTATGTGCTGCAATATATTTATTTCGATTTTGACAAAAGCGATCTGCTTCCCGAATCTGCTGACGAACTGGATCGTTTGTCAGAATACATGAAAGCACATCCTGACCATCAAATCGTGATTACGGGACATACAGATAATCTCGGTTCAGAAACATACAATCTCAACCTGTCCAACAACAGGGCTAAATCTGTGGCCGATTATCTGACAGAAAAAGGGATTGACCATCAACGCATTATCTACAAAGGTGCAGGCAGCAGCGAGCCTGTTGCCGATAACAATACCGAGCAGGGGCGCAGCCAGAATCGCCGGGTTGAGTTTATGATAACCGAACAAAAGCAGTAATCTTATTGCAGTCTCGCCTTGACCTTTTTGCTTTCCTCTTCGTACCCTGGTTTATCGAGCAATGCAAACATATTCTTTTTGTAGGCTTCCACTCCGGGTTGGTCGAATGGGTTCACGCCCAGCATGTATCCGCTGATGCCACATGCAATTTCAAAGAAATAAAATAACTTGCCGAGATTGTATTCGTTAATGGCAGGTATTTCGATGCGGATGTTGGGAACGCCGCCGTCTACGTGCGCCAGCATCGTACCCAGTTCGGCCATTTTGTTTACCTCGTCAATACGTTTGCCCGAAAGGAAATTTAGCGTATCCAGATTGGCAGGGTCGTCGGGAATACGAAACTTGTGCGCTGTGCGTTTCACGGAAATCACCGTTTCAAATATGTTGCGCAAACCTTCCTGTATGTATTGTCCCATCGAATGGAGATCGGCAGTGAGCGTCACGCCGGCAGGGAAAATCCCCTTGCTCTCTTTACCTTCGCTTTCACCGTACAGTTGTTTCCACCATTCGGTGACATACATCAGTTTAGGATGATAACCCGCCAATATTTCTGTGGTTTTACCAATGCGGTACAACTCATTTCGGGCTGCAGCATAGATGGCTGCAATATTCTCTTCGAAGGGTATGTCGGGGCCTGTCGCTTTCTGCATGTCGGCAGCGCCTTGTAACAATTGACGGATGCTGAAACCGGCAATGGCAATGGGCAACAGACCAACCGGAGTAAGGACAGAGAAACGACCGCCCACGTCGTCGGGAATGACAAAGGTATGGTAACCTTCCTGCACGGCCAGCGTACGCAGTGCGCCCCGCTTTTCGTCGGTGATGGCAACAATCAGATTTTTGGCCTGCGTTTTACCCACTTTTGCTTCGAGATGGTCTTTAAGTATGCGGAACGCAACGGCCGGCTCGGTGGTAGTACCCGATTTCGAAATGACGACGATGCCGTATTTTCGGGTTTCGAGAAGGTCGAGCAGTTCATAAAGGTAATCCTCGCTGATGTTTTGTCCGGCAAAGAGCACTTTCGGATGTTCGCTGCTCTTCATAGCCCAGAAGTTATCCGACAAAGCCTCCAGAGTGGCTTTCGCCCCAAGATATGAGCCTCCGATGCCAATCACCACCACGATGTCGGCATTCTTTTTGTAAGACGAAGCCACTTCCTCGATGGCTGCTATTTCGTCTTCCGACACCGATTCGGGCAATTTCACCCATCCTAAAAAATCGCTGCCCTTACCGGTTTTCCCATACAGGGCTTTCACATAATCCAACGCTTCGTCCTTGCGGGCAAATACTTTTTCTTTCGATACAAATTTCGAGATGTAATCAATATTAAGATTCATAATGATTGATTAAAGGTTAATGATTAATGATTATTAATTATGGTTATTTCATTGATAAAAATTTCAAGCAATTCGGTCGGTTCCGAAGGTGTCAGCCATATATTGTTCAGAAGAGCAGGCAATAAAATTGTTTCGCCTTTACGAATTTTAATACTTTCGGCTGTTCCCCAGCGAATGGAGCAAGCGCCAGAAGTGCAGATATAGATAACAAACGAATCGAGATTGTGGTAATTTTTGTCCAATGGTTGACTGAAGCACACAAGATTTGTGGTGAAATACGGACATTTGACTAATTCGGTAGCGCCCTGCAACGGTTTTTGATAGGGGGTTTTGTATTCGCTGTACACATTGAAATCAATCGCATCCAGGGCCAAATCGGTGTGCAGTTCTCGCGGTTTGCCGTCAGCGCCCACACGCTCCCAGTCGTATATACGATAGGTTATGTTGGAGGTTTGCTGTATTTCGGCAAGCAAGATACCTTTCCCGATGGCATGAACACGTCCGGCAGGAATGAAAAACACATCACCCGGTGTTACCTTTTCGACATTCAGGATATCCTTCAATTTTTTGCTGTTCAGCGCCTGCTCATACTTTTCCCGGTCTATTTTCCGGTTAAACCCTGCAACCAGGCTGCTATCTTTGTCGGCGTCCATTACATACCACATTTCGGTTTTGCCGTATGTGCCATGTCGTCCGGCGGCAAGTTGGTCGTCGGGATGCACCTGAATGGATAAATCATCATGAGCGTCAATAAATTTGACGAGCACCGGAAATTCCCTTCCGAAACGATCGAATATGCGGTCGCCAACTAATTCGTCCATATACACTTCAATCAGTTCCTGCAAGTTGTTTCCTTTCAAAAACCCGTTGCATACTACCGATTCATTACCTGCAACGCCCGACAATTCCCAACTTTCGGAGCAACGTTCCGTTTTTACATTCTTTCCTAAAACTGTTTTTAACCGACTTCCACCCCATATGTAATCCTTCAGTATAGGATTGAATTTAAGCGGGTATAGCGATTTATCCATATCTGTTTTTTGTTTTTTAAAGAGCACAAATATAACGATTATTTATAACCAACATAACAGAATATTTTTTGTTATCCAACCAAGGCCGTTCATCTGATTTGTTTTTTTCGTATCTTTGCGCGGTCAAAAAAATCATAATATAATATATATCAAATATGAAATATCAGGTAAACTTCAAATCGGTTGTTAACCACGTATTATTCTTTTCATTTTTTCTTTTTTCCTGTTCTTCCACCCGCTTTCCCAATGATGGCCCCGTTGATGTTCCGGAAGACTGTTTCGGCATCGTTCATTCCTCCGAGTACGGGATTATGGATGAAATGGGCGCTGTGTGGACACTCAGGACTTTTAGCTGGGGCGCCATTGAAAAAGAAAAAGGTCATTTCAACTTTTCCGGATATGATGAATATGTGGAAGAAGCAAGGAACGCAGGCAAAAAGGTCGGCGCAACTCTTGGTTATTCAAACGATTGGCTTTATCCGGAAGGAAAAGGTAAGAGATACATCTCGCCGGAAAATATTCCCCATTTTCTGGATTTTATTGAAGAAATCGTCAAACATTACAAAGGCAAGATTGATGTTTGGAATGTTTGGAATGAGCCGAACATCAAGCGTTTCTGGGACGGTCCCGACAAGGATTTCTTTGAATTATCCAGACGCACCGCCCAAAAAATACGGGAAACCGACCCCGACGCATATATTATAGGCGGCTCGTATGTAAGGGTGCCCAAGCGGTATATCAAAAAAATGCACAAGGCAGGCGGAATGAACTGTTTTGATGGTCTGGCTTTTCACCCATACGCCCGTAATCCGCAAGGCGCCATGAGGCTGTATGATAAACTTGAAAAAATTATGTCGGACATCAATTTTAAAGGGCCTGTGTGGATTACAGAAATCGGTCATCCGACCGGCGGACTTTATCCGCATAAAACCACGCTGGAAAAATTTCCGACATACGTGGTGAAAGAATTGTGCGGCGTAGCTGCTCGGGGTGCAAGAGTTACATTGTGGTATCAATTGTTTGACAGATATAACGAAGGCGAGGTTCCGCCAAGCAAGTTCACTTTAATGGAATCGGAAAAATATTTCGGCTTGCTCTATCCCAATCACAAACGAAAAGATGGCGCCAACGCATACGCTTTGTGCGGCAAGTTTTTACCCGGTTCCCGTTATACGCCCGATTATCTGCAAAGGGAAAAGATTCCCTCTTCCATTGTTTCTGTTTGTTTTCTGGAAGGCAAATCGGGAAACAATACGCTTGTACTCTGGAACGACAGGAATCGGGCAAAAAAGGCAACCCTCTACCTCGACGCCCCCGCCATGCTGTATGATATTTCCACCGGCGAGGGACGCCCCCTCTCTGCGGCGGCTACTCTTGAAATTGGCGCGAAACCCCTGATGATTACTTGGCAGGGAACGGCTGTACCGCGACTTTCCACGAAGAAGTAAGCAATTACCTGCGTACCCAAGCAGAATATTACGCAGTGAACGCATATTGTATTGCCCGCAGGAACTTGCGCCAGCATCTTTTAGGATAAGAGGATAAAATCTGAATGTTAGCGTCGTATATGCCGTTTCAGTCAGCGATACCGGCATAGGTATAAACAAGGAACAAACGGCCAAACTTTTCCGTTTAGACAGCGCTCATTCCCGCAAAGGCACAACAAACGAGCAAGGTAGCAGGCTGGGGCAAATCGTTTGTAAAGAAATGCTCGAAAAACACGGAATCTGGCTAATAAGTAACCAACGGCATGATGAGCGTCAACACGTCTTCGCCTTCAATATCGGTCTGAACAGGCAACACAAGGCTGGCACGCGATGAATCAGACATTTCGAGGCTAATATCGGTTGATGGCAGATTAGCCAAAATATCCGCCAGGAAAATGGCTTTGAATCCTATATTCATCTGATCTCCATCGTATTGGCATTTCAGTGTTTCGTGACCGGCAATGGAGAAATCAATATCCTCAGCTACGATGGTTATTTGGTTACCCATCAATTCGATCTTCACCAGATTGGTGGACTGGTTGGTGAACATGGCCACGCGACGCAACGAACTGAGAAATTCCACGCGGTCAATGATCATCTTGTTGGAATTGTTGATCGGGATCACCGAATTGTATGCAGGATATGTACCTTCTACCAAACGGCATACCATAGTATAATCCGAGAGTTGGAACATCGCGTTTTTATCATCGAACAAAATTTCGACATCTCCCTGCTCTTTAGCCAACACTGTTCTCAAAAGTCCT
>Ga0082212_10009462_pt1 | contig 12573 bp, 10 predicted proteins | sample TergutNt197P3_FD_71548 | JGI IMG/M metagenome (GOLD analysis project Ga0082212, IMG submission 71548) | Neocapritermes taracua P3 segment gut microbial communities from Petit-Saut dam, French Guiana - Nt197 P3 | ecosystem: Host-associated > Arthropoda: Insects > Digestive system > Gut ... | reverse complement strand
AACTAAATATAGTATCCAATACACATTTGCTCCGGGCAGCATCAATGGTTCAATTACTGCCGCCATTGCATTTGCCTGCGGTGCAACCAATGGATTAGGTGTTAAATCAGTTTGGACATAACCATATGCTTGTCCTAATACATAAATAACAATTCCGACTGTTGCCGCACTTAATGCAGTTCCTAAAAACTTCCATTTTTCTTGTTTAACAGGAGTTGTGCCTAACCAATACCCCACCTTTAAGTCCGTAACAAATCCACCTGCCATAGATAAAGCCGTGCATACAATTCCGCCAATAATTAAGGCACTCATCATTCCCAAAGGACCAGATAAACCTACCGCAGATAAAATAAATGAAGATAAGATTAAAGTCATCAAAGTCATCCCCGATACAGGATTAGAGCCGACTATTGCAATAGCATTAGCAGCGACGGTAGTAAATAAGAACGATACAATTACTATAGTTGCCAAAGCAATAATTGCTTGAAAAGGAGTGATATTTACTCCAAAAAATAGAAATATAAAGACACCAATTATTGTCAGTCCAATAAACATAAGTATATGCGACATTTTGATATCTCTATCGGTGCGAGGGGTAGAGTCATCAATAGTAGTATCTTTTTTATTTCCACCACTGACAGCAAGTTTAAATGCAGAACCCAAAACAGAAGACGATTTGATTATACCAATAATTCCTGCCATTGCAATAGCACCGATACCAATAGGTCTAACAAATGTTCTAAATATTACTTCAGGTGCAAGTGCTGAAAATGGATTAGTGCCTGCCCCCGATAATTCAACAAATATATTACCAACTTCGTTGATTAAAGGAACAAAAACAAACCACGATAGAAACGACCCTGCACAAATAATTAGTGCATATTTCAATCCTATTAAATATCCAAATGAGAATACCAATGGACTGACACTCATATGAAATACTATTTTTGTTTTATCGGCAAGATATTGCCCTGCTTCATGCATCCGCGAAGAAATTCCGTCAGCGAACAAATGTAACGATGAAAATAAAAATTCAAATGCTCCACCAATTAATCCACTAATGATTAATATTTTGGATTGCGAACCACCTTTTTCACCTGCAATAAGTATTTCTGCAGTAGCAGTTGCTTCAGGGAATGGAAACTTTCCGTGCATATCTTTTACAAAATACTTTCTAAACGGAATTAAAAATAGTATCCCTAAAAATCCACCAAATAAAGAAGCAAAAAATATTTGAATAAAGTTTACTTCTATTTCGGGATATTTATATTGTAATATATACAATGCAGGAATTGTAAAAATAGCACCTGCTACAACGACACCCGAACTTGACCCGATGGATTGAATTATTACATTTTGAGCGAGTGCTTTATTTTTTCTAAGAGCCGCAGAAGTGCCTGCCGCAATAATAGAGATTGGAATTGCTGCTTCAAATACTTGCCCAATTCTTAAGCCCGAATACGCAGCAGCAGCCGAAAAAATTATTGCCATAAGCAATCCCATTATTACAGAATAAGGAGTAATTTCTGCAAATGTTGAATTAGCGGGCATCACAGGAACATAAACTTCATTTTCTTTTAACTCGCTATGAGTATTATTAGGAAGTTTTGCCTCGTAGTTATTATTTTCGTTCATAAATTAAATATATTAGTAAATAAAAATCAATTTTAATTAAATATATTGCAATAATAGTTTTTTTTTTTGAATATATTGTTATATGAAATTTGGTTCATCAGAACTATGATGATTTTATACTTGTATAATTTTCATTTATTATTAAATTAACGATATTATTTTTAAACTCATCATTAATATAAGATTCATTTATAATATCATTAGCAAACGCCACGAGCAATAGTTTTTTTGCTATATCTTCATCAATGCCACGCGTTTTTAAATAAAATAATAAATCAGCATCTAAATTGCCAATAGCCGAGCCATGTTTTGCTTTTATATCATCATTATATATTTCTAATTGAGGCTGAAATTGGACTTTAGCATTATCAGATAGTAAAATTGCTTTACTATTTTGCATAGCGGAAGATTGTTCGGTATTATCTTTAATTATTATCTTGCCATCAAAATATATTTTAGAATTACCATTTGCTACTGCTTTAACTAATTGATTTGATGTAGTATTTTGTGCTTTATGGTATATAGTCGTCTTTAAATCTACAATTTTATCATTATTGGTAAGAATAAAATAAGAATCATTTAGTGTTGCATTATCGCCTTCTAATTTAATCAAAGTGTCATTTTTATTATAATCTCTTCCAAGCGCGATGGTGTTAATATTCAGATTTGAATTTTTATCTAATTTATAGTTATAGTTTTCAAAATAAGTAGTTTTATTGGTTATATTATTTGTATTGGAATGCAGTTTAGAATAATTTACATTAGCATTTTCTTTAAGGTCAATAGAACATAGTTCAGAATAAATAGTATTAAATTTGGAAAAAATTGAACCTATTTCAATGACATTAATTTTAGAGTTTTTTTCTACTTTTATTATTTTTTTTGAATTAATAAAATAATTATCATACAATTCTGTAATAACATTTAATAGATAAATTGGTTCTGCTATAATGCTATTGGGAGCAATATTTATATAGATGCCATTTTTTGAAAGTAAATTATTTAGTATAGATAGTTGGTTCTCATTTTCGCCATAATATAAATCTACAAATTGCTTTTTTTCTTCAAAATAATCGTTGTTAGATTTGTTTGTAATATTTATTATATCAATATTTTTAGAAATTATTTTAGAATGCTGCTCTGAATAATAACCATTTATTGAAAAAATAATATTTGCATTTTCGGGTATTCCAGTCAGTATATTTTCAATATTTTTTAAATTATTTATTGCAATATTATAATCTTCTTTGTATATTTCATAATTAAAATCTTCAAAAAAATTTTTAGGATAAACTTTAAAATATTCGTTGTCTTGTTCAATAGAATCCATTTTACTGAATATTCTTGTATATTCATCTAAAAAAGCAAATAGTCCAAATATATTTTGTTCATTTTTATTTATTTCTGTAAGAATTTTTTCTTTAATATTCATATTTTTGTTTAATGTTTGTTATTCTATCTTTGCCTGTTATAAGAGATTGTTTTTTCATAAAATTAAAAATGATAGTTTTTAAAATACTACAAAAATACTTTTTTTTGAAACAAATGAATTTATAAAAAAATTATTTAAAATATAAAAAACATTTTATCTTACTAATAAGTATTACTATAAATTTTATGGACTATTGATTCTAAATTCATATCTGATTCTATTTTAATAAAAGCGGTTTCAAGGTCTTCCCGTATAACATTTTTTAATCTATCTATCACCCCAGTAGCAATTAATTCTACTGTATGTTTTACATATTTAGTGCGGGAATTTATTAAATCTGATATCTCTAAATACATATTTTCATTTATGTCTTTGGCAAATGGAAGTATATAGTTTTCTGTTTCAGTTAATGTTTGTCTTATTTTATAAACATCAAAAATGCCTAATTGTATGTCTATTAAATTAGATATTCTATCGGCGAGTTTTATTATTTTTGCTTCTTCTGTGCCTCTTTGTATTACTCTTTCCAAATACATTACTTTAGTTTCGCCTATTCCTATTGATAGTTCCTCTACTAATTCTACTACTTTATTGCCGTCACTATCTATTAATCTAATTTGTTCGGGGAAGTAACTTTCAGGGGCATCTTCTTTTAAATCATGTATTACAGATGCTTTTAATATCGGGGCATCTATTATTTTATGGTCTATTAATATTCCTAAAGTAGACCAATTATGTCTGAATTGATTCCCGCCTATTTTTCTTGTTTTACCTATTAAAGCAGTTGCTACCTGTATGTAAGGTGCAAGTACCATACTATTTAATTTAGTTGTTTCAAAATTATCCATATTAATTTTATTACAAAAATTACAAATATAATAAAATAATTAAAAAAAAATGTTATTGCGATATAGAGTATTTTTATATAAATACTTAAAAATAAGTTCAAAAGCAATAGAATAAAAATATCTTATACTACTATCCTAAATACGGCTTTAATATATCTTTTTTCTTATTAGTTCTTAATCTACGGATGGCTTTTTCTTTAATTTGTCTAACTCTTTCTCGCGTAAGATTAAACTTCTCACCAATTTCTTCTAATGATAATGGCGGACAATCCAATCCATAAAAGTCAATAAGCACATCTGCTTCACGAGGTTGAAGTTCCTTCAAAACTTGTTTTATTTCTATTTTAAGCGACTCATATATAAGACCAGAATCAGGCGGTGGTTGTAGTTCATTAGGAATTACATCTAATAATTTAGAATCCTCGCCTTGGGTGAAAGGAGTATCTACCGAAAGATGTTTGCCCGATATTTGCATTGTGTTAAACACCTCGCTTTCTGTCATATTCAATGCTTCTGAAAGTTCAGAAAGGGTCGGTTCTCTTTCAAACTCTTGTTCTAATTTACTAAATTCTTTTCCTATTTTGTTTAATGCTCCAACTCTATTAAGTGGTAATCTAACAATTCTTGACTGCTCTGCCAATGCCTGTAATATTGATTGTCTAATCCACCATACAGCATATGATATAAATTTAAAACCTCTTGTCTCATCAAATCTTTTAGCGGCTTTCATTAATCCAATATTACCTTCGTTAATAAGATCGCTAAGAGGTAATCCTTGATTCTGGTATTGTTTAGCAACTGATACTACGAATCTAAGATTTGCTTTTACTAATTTACTGGTTGCTCCATCTGATTCTGGACCACCTGCAGCAATTTTTTTTGCTAAGTTAATTTCTTCATCAGCAGCCAATAATGGTTCTCTGCCAATCTCCTGCAAATATTTATCAAGCGATTGACTTTCGCGGTTAGTGTATTGTTTTGATATAGTCATCTTTATTATTATATTGTTATGTTATTTTTAATTTTGCAAAAATAACATTTTTTTTTGTAATTTCCAAATATTTTTTTTGTATATTTATTACATATACTGATAAATTATAATTAAACAATAATATATAACAAAAACAGATACACTTTTTCAAAATATTTTTGGTCTTACTTTTAACAATTTTGTTTTATTTATTTTTATTTTTGTTAACATAATTTTACCACCTAATATAATTAAGCAGAGTTCTATTTTCAATCTAAATCTTTTAATTAGTTTTAGAATATTCTTTCCTTCGAGCAATAATTTTTCTATTACAGCAATATATTTATTTAAAACCTCTTCATTTATTTCAAATAGCGAGTCATTAATAGAAGGACTAAAATATAATAATTCTTTAGGAATATAATTTCTTTTTCTGTTGAGGTCTATTGAAATATCTTGCAAAAAATTAATTAACTGTAATGCAGAACAAATTTTATTAGAATAAAATATTGTTTTTTCATTATCTTCTTTAAATAATCTTAAAATTAACTCGCCGATAGGATTTGCCGAATTATTGCAATAATCAAATAAATCATCAAAAGTATCTGCTTGACAAAAATTAATGTCCTGGCGGAAGGCTTTTAAGAGTCGTTTAAATGGTTCTATTGAAAGGTTATTGGTTATAATTGTATCTTTTAGTGTAAGAAAAATAGGGTTATTCATTTGATTTGTTGTTAAACAATTATCTAAACAATATTCATATTTATCTAATAAAATCAATGCTTCTTCTATACTTTTTTTACTTATTTCATCTGCTATATCATCAGCAATGCGTGCAAAAGAATAAATAGAATAAATATATTTTCTTAACCTTTTAGGAACTAAAATAGAACCAACAGGAAAATTTTCATAATGTTCTTTAGCAATTTTCTTAACAAAATCATAAGCACTATTTAATGATACTACATTATATTTTTCAATATTAAATGAACAAAAACGATATAACTCTAACATTTTTAGACAAGGTTAATAACTATTTCTTTTTCTTAAACAACGCATAATAAACGAAACTCCAAGTAGGTAAGAATACAAACAATATTGGTATTATTAATTTAGGAAGCATTTTTAATTCAAAAGATGCTAAAAAATACATACTTAAAGATACTAAAAATATTGAAATAACAATGCTTATTACTGCAGATATTATAATTTTTGGTTTTTTATTTGCCATATATTATTTGAATAACTTTGATAAAAAATATCTTATTACAAAAAATAGTGGGATTGCAAAAATAATAACTAAACCAAATTTCATTGTAATCCACATTATTGTAAATAAGAATCCGATGAGTTTTAATAATATAAAACCACACAATATTGCTAATACGATAGAACAAAATGTTTTTAACATAATTGAAAACCTAATACAATTTATTACTTAATTACACTTATATTACGAAAATATATATTACGAAAATACATTTTTTTTTAAAATTTATTAGTATTTTCTGAAATTGTTGTAAAAATATGTAAGTTATTTATTTATTTAAACATATAGTGGTTGTTTTAATTCTATAGTATTTTTTTGATAAAAATATAGTATATTTATGTTTTTTAATAAAAATATTTTAATTATTATGCGAACAATAAATGCTATAAAAGGCACAACATTACATTGTAAGAATTGGCAAATAGAAGCCGCATATCGTATGTTACATCATAATCTTGACCCCGAAAATGCCGAAAAGCCCGAAGAACTAATCGTTTATGGTGGACTTGGAAAAGCTGTTCGTAATTGGGACTGCTTTGATGCTATTGCTAAATGCCTTCTAAATCTAAACGAAGACGAAACTTTGCTTGTGCAATCAGGAAAACCCGTAGGCATAGTGCAGACCTATACATCTGCTCCAAGAGTCATTATTGCAAACTCTAATCTCGTTGGCAAATGGGCAAATTGGGAAGAATTTAGAAGATTAGAGGCACTTGGTTTAATAATGTATGGGCAAATGACAGCAGGTAGTTGGATTTATATAGGAACACAAGGTATATTGCAAGGGACTTATGAGACATTTGCAGAATGTGCAAGACAGCATTTCGGTGGCGACCTTGCAGGAAAATTTTTACTTACAGGTGGAATGGGTGGAATGGGGGGGGCTCAACCTCTTGCTGCAACTTTTGCAGGTGCAGTTTCTATCACAGTAGAAATTGATGAAAGTCGTATAGATAAACGAATACACGATGGGTATTGTGATATTAAAGTTAATAATCTAAAAGAAGCATTAGAACTTGTAGAAAAATATAAAGCAGAAAAAAAAGCAGTTTCAATAGGTCTTATTGGTAATACTGCAGAAGTGTTGCCTGAAATTCTTAAACTTGGAATTGTTCCTGATATTGTCACTGACCAAACTTCTGCCCATGATCCACTTAATGGTTATTATCCGGCGGGTTATACCAAACAAGAAGCAGATAAATTAAGAATAGAAAATTCTACAAAATATTTGGAGGAGAGTTATAAATCCATTGGCAAACATACTCGTGCTATGCTTGATTTTAAAAATAAAGGTAGTGTAGTTTTTGATTATGGAAATAATATTCGTGGAATAGCAAAAGATTATGATAATGTTAGCAATGCATTTGATTTTCCTGGCTTTGTTCCTGCTTATATTCGTCCATTATTTTGTGATGGGAAAGGTCCTTTTAGATGGGTTGCGTTATCGGGTGACCCGAAAGATATTGCAATAACAGACGAAGCAATAATGGATACTTTTAACTACCCTGCACTACATCGTTGGATAAAAAATGCTCAAGCGAAGGTTGGTTATCAAGCACTTCCTGCACGTATCTGCTGGCTTGGATATGGCGATAGAGCAAAAGCAGGATTATTATTTAATGATTTAGTTAAATCAGGCAAAGTTTCTGCACCTATTGTTATCGGCAGAGACCATCTTGATTGTGGGTCTGTTGCTTCTCCACATAGAGAAACGGAAGCGATGAAAGATGGTTCTGATGCTATTGCAGATTGGGTTTATCTTAATTTTGCACTTAATAGTATTGGTGGGGCTTCTTGGGTATCATTGCATCATGGTGGTGGAGTTGGTATGGGGTTATCCCTTCACGCAGGAATGGTTGTATGTGCTGATGGCACTGCGGAAGCAGAAGGTCGGTTGTCTCGTGTTCTTAATTACGATCCATTTATGGGTATCATAAGACACGCCGATGCGGGCTATGATATAGCAATTAATAATGCTAAAAAGTTTGAAATACAGATTCCGATGTAAGTTTTAGTAGTGTAAAAAAAATATAATATCTAATACAACCTCATCTACTTATCCTAATATTTGTATATATTATACTTTTAGAACAATACATAATTTTTATAAAATAAATAATTAAAATAAGTTTAAAATATATTATGGTGAACGTGGTTTATCACTGCATCGTTATAATAAGTGGACGCTGGAAATAAATTCAGCATAACAAATTTTAAGTTAGCATTAGATATAATAATAATAATAAAAAAATAGGGCATAATATATATGCCCCATATAAAAACTTCTTACTTCTTCTTACTATGCCTTGAACGAACAATAAGTTTGCTCGATTTCTTTTTTGGATTGCGAGTCCGAAGTCCTTTGGCATTCTTACCCCAAGGCGAACGAGGATGCAAACGACCACCACCTGATTTAGATGTTCCTTCACCACCACCCATTGGATGGTCAACAGGATTCATCGCCATTCCTCGTGTTTGAGGTCTAACACCGAACCATCGTGTCCTACCTGCTTTGCCATAAGAAATATTGAAATGGTCTGTATTTGATACCGTTCCTAATGTTGCATAACACACATTTGGTATCATTCTAATTTCGCCTGAAGGAAGTTTTATCGTAGCATATTTTCCTTCATTTGCAACTAATTGTGCAGCATTTCCTGCAGAACGAACTAATTGACCGCCTTTGCCAGGTTTCATCTCTATATTATGAATAAACAAACCCAACGGAATCTTCTTTAAAGGAAGTGCATTGCCATCTTTGAATTCTGCATTCGGACTTGCCATAATAGTATCGCCGACTTTTAATTTATCGGGGGCAAGTATATATCTGATTTCGCCATCATTATACTTCACCAAAGCGATACGAGCCGTTCTATTCGGGTCATATTCTATTGTCTGCACTACCGCAGGAATATCGATTTTATTTCTTTTGAAATCGATAATTCTATAATTACGCTTATGTCCGCCACCTCTATGTCGTGAAGTGATGCGACCCGTATTATTTCTACCGCCTGATTTTTTCAACGGAACAACTAATTTTTTATATGGTTTATCGGTTGTAATTTCGTTAAACGAACTTACTGAATAAAACCTTGTTCCAGGCGTAATTGGTTTAAAAATTTTTAAAGCCATTCTTTTAATTAAATTAAGTTATTAAAATTTATTCAAATTATACTTGCATTTATCACGAAGATTTTTATTATCTCTAAAATGCTTTGCAATTTGATTATTAGTTATATTTTCTTTTTGTTATGCCGAACTTGTTTCGGCATCTCTTTTTTCTTGAGTATTACTCATTTTTTATGTTTATTCGACTTATTTTTTACTCTATTACTCTAAAATTTTAGAGTATTGGTAACATTTTTATTCTATTTTATCATAAGTTTGATGTTAAAAATTCTTCTTATTTCTTCACCAGAATTTATATTATAATAAATTAAAGATTTTGTGTGTGTATCATAGGAAATTAGTAATGGGACAGCATTACTTGGATCACTATAAAAATCTTTTGAAACTTTATCTACATCTATATTTTCACCAACAAACAGATGAAAAGGTGGAAGTAAAAATTCGAATACAGAACCACCTACTTCAATATATCTACTTCTAATTACATCTTCAGGAGTTATTGATGATAAATCTAATGTTTGTATTTGATTATCTTTGACAGTAATATCAGTAGTATTACAGATAATCATAAACATTCCCAACTCATATTTTTGAAATGCTCTAATATGAAACTTAGTACTATCTTTATCTTTATTATATATACTAACTGCATAACAAACTGACCCATCTAAATCAGGAAATGGATCACTTCCTAATACATAACTAAATGGTAGTTCATCTAATTCATTTACATTTACTGCGGAATAAGATACTTCTGTAACCACACTATCTTTTATCACCATAGTATCAGGAATAAGTCCAAGGACATCAAGAAATCTTATCATTTCTTTGTGAGTTTCGTTAGTTTTATATTGTGCATTCAAATTAGCACTTGCACATATAATAAATGCTATTAATATTAGAGGATATTTTAGAGTTTTCAAACTCATTCTTTGTTGTTTTTTCATTTTCTTTTAATTAAATTATTTATAAAGTAATACAAAAATACAAAAAATATTTCTATTTTTTGTATTTCGTTTTATAATTTGAGTTGTTATATGTTATTATTTCAATATCGTTGCTATTATATTAATAGTATCTTGTTTATGTGCTTTACTTAAAATACCGAATATTTTTAATATTTCTATAAAAATATTTATATTATTTTTGTCAATTATAAAGTCCGATGTTTCTTTTGTGTCGGCAACTCGTCCTATTAAATTACTTTTTAATTCGGTTATTGGAAAACATAGATATAACATTGGCATAATTCCGATTGCTCTTTGTTTTTCTTTGATTACAATTTCTGTAATTATATCATAATTTTTAATTTTATGAACCAGCAACGGATATTTTATTTCTGCCTGCAAAAATTCTATTCCAAATAGTTTTGTTTCTTTAAAATTACTTCTTAATATATTGTAATTATTATTTACATCTATCAATAAGTTATCATCTGTATCTTCAATAAACTTTTTAATATCCAATAATATATCTTTTGTTATTACATTCCATTTGTAAAAATAATATACATATTCACTTAGTTCATATAGTGCTTTGTTTTTGCCATTTGCTCCAATAAATGTTTTATCTATTAAAGTCGTTTCTTTACTTTCACCTAAAACAACATCATAACCGATTTGCCATTCAATATAATGTTTTTGTGAAAATGCTATTTGTCGTGTTGCAACGGGAATACCATATTCATTTAGCAAATTTCTTTCTTTTATTCTTATTTTTCCACTTGTAGTTGTAAGCGGAATATGAACTAATATTTTTTTTTTATTTTCATCTAATTTAAACATAATGCTCGCCTAATAAATCTCTAAAATAAACATCTAATTTTTCTTGCTCGTAATTAACAAAAATGTTTTGATTTTCTATAAAATATTTGTTATCAATAAACACATCACTATTACCAAAATAATATGGTATATGTTTTATATATTTCTTAAAAATATCTACATATTGATAATAATGCAAATTCTCTTTTGTAACACGAATCGTATGAACACACTCTTTATCAGTAAATGTTTTTGTTCTTTTCAAAGCATTTATATCTCTCATCGTCCAAAAATAAGCAATAGTATTTTCAAGCGATACATTTTGTTTGTTTGGATATTTCGTAATATAATTTCCAATAGTATCAAATTGATTAATTCTAAATTGCTTTCCTTCTATTGTTTTAAAATTCCAATTACAAATAAAATCATAATTCATTCCCCAATCATTTTTTTCATATAAAGCGATTAATATTGGAAATTGTGTTGCCTTTGATGTCTTTGAAAACTCACCACTACTTATTATTAACGCATCTTTTAGTATATAATTATTTTTGAAAGAACGCAAGTTATCAAAATTTGTCTTTTTCAATAAATAAGATAATGGATGCAAAACACAAATATAATCTGCTTTTAATTTTTGATAAGATAACAAAAAAGAAATACCTAAATCCCTTGCTTTCAAATCATTTTCTATTTCAAAATCAATATCTTTTATTTTATTTCTTATTATAGATGTTTTATCGTTATAAGGCGGATTTCCAATTACTATCAATTTATCTTCTTCTGCTAATTCATAACTTTTTCTATCGGTATTTATCAAACTATTATGACAATAATATTTTGCTTTTGGATTATTATTTTGTGCTATTTTTATTGCATTTGCATCTATATCTGCACCTATTATTTTATCTTTATTAAACAATTCATTTAACAACAAAAAATTACCATATCCACAACTTGTATCAACAATAAAATATTTTTTTATATCTTCAACATTTATATTTAACATATCAAAAACAATATTTGTTATATGCTGCGGAGTATAAAAACTCCCCAAATTAATTGTATTATTAAATGTTAAATGTTCTTGTTCTTTATACATTTCCCTACTGTTTAATCATTTTTCTCATATCACCATTAAGTGACATAATCTTTAATTCTGCTTCTTTGAAATTATATAAAGCATTCAAAAAAATTTTGTTAATTCATTTTAGTTACACACTAAACAAAGCAATTCCAAGTTGAACTTTATTTTGTTTTTCTATAATGCTTTGGATTCTATATTCAGATTTAATAGAACCATTTTCGTTATTTAGTCGGTCTAAAATCATATTATAATATTCAGAATGTAATTCACAACTTATATAATTTCGTTTTAGATTTTTGCACAACATCAATTCACTTCCGCTCCCACCAAACAAAATAAAGCAATCATCATTTTCTTTTGTGCAGGACTTTATTAGCATTTCAACTAAATGCAAAGGTATCTGACACGAATGAAATGTTTTATCTTTACTTACATTTTT
>Ga0082212_10009461_pt1 | contig 12574 bp, 12 predicted proteins | sample TergutNt197P3_FD_71548 | JGI IMG/M metagenome (GOLD analysis project Ga0082212, IMG submission 71548) | Neocapritermes taracua P3 segment gut microbial communities from Petit-Saut dam, French Guiana - Nt197 P3 | ecosystem: Host-associated > Arthropoda: Insects > Digestive system > Gut ... | reverse complement strand
AAAGCAATATCAGGAAAATCAAACACGAGCCCAACGAAGTGGGTCGTGTTTGAAGAGGAGGAGCAACGAAACGGAGCGTATGCCCGAACTTGTGATGGGCGAAGCGAACTGAAGTTCGCCGCGGAGTGGAGTTTGCGACGACGATGAGGAGAACAGGCATGAAAAAAGTAGCGGTGATAATGGGTTCGGACAGCGACATCGATACCGTATCGCAGGCCATAAAGCAGCTCAATGAGTTTGAAATCCCTACTGAAGCGAGAGTTATCTCCGCGCATCGTACGCCGCATGAAGCCGAGCGCTTCGCTTCAAACGCCGCAGGGAACGGCTTTGGCGCCATCATTGCGGCAGCAGGCAAATCCGCGCACCTCGCCGGGGTCATAGCGGCATACACAACACTGCCCGTCATCGGGCTGCCTCTAAAATCCTCCACTATGGACGGCCTCGACAGCCTGCTGTCGATTGTCCAGATGCCCTCGGGCGTTCCGGTCGCGACAGTCGCAATTGACGGGGCTCGAAACGCGGCAATACTGGCAGCGCAGATACTTGCAGTTTCAGACGACGCCCTGGCGGAAAAGCTTGCAGCCTTCAAACAACGCATAGCAGACGAGACCCGCCGGAAAGACGAGAAGCTGCAAAGCTCGCTTAGACGTACCTGAACAGACACGAAAAAACAGAGAAGACGTGAGCAAAATGAGTGACAGCAAATCCGGCAGCTACAAACTCGCCGGCGTAGACGTAGAGGCGGGTTACAAATCGTTCGACCTGATAAAGAACCATTTGGAAAAAACGCGCCGCGCCGGGAGCATTGGCGAGGCCGGCGGCTTCGGCGGCCTTTTTGAGCCTGATCTCAGGGGGATGAAACGGCCTGTGGCCGTCTCCGGGACCGACGGGGTTGGCACGAAACTGAAAATAGCCTTTATGATGGACAAACACGACACCATAGGCATCGACTGTGTCGCCATGTGCGTCAACGATATTATCTGCGCCGGCGCGCAGCCGGCCTTCTTCCTCGATTATATCGCGATGGGCAGGAACATTCCCGAGCGCACGGAGCGCATCGTAGCGGGGGTAGCCGAAGGCTGCATTCAGGCAGGCTGCGCGCTTGTGGGAGGCGAGATGGCGGAGCACCCGGGGTTGATGCCTGATGACGAGTACGACATAGCGGGCTTCTCTGTCGGGTTTGTCGATCATGACAGTATGATTGACGGCAAGACAATCGTGCCCGGCGACGCGATTATAGGGCTCGCTTCATCCGGCCTGCACTCTAACGGTTACACGCTTGTCCGGAAGATTCTGTTTGCGGGCGATTGCGATCTCGAAGCTCGCGTACCCGATTTCGGATGCACGCTGGGCGAAGAGCTCCTGCGCCCGACGAGGATATATGTCAACGCAATCATGGGGCTGGCGACTAAGTTCCGGGGAAAAATCAAAGGCATCTGCAACATAACCGGCGGAGGCTTCTACGAGAACATCCCGCGTATGCTGCCGGATGGGATCCGCGCCGGAATAAACGCCGCCGGAATACCTGCGCTGCCTGTGTTTTCCATGCTGGCGAAAATGGGCGCGATTCCGCAACGCGATATGTACGCGACCTTCAACATGGGCGTCGGCATGGCGATCGCTGTGGCTGCCGACGCCGCCGACGCCATGATTGCCGAGCTGCGCTCTATGGGGGAAAAACCGATAGTGCTCGGCACGTGCGAGCAGGGAGAAAAGGGGGTTGATCTTATATGGTGAAATCAGCGGTGCTGGTTTCGGGGGGAGGGACGAACCTCCAGGCGATTATCGATGCGAATTTATTCGGTGAAATAGTGAACTTTGAGTTATCGGCCGTCATATCATCAAAGCCGGATGCTTACGCGAATGAGCGCGCGAGGTACGCGGGAGTACCTGTATATGTGGTCGACCGTGCTGTCTTCCCGAACCGATCCAGCTTCACGAAAGCGATTTTGGACAAGCTGCGCGACCTGGAGATCGAACTCGTCATATATGCCGGGTTCAACTATATATTGGACAGCCAGCTCATTAAGGCGTATGAGAATAAGATAATCAACATACACCCTTCGCTTATCCCGTCGTTTTGCGGACCCGGCTACTATGGTTTGCGAGTGCACGAAGCGGTCCTGTCCTACGGGGCGAAAGTTACGGGCGCGACAGCGCATTTTGCGACGGAGGCAGCGGACGACGGGCCGATTATTCTGCAAAAAGCCGTGCCTGTGCGCGAAGGGGATACCGCCGAATCCCTTCAGCGCAGGGTAATGGAAGAAGCTGAATGGAAACTCCTGCCGGAGGCGATTTCCCTGTTCTGCGCAGGCAGGCTGCAAGTGGATGGCAGGATAGTGACGATAAGGAGCTGTTGATAAATAAGTTGAACATAAATACAAGGCGAGATGTGCAAATTATTTATCAACAACTCCTAAGGGAGCAAGCGCCGGATGGCGCGGCGCGTTCGGGGGCTGACCGGAATGGTTAGCGTGATAAATCACGCTAACCGAGGGAATGTGCCAATCGCTCCCCCTTCGGGGAAATCCGCGACGCGCGGGAACCGCGAGTTGATGCACAAAAAGTCCATTGCTTTTCATGGACGATTTGTGTCTGAAGTTAAGCGAAAGGAATGGACTTTAATGCCTGTTGATATCACCGCGCTGCTGCGCGTGAACAAATACCCGGGTCGCGGTATTGTACTTGGCGCCAGCAGTGACGGCGGCAAACGCATTGCCGCATACTTCATCATGGGACGCTCTGAAAACAGCAGGAACCGCGTTTTTGAAAAGACACGCGACGGAATACGAACCGCGGCGTTCGACCCTGCCAGGCTGACTGACCCGTCGCTTGTGATTTATCACCCGTTGAGGCAGGCCTGCGGGTCGCTGGTCATTGCCAACGGGGATCAATCAGACACGATCTGCGAATATCTTGGCAATGGGTCATCATATGCAGACGCGCTCATGACACGCGAGTACGAACCGGATCCGCCCATTTTCACTCCGCGCATATCGGGGCTTGTCAGAAGTGATGGCAGTTGTTCGCTGTCGATACTAAAAAAAGCCGAAGGCGAAGATGTTCACACAGCGCGCTACTTCTTCGAGTACTCCGGCCTGTCCGCAGGAGCAGGCCTGTTCTTGTCGACATATAACATTAGCCGAACTGGGAACAGGCGAGCCGATGAGGTCGGCGCCACGCCGAAGCCCTTTGCAGGCGAACCGGCGCAGGTAACGATTGACTACTCTTCCGGATTGTCGGCGTTCGCGAATGAAATATGGGAATCGCTTGACGGAGATAACAAGGTGTCGCTGTATGTAAGGGAAACGGATATCGCGACAGGAGCGTACGACGATGTTATAATCAACAAACACAGGGAAGGGTAGAATGAACGAGATCGAGCTAAAATACGGATGCAACCCAAACCAGAAACCCGCACGGATATTTATGCACTCCGGCGAACTCCCGGTCGAAGTTCTGGGAGGCAGGCCCGGCTACATCAACTTCTTAGACGCGCTCAACGGGTATCAGCTTGCGCGCGAACTCAAGGAGGCGACGGGCTATCCCGCTGCGGCGTCTTTCAAGCACGTATCTCCCGCAGGGGCCGCCATAGGCCTGCCGCCGGGAGAGGCCGATATGAAGCGGGCATATATAGCCGCGAGCACCAAACTGTCGCCGCTTGCCTGCGCTTACGTCCGAGCCAGAAGCGCTGACAGAGTGAGTTCATACGGCGACTGGGCAGCGCTGTCGGACGTATGCGACGAAGAGACCGCCTTGACGCTGGCGCCGGAAGTTTCTGACGGGGTCATTGCGCCGGGGTACACGGAAGAAGCGCTCGCAATACTGCGCAAAAAGCGCGCAGGTTCTTACAACATCGTAAGCATTGACCCTGAGTACTCGCCGGCCGGCATTGAAAGAAAAGACGTATACGGAATCACTTTCGAGCAGGGGCGCAACGAAATCCGCATTACTGCCGAAATGCTCGCGAACATAGTTACGAAAGCAGATGAAGGCTTTCCCGAAGAAGCGGTCAGGGATTTGCTCATATCACTGATAACTTTGAAGTACACGCAATCAAACTCCGTCTGCTTTGCGCTTGGCGGGCAGGTAATAGGAGTGGGCGCAGGCCAGCAGAGCAGAATCCTATGCACGCGCCTCGCTGCGGCAAAGGCGGATAACTGGTGGCTCAGGCAACATCCTGCCGTGCTTGGCCTGCCGTTCCGGGAGGACGTAAAGAGGCCTGAGCGCGATACCGCCATCGACGTACTCTTGTCAGACCAAAGCGAAGACGTGCAAAGAGATGGCGCATGGCAAGAACTGTTCACTTCCAGGCCGGAAGCGCTCCGCGATGAGGAGAAGAGGCAGTGGATATCGAAGCTGTCCGGCGTTTCGCTGGGCAGCGATGCTTTTTTCCCGTTTCGCGACAACATTGACAGGGCGCGCAGGTCGGGAGTGGCGTATATAGCGCAGCCGGGGGGCTCGATCAGGGATAACGACGTGATAGCGGCCTGCCGGGAGCATGGGATATCCATGGCATTTACAGGCGCGAGACTGTTTCATCATTGACCTAAGGAGACTGAACTTATGAACATACTGGTTGTCGGAGGCGGGGGGCGCGAACACGCGATATGCGCGTCGTTGCGACGGTCGCCGAGAGTTGAAAAGCTGTGGTGCGCGCCGGGGAACGGCGGCATATCCGCAATCGCCCAGTGCGTCGACATTGCCGCGACTGATGTTGAGAGAATGGTTGGCTTTGCGAAAGCCGAGTCTGTCGATCTCGTCGTAGTCGCGCCGGACGACCCGCTTGCAATAGGCATGGTGGACGCGCTCGAGGCAGCGGGCATTCGAGCCTTCGGACCGCGTAAAAACGCTGCCGCAATCGAGAGCAGCAAGGCGTTCGCAAAGGAACTCATGCAAAAGTATGGGATACCGACTGCCCGCTATGCGGTTTTTGACGACGGGAGCGAAGCGAAGTCTTACATCGTGCGGCATGGCGCGCCGATAGTCGTCAAAGCGGACGGGCTGGCCCTCGGGAAGGGAGTCGTAGTCGCGCTGGACGTTGACACGGCGATCGAGGCGATAGATTCGATGATGCTGGATAAAAAGTTTGGAGAAAGCGGCAACAGGGTCGTAATCGAAGAGGTTATGACCGGGCCCGAAGTGACCGTGCTCGCCTTTACGGACGGGAAAACCATTATCCCGATGCTCTCTTCGCAAGACCACAAGCGCGCCAGGACGGGGGACCTTGGCCCGAACACAGGGGGCATGGGCGCGTTCTGCCCGGCGCCGAACTATACGGACGACGTCGCGGAAACATGCATAAAGACTATCTTTCAGCCTACTATTGACGCCATGCGCAGCGAAGGCCGCCCGTTCAAAGGGGTTATATACTTTGGGCTTATGCTGACGCCGGGCGGGCCGCGCGTTATCGAGTATAACGCGCGGTTTGGAGACCCGGAGGCGCAGCCTGTTCTAGCGCTGCTCAAGACGGACTTGCTTGAAATATTCGATGCGATCATCGACGAAAAGCTGGGCGAGGTAGATATCGAGTGGCACGAAGGATTCGCCTGTTGCGTCATCATGGCGAGCAAAGGGTATCCGGAGAAGTACGACACGGGGTTCTTGATCGAAGGGCTGGAAAGTTTACCGGACGGCGTGGAAGCCATGCATGCAGGAACCTTGCGGACGCCTGAAGGGTATGTCACGAATGGAGGCCGCGTGCTTGGCATTACAGCCCGCGGAGGCACGTTGCGAGAGGCGGCGGAGCGCGCTTATGAGGGCGCGGGGCGCGTCCGATTCGAGAATGCCTATTACAGAACAGACATCGGGTAGGGGGGCGGGATTCGCCTGCTCTTGATGATGGAGGTATTTATGTCCAAGGCTCCAAATATGCCGGGGGTTTACTCCTTGCAGGTTACACGCAATGAACGGATAGCAAGCGGGGTAGCCGGTATCGCGGTCGCATTGGGAGACAGCCTGTTTTCTGCGAAGCCCGGGCAATTTATGCACATCAAGTGCGGCGAAGGGCTGCTTCTGAGAAGACCGGTAAGTATATGCACAGCTTCGCAAAGCGAAATCTTCTTTGTAATAGAAACAAAAGGCGCAGGGACTCAGTGGCTCTCGGAGCGCAAGCCCGGCGATATACTCGATGTGTTTGGCCCGCTTGGAAGGGGCTTTGATATACCGGGCTCCGGCTTTATTGTAGCCGGAGGCGGAGTTGGGGCGGCGCCGCTTCTTTTCGCTGCGCAAGCGGCTGCGGGCAAAGCTACTGCCGTGCTTGGCTTTCGCAGCGTTAAGAATGTCATTCTGGAAAAAGAGTTTGCCGCAGCATGCGATAAGGTTCTCATCGCGACCGAAGATGGAAGCACCGGCGTCAAAGGTACTGTAACCGGACCGCTCGATACGCTCATCAGGAGCGGCGCGTACGCCGGCGTTCTCGCATGCGGACCGCGCCCTATGCTCGCGGCCGTAGCAAAAACCTGCGGCAGGCGCGGCGTCGATTGCATGGTGTCGCTCGAAGAGCGGATGGGCTGCGCGATTGGCGCATGCATGGTGTGCTCATGCCGGACACATGCAGATGGAGCAGAGCGCATGAGCAGGGTCTGCAAAGACGGCCCTGTTTTTAACGCAACTGAAATTGTATGGTAAGAAAAGATGAAAAAGCGGAGTTGAAAACGCGATGGATATGAGCGTGGATTTTGCGGGCGTGAGGTTTAGAAACCCGGTCGTCGCGGCGTCAGGCACTTTCGGGTTCGGGCGCGAGTACAGCGACTTCTATGACCTTTCCAGGCTCGGAGGAATATGCGCGAAAGGGTTGACAGCAAACCCCCGCGCAGGTAATGAACCTCCGAGGATTGCGGAAACGCCGATGGGGATACTCAACAGCGTCGGGCTGCAAAACCCGGGCGTCGACGCCTTCATTGCAGAAGAGCTGCCTTTCCTTTTGAGCCTCGGTACAGTCGTAATAGCGAATATATCAGCGGAGAGCGCCGCCGAGTATGCGGATATGGCTGAGAAACTTTCAGGCTCCGGGGTCGGCATCATAGAAGTGAACGTCTCCTGCCCGAATGTCAAGGCCGGGGGTATGCAGTTTGGCACATCTGCGGATTCCGTCAGGGAGGTCACGCAGGCCGTAAAGGAAAAGTCTGACGTCCCGGTTATGGTCAAACTATCTCCGAACGTGACCGACATATCGGCTATCGCGCTTGCTGCTCAAGCAGGCGGGGCGGATGCTATTTCGTTGATAAACACGATAACCGCCATGCGCATCGATACCGCGACCGGGAGGCCTGTCCTGGGAAACAATACAGGCGGCCTGTCGGGCCCCGCTGTGCTGCCTGTGGCTATCCGCATGGTTTGGCAAGCCGCTTCGGCAGTAAGTATCCCCGTACTCGGTATGGGGGGAGTGAGCACCGGCGATAACGCGATTGAGATGCTGCTGGCCGGGGCAAGCCTTGTCGGCGTGGGAACAGCGTCGTTTAATGACCCCTACGCGCCGCTAAAGATCATCGACGGCATTGCGAAATATATGGAGCGTAGAGGCATTAGCCGCATAAGCGACATCACGGGGAAGGTAGTGCTGAATTGACGGAGATCTATCTGATAAGGCATGCTGAGGCGGAGGGCAATATCTATAGAAGGGCTCACGGCCACTTCAACGGGCGCATCACGCGCAGAGGGGCGGCTCAGGCAGAAATCCTAAGCAGGCGGCTCAGCAGCGTCAAGTTTGACGCGGTTTACTCAAGCGACTTGTCCAGAGCCCGGTCGACAGCGATGCCTGTGTGCGCTGCGCAGGGGCTTGAGCTTGTGTTGACGGATCAACTCAGGGAAGTTGACATAGGCGCGTGGGAAGACGTTGCCTGGGGCAATATCATGCATGAATACCCGGATACGAGCGAGCTTTTCAACAGCGACCCGGCCCGTTGGAGCATAGACGGGAGCGAAAAGTATGAGGACGTTCAAACCAGGATGCGCGACGCCATAATCAGCATCGCAAAAAGCCATGAAGGCGGGACGATCGCCGTCTTTTCGCATGGGTTCGCAATCCGCGCGTTCTTGTGCGCCGTGCTCGCGATTCCCTCAGAAGAAATCGAGAGCGTGAGATATTGCGATAATACAGCGATCAATCTTTTGAAATATGATAATGACGCGATTACCGTGGAGTACCATGGCGATAACTCGCACTTAAATGAGAGCAGCAGCAGTTTCGCAAAGCAAACCTGGTGGCGCGGCGCGGGGAAAAGGCTGGCGGAGGATCTGCGCTACCTACCGACGGATGATACCAGGGACGCCGCGTTCCTCGACGGACTGCCCGGCGGAGGCGGCGCAGGCGCGACAGACGCAGCAGACGCAGCAGACGCAGGCAAGCCCGCCCGTTTCACAGCATTTCTGGAGGAAGAAACGGCGGGATATCTGAGCTTCAGCTCGCAGGACGAATTATACGACAAAGCATGCCTCATAGAAAGCTTATGGATAAAGCCGCAGCTTAGGGGAAGAGGCTTTGGGCTGCAACTGATCGGGCAGGCTGTCTGCGAGTGCAGGAAGCGCATGATGGCGCTGATGCGCGTCGCGATTGATTCGGACGATTCGCAGAGTGCGCTGTTTCTGGAGAAGAGCGGGTTCACCGAGAGCGGCCGCAATGATAAAAAGCGCATGTTCGAAATGAACATCAGCTACTAGGAGAGGATCTCTTGGCGTTTAGCACATATGATTTCCTGCCGGTCTCGCGTGAGGATATGATTAGCAGAGGCTGGTATTATTATGACTTCCTCCTCATCTCGGGCGATGCGTACGTAGACCATCCATCGTTCGGCGCGGCTGTGATCGGCAGGGTGCTTGAAGCGGAAGGGTTCAGGGTCGCGATACTTGCGCAGCCAGCCTTTCGGGACGAGTCCGCGGTTTTGGCAATGGGGAAGCCGAGGTATGCCGCGCTGGTCACTTCGGGAAACCTGGACTCTATGGTTGCTCATTACACGGCGGCAAAAAGGCGCAGGGGGGAGGACTTTTACTCCCCCGGCAAAAAGGCAGGCCTGCGCCCGGACCGCGCGCTGACAGTCTACTGCGGGCTCGTTCGTTCCGCTTTCCCGGAACTGCCGATAATAATCGGAGGGCTTGAAGCGTCATTGCGCCGCTTCGCGCACTACGACTACTGGGACAACCGCGTGCGCCGCCCCATCCTTTTTGACACAGGGGCGGACTACCTCGTATACGGCATGGGGGAAAATGCGATCGTTGAGCTGGCAAAACGCATGTCGTCACGCGGCAAACCTGCGGATTTGACAGACGTCAGAGGGACGGGGTTCATTGCCCGGGATGCGTCAGCTTGTTCAGGCAACCCTGTTGTATGCGAGTCTTACGAAGAAGTCTCCGCGAGCAAAGAGGCGTATGCGCGCGCAACTATGCTGCAGCATTACGAACATGACGCGGTACGGGGGCGCACTGTAGTCCAGGAGTGCGATGGCCGCGCTCTCGTGATTCGGCCGCCTGCGCGCGTTCCTTCGACCGGGGAACTCGATAGGATATATTCGCTCCCGTATACGCGCGAACCGCACCCGATGTATGCAGATGCAGGCGGAGTGCCGGCTATTGATGAAGTTCGTTTTTCGATAATTCACAACAGGGGCTGCTTCGGAGGTTGCAACTTTTGCGCGCTTGCTTTTCATCAAGGCAGGACGGTGTCTTCGCGCAGCCACGAGTCGGTAGTCGCGGAAGCCGTGAGGATAACGAAATCCGAAGGCTTTAAGGGTTATATTCATGATGTAGGCGGGCCGACCGCCAACTTCAGGCGTCCCTCGTGCCAAGCCCAGTTGGAGCGGGGAATGTGCCCCAGAAACTGCCTTTCGCCTGAGCCGTGCCCGAGTCTGGAGGTTGACCATACCGATTATGTGTTGTTGCTCCGGAGACTCGCCGCGCTGCCGGGAGTCAAAAAAGTTTTCGTCCGCTCGGGAGTCAGGTTCGACTACATGGTCCTGGACGGCAAGGGCGAGTTTTTCGCGGAACTTGTGAAAAACCACATATCGGGGCAGCTCAAGGTCGCTCCCGAACACTGTGTAGACAAAGTCCTTTATTATATGGAAAAGCCGCGTAACGCGGCTTTCGAAAAATTCTCGGAAAAGTTTTTAAGGCTCAACGAACGCTATGGGAAGAGGCAGTTTCTTGTGCCGTATCTCATCTCATCGCACCCCGGCAGCACTCTGCGCGACGCCATCGCGCTCGCGGAGTACCTGAACCGTACCGGCCGGCATCCTGAGCAAGTCCAGGATTTTTACCCGACGCCCGGAACGATTTCGACTTGCATGTACTACACTGGGCTGGATCCGAGGACTATGGAACCGGTTTACGTACCGCGCGCAAGGGAGGAGAAGGCCATGCAGAGGGCGTTGCTGCAATGGAGGAAACCGGATAACAGGGCAATAGTCCGCAGGGCTCTGGAAAAGGGGGGCAGACGGGACCTCATCGGGTACGGAAAACGTTTCCTTGTACCTCCCGCAAAGCAGGGCAACTGAACAGACACTACACAGGCTCATTTACCACCCGGTACTTGAGCTTGTTATCGACGGCGTACTGCTGCGCGTACGAACCCTGTTCGCAGCCGACCGTGATGCCTCGGCGCGAGTAAAACGCTGTATCGCCTATCTTCTCGACAGAGCCGGGCACTTCTATGCTATCGAGGCAAACGCACTCATAGAACACGCTGTCGCCGATGTTCACCACGCTGTCGCCGATAGTCACCGACTCCAGGTTATCGCACATACGAAAAGACCAGCCGTCAATATCAACAACGCCGTTGCTGATATTGACGGTTTTCAACTCTGTGCATCTGTAGAAGCAATCGTTCCCTATGCGCAGCGTGCCCTCCGGTATCTCGACAGACACCAGGCTTATGCAGTTGCGAAACGCGCCGAAACCCATAGAGACGACATTATCGGGAATGCGCAAGGTTTCGAGGCTTACGAGAAAACTAAACGCGTAGTTGCCGATATATCTGAGGGAAGAGGGGAGATCGAGCGTCCTGATCTGCCTGCAGCCCCGGAACGCTCCGCTCAGTATTGTCGTAATAGTCTCGGGTAGGCTGACGCTTGTGATCTTAATATGGCACGCGATGGCGAAGCAGTCGCAGCCAATGTGAGTCACCGGGAGCCCGTCGATCTGCGCCGGCACTTCGACCGTTTTTAAGTAACCGATGTACTTGACGAGCTCGATATGATCGGAGTATACGTTATACATATACTCGGAGTTTTTCCTGGAGTCGACGACTTCGGCAGATACGCCTTCCTGCGTCATCAAAAAGTATGGGTCTTCAGCATAGAGGTCGATGCGCGTGCGGCGCAGGTATGGAATATGAGAAAGGGTAATGGACACCGGGCCGTCGCCGTCTGAGGCGAAGACAGAGGCTCTGTCGTCATCAGATGTATTGGCCTCGAGCTCCTGGGCCGCTGTCTCGAGCAAGAGCGCGTACTCGTCAATGGTATCGTAGTACTCGTTCATGTTGTTCCTGAGCGCGGCAATGCTGTCTATGTATGAAGTCTGGATGTCATTTTGCCATAACTGCTCAAGATCGTCGATGAGGTGGCCGACTCTTTGCATATTGTACTTGCTCTTGTAATTGTCAGCGCGCATCTCGAAAGCCTTGGCGCGGAAATACGCTGGCGATACGGAAGGTTTTGGTTTTGGGGGATCCTTCAGGCCGAGTTTTATAAGGAGCTTGTCGATTGCTGACATGCGCAGGCGCACCCCTTTTCGTCAGGTTTCGTAGTTGTGCCAGACATTTTGCACATCATCGCTGTCTTCCATGAGCTCGAGCATCTTATCCATATTTCCAACGTCGGCAGGGTCTGTCAGTTTGACGTAGTTTTGCGGGATCATCTCGACTTGCGCTGACAACAGGGCGTATCCGGAGCTGACAAGCGCGTTGTTTACTGCAGTAAGGTCGTCCGGCGCCGTATAGACGACAAAGACGGACGCGTCGGAGTCGATGTCGTCCGCGCCGGCTTCAAGCGCGGCGGTAAGGACTTCCTCTTCATCGAGCGTTTCGTCCTCGTTGTCGACGATAATGACGCCTTTCCTGTCAAAGGACCACGACACGCAACCGGCGGCGCCCATTTTGCCGCCGTACTTGTCGAAGTGGTGACGTATCTCTGAGGCTGTCCTGTTGCGGTTATCGGTCATGGCTTCCACAATGACTGCAACGCCGCATGGGCCGTAGCCTTCGTAAGTCATGCTTTCGTAGTTATCGCCGCTACCTGAGCCGAGCGCTTTGTCGATTGTGCGCTTTATATTGTCATTTGGCATGTTCGCGGCTTTGGCTTTCGCTACGACTGTGGCGAGCCGCGAGTTGCTCGACGGATCGCCGCCGCCGCCTTCTTTGACGGCGACGATGATCTCGCGGGCTATTTTTGTGAAGATTTTTGCTCTTTTCGCGTCTTGAGAGCCTTTGGTCCTTTGTATGTTGTGCCACTTTGAATGCCCGGACAACTACAACCCCCCCCTCGTCGTCGCAAACTCCACTCCGCGGCGAACTTCAGTTCGCTTCGCCCATCACAAGTTCGGGCATACGCTCCGTTTCGTTGCTCCTCCTCTTCAAACACGACCC
>Ga0082212_10009460_pt1 | contig 12575 bp, 8 predicted proteins | sample TergutNt197P3_FD_71548 | JGI IMG/M metagenome (GOLD analysis project Ga0082212, IMG submission 71548) | Neocapritermes taracua P3 segment gut microbial communities from Petit-Saut dam, French Guiana - Nt197 P3 | ecosystem: Host-associated > Arthropoda: Insects > Digestive system > Gut ... | reverse complement strand
GCTCGCAAATGAAATTGCTACTGAGGTTTTTGGAGATACCGCCGATGAAGGAGAGTATTTTATTATTATATAAACTACCCCGTCTCGCTTCGCGAGACACCCCTTCAAAATTTGAAGGGGATTTTCCACCCCCTGCCCCCGCCAGCGGGGGATATTTCCCTTCTCCTTTCTCCTTTTCTCCTTTTTTCCCTTCTCCCTTAATCATCTCATCATCTAATCGTCTCATCATTAATTTAGTCACCATCGCCGTGGTAGTTGTTTTGCCGTGCGTGCCGGCAATGGCAATAGTGGGGTGGGCAGCACAAATCATTCCTAACACTTCGGAACGTTTTAACAGAGGAATTTTTCTATTAATAAAATATTGATACTCTTTATGTTCTAACGGAATTGCCGGCGTAAAAACCACCATATCTATATGGGCAGGTATTTTGCTAATATCTTCATCAAAGTGAATGTGAGCGCCTTCTTTGATTAATTGTGAAGTAATCTCCGTGGCATTAAGATCATAGCCGAAAACCTGTTTGCCTTGCAGCAGAAAGAAACGCGCCAACGCGCTCATCCCTATGCCACCGATGCCCAGAAAATAAACGGTGTTAATCTTCTCTAATGTCATTGTTTACAATTAGTTTTGCAGCCTTATCGGAAGCGCCGGTATCGCCCAAGATATGATGCAGTTGTTGATAATCGTTTTGCATTGCTTCCAGAACAACGCTATCGTTCACAATTTTAGATAATTCCTCTTTTAATTTTTTGGGATTACAATCGTATTGAATCAGTTCGGTTACGGCGGGTTTATCTAAAATAAGATTTACCAACGAAATGTATTTCAAGTGTTTGCCCACAACCGTGCGTGCAATAAGATACGACAAAAAACTGCCTTTGTAGCACACCACTTGCGGCACGTTCCACAGCGCAGTTTCCAGCGTGGCGGTGCCGGAGGTTACGATTGCCGCCTTTGCGTGATGCAGCAACGAATAGGTGTTGCCTTCCACAACAGTTATCTTTTTATCTTTAATATGAGACTGATACAACGCCAGCGGTTGCCATTTTACTTTCGACATTATAAATTGATATTCGGGGAATTGTTCCACCATTTGCACCATAACGGGCAACATCTTTTTCAGTTCCTGTTTGCGACTGCCGGGCAAAACGGCAATCACGAGGCGGTCGTCCAAATGGTAGTTTGCCTTGAAAGTTTGCCAATCGTCTTTTTTTCTATTATCATTAATAACATCCAACAAAGGATGTCCCACATAATGCGCTTTATAATTGTATTTTGCGTAAAAATCTTTTTCAAAAGGCAAAATAGTAATCATTGTATCCACGTCTCTAATAATTTTATGGACACGATTTTTTTTCCACGCCCAAATTTGTGGGGAAACATAGTAAACCACTCTTATTTTCTGTTCTTTGGCAAACTCGGCAATACGGAGGTTAAACCCCGGATAATCAATAAGAACAACCACATCGGGTTCATAAAGCAAGATATCTACTTTGCAAACGGTGAGGTTGTTGAGCACGGTGCGCAAATTTTTGGCAACCTCCCAAAAGCCCATAAAAGCGAGGTCTTTGTAATGTTTAATGATTTCGCCGCCCTGCGCTTCCATCAGTTCGCCGCCCCAGCAACGAAAGTCGGCGGCTGTATCTGTTTTTTTAATGGATTTCATTAAGTAAGAGCCCAACAAATCGCCGGAGGCTTCGCCTGCAATAATGTAGTATTTCATTTTAGGTGATTAGGTTGGCGAAAATATAAAAGTCCACAGATTTTCACAGATTTTCACAGATTATTTTTTTTAATCTGTGAACTCAATTCTTTTCTCCGCCTAATTCTTAAATTAGCCGCTCTAACTGTATATAAATGAATATCTATTTGTTGCGACAGAATATTTTTGCCGCCCGAAAATCAATTTTGTTTAACTCATAAATTTTATCAAACATGACAAAAAAATTATTCATTTTTTCTATGCTAACTTTTATCCTTACTGCCATTGCTGCACAAGGAATTAGAAGCAACACCAACGACCTGCAAAACACTACGCATTATCCTAATTTGCAGGTTCCTGTATCGCAAACACTTCCGGCGGCAACCGTGATAAACAACGGAACTGCCGCGCAAACCAACATAATGCTTTCCGTTGCCATAAACGGCGTGGCGGCAGGAAGTTCCGCACCGTTAGCATCGCTGGCTCCGGGCGCAACCGCCGAGTTGGAACTTTCGCAGGCAGTGCATTTCAACGCAGGGCAAAACACTATTACTTACACCATTTCGCAAGATGAAATAGACGAAAACCCGGCGGATAATATTTATACCTTCACCGTTACGGGAACTAATAATCTGTTTATCAATGATGCGGCAACCACTGCAAGTTACCCTTTCCAAGTTACTTCTGTTTCTCGTTATGGAAATATTTTTAATATTACGAAAACCACCACTATCAATCAGGTGATTGCAGGTTTTTCAACCACCACAACCATAAATTTCAACATAGAGATTTATGAGATGATTGATGAAATTACCACCGATGCTACACCTTTGTTTTCCCAACCGGCAACAAAAGTAGGCAGTGGGTTTCAATTTTTTGATGTTCCGCCAACAGAATTAAATCCCGGACGTTACTTCTTATGTATCAGTCAACTTACCGCAACTACTCCTTCGCTTTACCACGATGGCAATACTTCAAGAAGTCTATATAGAATGGTAAACAACATTTTAACTCCGCAAACTAATTATGGCGCTGCAGCCATTCGTATGGTTTCGGATGATGGAGCATGTGATGCGCCTTTCAATTTGGCAGTTACACCGAATTACGCCTCCGCTTCTTTTTCGTGGATTGGCGATGCGTTGAGATATAAAGTGGTGGTTACCAATGATAATGAAACTTTTTCTCAAACCACAACGAATATGAATGTGATCGTTACCGGTTTAACGATGGGAGAAACCTACAACTGGCGCGTGATCTCATTGTGCGATGGCGTGAACAAGGATTCTATTGCAGGCGAACCGTTTACCACGCGCAGCTGCGAAACCGTGAGCAGTTTTCCCCTTGCCGAAGGTTTTGAACTCAACGGCACAAGCATTCCTTCTTGCTGGACAAATGAACGCATTACAGGAAGCGCAGATTGGACGGTAGTAACCGGAAACACCGGAGTGCCCGCAACAGCGCACAGCGGCGCCTACAAAATCCGTTTCTTCTCAACTACGAAAGGCAGCTCGGCAAGATTAGTTTTTCCTCAAATGGATTTAACCTCGCTTTCAGAACCGGTGCTGAATTTTTGGCATACGCAAGAAAAATGGGGAGCCGACCATGATACTTTGAAAATTTATTATAAAACATCTGCAAACGGCGAATGGATACATTTGATAACTTATAGCGATGATATTACTACTTGGCGTAAAGACCAAATAGAACTTCCCGATGCGAGCAACGATTATTACCTTGCTTTCGTAGGCAAATCTCAATATGGGCGAGGCGTTCAAATAGACGACATTCAAATTTGCAATATTGACGATACCACCGATGGGCACGATTTGCAAAACATTACCTATTATCCTTATTCTCAAGTTCCCGTAACACAAACGCTTCCGGCGGGTGTGGTGAAAAACGTGGGCTTTGCCACCGAAACCAATGTTATTTTAACTGTGGACATCAATGGCAACACCGCAGGAACATCTGCTCCTCTTGCTACGATTGCGCCTAATGCTACCGCTACTCTGGCAACTTCCGAAACGGTTTTTGTTCCGGAAGGGCAAAATACGGTTACTTACACTTTTACGCAAGACCAAACCGATGATACACCGGAAAACAACGCGAAAGCGTTTGCTTTCAAAGGCACACAAAATATTTTTGCTATAGATGAAGTGGTGGAATGCGATAACTTTACAGGAAATATGTCTCCGGTTACTTTCGGGCTTGTTTACACTATAAACCAGCCGGTTACCCTTTCGCAGGTAGTGGTTGGACACGGCTACGGAAAACAGTTGGAATACTCTGTTTCTTTATATGAAATGATAGATGAAACCACAACGGCGGCAACGCCCATTTTCACGCAAATGACTACGCGCAACGCGATTGGCTTTAATTTTATTACCGTTCCTGCAACGGAATTAACGGCGGGTAATTATTTTTTATGTATTAACCAACTTACGAATGAGCACATTGCGGTTTCGCACGATGAAGTGTTAACTAAAAAAACTTACCTCAGGGCAAACAACGGCACGATACAGCCAACCGTTGCTCCCATTGGCGCGGTGGCATTGCGTATGGTGATGGAAGTTGAAAATTGTACGGCGCAACAACCTACCAACTTAACGGTAGATACTGATTATATGTCTGCCGTACTTTCTTGGGAAGGCACCACCCCGCTCTACTTCTTGATTACCTTCAACGATGGCGTGAATACCCAAACTTTTGTTACCACAAATAATAGTTATACCATTAACGGACTGCAAGTTGGCGCACCATATACTTGGAAAGTTGCCGCTATGTGCGATGCCACGCACGGCGTTGAAACACCCGAAAACAGTTTCTCTACCCTAAGTTGCGACATTATCAACGATTTTCCATATCAAGAAAGTTTTGAAAACAACGGCACTCAATTTGCAACCTGCTGGTTTCAAGAACATATTATTGAAACAGACAACTGGACAGTAGTGGCTGCAACAAGCGGCACGCCTGCCACAGCACAGGATGGCGCTTATAAGGCAACTTTCGCTTCTTCAACAAGATACGCATCCACAAGATTGATGATGCCCCCGATGGACATCACCGAACTGAACAACCCCGTGTTGCATTTTTGGCACACGCAAGCGAGAATAGGTGTGGCTCAAGATACGTTAAAAGTTTATTACAAAAGCGATTATAATGCCGAATGGACTCTTTTGGCAACTTTTGATGAGGCTATTGCGGATTGGCAAGAAGAACAGATTGAATTGCCCAATGCATCAAGCCATTATTATATTTCGTTTGTAGCAAGCAGACCTAATTACACGAATGGCGCCAGCGTTCAGTTGGATAACATTCGCGTTTTCGATTTTACGCAAATTATTGATGGTGAGTTGGCAGAAATTATTGCGCCTCAGGCAGGGGTTAATTATTCGCTTACCAACAGCGAGCCGGTGAAAGTGTTGATTACAAACAGAGGCAGCGAAGCATTATCTAATTTTGATTTAACGTTAGAACTTAACGGCGAAACTATTGCAACCGAAACATTTACTTCGTCTATAAACAGCGATGAAACAGAGGAGTTTACATTTGCCGCAACATTAGATCTTTCTGCAGAAACGGCGTATGAAATAACGGTAACCGCCATTGTAGCCGATGATATTTTGCCGGATAATAATTCAAAAACGATTACAGTGAACAACATTATTTGCACCACCGTTACGACCTTCCCATTTACAGAAAGCTTTGAAGGCGATGTATTTCCGCCCATTTGTTGGCATACTTATAACCTTGGCGGCGGCACGAGAATGTGGGAACAATCGAGTGTTTATAAACATACCGGCAATTTTGCAGCCAGCCACGATTTTTCTACCATAACTCCTATCGGCTGGATGGTAACGCCCGCCATTGAAATTCCCACTACGGGCAACTATCTTCTTGAGTTTTGGTCGTTGAACAGATGGCACGCCGATAATTTCTACAGCGGTGTTTGGATTTCGACCAACGGCGGAGACCCTGCAACGGCAACATTTACAGAAATAAAGCAACTTAAAAATGATGAGATCTCTCCGTACTGGAAACAAATAACCATTCCACTCAGCGAAAATTTTGCCGGAGAAACTATTCACATCGGGTTTAAATATACAGGCAGCAACGCCGATAATTGGTTTGTTGATGATGTAGAAATCTATAATTTCAACGGATTTATTGATGGCGAATTAGCGGAAATTATTACCCCCAATTCCGGAGAAGGCAAAACGGCAAACGAACCCGTGAAAGTGTTGGTGAAAAACCATAGCAGCGACGCATTATCAACATTTACCTTAAAATTAGAACTCAACGGCGTAGTGATGGCTACCGAAACGTACTCAGGTTCAGTGGCAAGTATGAGCGAGTTGGAATACACGTTTAACACAACATTAGATCTTTCGGCAATTAAAACCTATGAAATTAAGGTTACGATTAATGTTGCAGATGATGAAGACCCCACAAACGATAGCAAAACCAAGAAATTCGCCAATTTCTCTTCCGAAGTGGTTGAACTGTTGGCTTACAGAATTTTTGATGAAATAGAGTCTGCTTCACCTTACGGTTTTATTTCATTCAAATCGAACAATCCTGAAAAAGTGAACAGAATCAACGATTACGTTTCACAATCGCCGGCAAGCAGCATATTTGCAGGAGAATACGTGGAAGGTATTTTTTATGCTTTTACGGTAACCTCCGAAGGCGCGCCCACTCATTTTGAGGCAATTGCCACAGAAACGTGGACCAACGTAGCCACAGAAGTTGTTTATGAAATACCGGTGGATATGGCTTACGACTACACTACCCACACGATGTACGGCGCCCAAAGAGTGAACGGCTATGAAACCAAGTTGGTTACCATAGATTTAAAAACCGGCACACTAACTACTGTGGGCGTGTTTGACAGAGGCGCTTACGCGATGGCGTGCAGCCCCGAAGGAACGCTCTACATTGTTGATTTGAACGGCTATTTGTGCACCGTGAACAAAACCACCGGAGCGGCAACCTTAGTAGGTTCTACCGGAATTTCGCCAAAATATATCCAAACGATGGCATTTGATAGAAATACGGGCAGACTGTTTTGGGCAATGTGCAACATCCACGACGAGGGCATTCTGGTTGAACTTGACCCCGCAACCGGCGTGGCTTTCCACAGAGGCGCCATTGCCGGCAATGCCGAACTGATTGGACTATACACGATTGTTGAAGAGGTAGGCATCCCAGAAATTACAACGCAAACGTTGAATTTTAATATTTATCCAAATCCGGTGAATGATGTGTTGCATGTTGAAACGTTGCATGCACAAACCGCAAACAACACAATGCGCATTGAAATTTACAGCAACACCGGCGCGTTAATTCAAATGTTTGAAATGAACGACACGAAATGTGCTGTCAATGTATCGAACTACAGCGTTGGCACTTATTTTATTCGCTTAACAAACGGCAAACAAACGGCGAGTAAGAGTTTTATAAAACGGTAAGTTTTTTCTAATAATATTTTGGTAGAAAGAGCGGCTTTTGAAAGAGCCGCTCTTTTTTTACCACCTCTTTTTCTTTTCCTCATATCTCATTCGAATAAGCCTTTCTCTAAAGCCACCTTCTTTTAAAAACTCTCTTTCTAATTTTTCTAACATTTTGAACATCAGATAGTCATTTTGTTTTATCAAACAAATGGCAATATTGGCAATGGTTTCGGGCGGGCGTGTTTGTATTAATTGCATATAAAACGCAGAATCATTATGTTTTTGGGTTAATCTCCGCATAGCGGCAACCTCCGGCGAGTCTTGTTCCCACTGCCGATGTCCTCTGGTGCGCAAGTAATCTTCATAGTCTGTAAGCAATTCCAATGAACTTGCTTTTGCCACATTTTTGAGTTTAATCTCTGTTTCTTTTGAGGTAGAAGATGCCGCGCTACCCTCAACAATATTTTGCTTTCCCGACCGCGCCGCTTGCACCATTTGGTCAATGGTGCGGTCAAACTTTCGCAAGTAAGTATGGCAGAAATAGAAGGTAATATCAAAAATGGCTTCAGCCTTTTGGTAAACATAGAGTTTTTTGTAGTTGCCTGTGTTGGCGTAAATGGAGTCTTTCATAGTATTGTTATTTAATTTTAAGGGCTTTAAAGCCCTTATAGCCCTTAAGGGCTTTAAGGTTTTTCCCGCTGGCAAATATACACCTCGCTGACCCGTTTGTCAAGGGGTAACGCATTTTTTTGCAAAAAAAAAATTACCCCGCCCTCTGCTCTTGCACCGACCGCAAATAAAAACTTGGGCTTACTCCGGTAATCTCCTTAAAAGTGCTGCGGAAGGCGCTCGGTGATTTGAAACCTACCCGAAGCGCCACAGACTCAACCGTGTATTTGTTCGTATCAAGTTCAGAGTAGAGGCGTTGCGCTTCCATTATGCGGTAACGGTTTAAAAACGAACGGAAATTCTTCTTTAACGTATTGTTAATCACTTGCGAAACGTAGGCTTGGTTCGACTGTACCAAATCCGCCAATTTGTCTAACGAAAACTCCGTATCGCAAATAATGGTGGTGTCTTCCATCAAAGTTAAAATCTTGTCTAACAGTTCATCCTGCATATTATCGGAGAGGGCGCTGCTTTTGTATTTTTCAGGGTGCTCGTTATGAGAATGGTCTTGAAGTTCAATAATTTCAATGTTTTTTAAGAATAACGTTTTATAGGCGTTATCCAATCTTCTTTTTTGCAAAAGAATAAAAAACAAAATCACGCTCACCAATATCAAAACCGCCAAAGTGATCATTTGAATAATATTTTTATAATAAATGGTGCGTTCATTAATTTGTTGTTCTATAACAAGTTCTTCAATTTGCTGATTGGTTTTAGAAACCTCGTACAGTCGCTGCAACTGATGAATATCGCCGAATATTTCAACATTTAACACAGAATCTTTTAGATTTTCATATTTCTTAAAATGCCAGAAAGCGCTCCAAATATCTCCTCTGGTTTCTTCAATTTTTGACATAATGAGATAATTTTCAGACATTATGTCCAAAAGATTGTTCCTTTTTGCAATTTCGTTTGATAAACCCACATAAAACAGGGAAGAATCTCTTTTATGAATTTCGTAAAACATTTTGCCCAAAGAAGACAGATACTCCGCCTCTTTATCCTCGCGGTTCACTTTTTTGGCTTCATTCAACGACCAATGATAATAATAGGCAGCCGTATCATAACGTTCACTTTTTTGATAATAGGCAGCCATTGTATTTAAGATGAGGTGCAGATTTGAATAATGCACGGTTTCATTTATTTGCAATGATTTATTAAGATAAAAAAAGGCACTGTCCAACTCGCCGAGTTCCAAACAGGCATCGCCTAAGTTGTTTAATATAACCACCATACTCACACTGTCGCTACATAAATCTAACGCCATTTCATAGTAATTTTTCGCCAAATCATCTTTCTTAAAACGGGCATAAATGTTTCCGATATTGGCATAAACTTTAGACTTCACAGCCGGATCGTCCACATTTTCACACTGATTGAGCGCTTTGATAAAAAGTTCGTAGGCAGTGCGGTAATCGCTCATATAGTAATAGATTCCGGCAGTTTTATTCAACGCATCAATCACCTTTTTTTGTTGCTCAATATCCGGATTTTTTTTTGCCATACCGATAAACCGGTTGTAGCAAAAGAGCGCAGTATCGAAAGCCCACCGGTCGAAAAAAACATTTGCCATATCATAAAGTTGTTGTGGCGAATATTGTTCCAATTTCAACAGAATCTCTTTATTTTTAGATAAATCAAGGTTGTTTTTTTGACAAAAAACAAAAATCGGAAAGCAAAAAATGAAGATTAAAAAACTCTTTTTTAACATAGTTAGCATAAATTATTAATGAGGTTGCAAAAAAAACAGTTTTTTTCTATTTTCGCGCTTGCCACTTGCCACTTGTCACTTGTTACTCAAAAAATTAGTCCAATATGATACCCTGCCCCATTGTAAATCAATCGAATAACCCCTTGCCCTTTTACAGCACCGAGCATTCTGCCGGTATGGATTTGCGCGCCTTTCTTGCCGAACCCATTGTGCTGAAACCGTTGGAGCGCGCTTTAATTCCTACCGGAATTTTTATTGAAGTGCCCGAAGGCTGCGAGGCGCAGGTGCGCCCCAGAAGCGGATTAGCCATAAAAAACGGTATTACCGTTTTGAATACGCCCGGCACTATTGACGCCGACTATCGCGGCGAAGTAAAAGTAATTCTCATAAACCTTTCCAACGAGCCGTTTACCATACAAAACGGCGACCGTATTGCACAAATGGTGATTGCCAAATACGAAAAAATAACTTGGAGTGAAACTTCGCAATTATCTGAAACCGAGCGAGGCGCGGGAGGTTTTGGTAGCAGCGGAATCTAAAATCAGCATTACTTCTTTTTTGGCGGCGCCGCACCACACGCCCAAACATTTTTCGTCCTTATTCGTACTACACTGAATATTAGAGATGATAGGCGAGGGCGACATAAACGGGTTTTGCCCGAAAGTGATCTCTCCGTTGGCGCTCATCCAAAAACGAAAAGCAGACTCATCCAAGATTGCATACTTCAAAAATACCGTATCACCTACCCTGTAATTCATTCGCATATAGCGCCGTAGCTCTCGCTCTGTCATCTCCGGCAGCATCATCGTGGAAGGATTGCCGCGCACAATTTCGTAATTAAAAGAAGTGCCTCGAAACGGAGAATTGTCGAAGGCGGCAGGAATGGTGGCAACCCACAGCCTGTCCGGAAACCCTTTGTCTTTACTGTGAATTTTTACTTTAAATTGATAATAGTTATCAGGTGCACCATCATCGGTCATAGCAATTTGCAAATTGGCAACAGAGTCTATTTGTTCATGCCCAAAAGTAGGTGTAAAATACACACTATCCAAATCGAATGTGTTTTTGATAGAAGTTTCTGAGGTATAAACTTTGCCATCCCATTCAATGCGTAAAGTGTAGGAAGTATTTAATTCGCCTTTGAAACCAAACCCTCTGTAAGCCAAAAACAAAGGCGCTTGCGGCGAAAACATTAAAGTAAGTTCCTGTGTTTCGCCTTTGTTGGAGGTTACAAAAACTTTAGCATCTTGAATAACAATAGAATCCATTAAATATTCCAACGACATTGTAGAAAAATAGGGCGCACTGCGATACAACGAAACCATAGGATATTCGTCGTTTTCAATGTACCCTTCTACTACCAATTTATTGTAGTATTCAGGCACGGTTACTTCGATTTCTGTTTGGCAGGAAACGAGAAGGATTGCGGCTATGAGGAAAAAGGTGGAGAATTTCATTCAGACTATTTTTTTCTATTTCACAAACTTATATGCTTTTCCGTTTTCCAACTGCAAAATATAAATCCCCTTGCTGTGTTGTAGCGTATAAAATAATGCTATTTTTTTCATAATAAACTGATTTTTGTTAATTAATGGGATTGAAAAGTTGTGTGCAAAAATATATTTATTCACAAACATTATCAATTTTTAACTAAATCTTTCATAAAATCACAAGACTGCGTCCTATATTTGGAAAATTCTACCATAAATCTCACCATTCCCATTTCAATAAAAACCCTATTTTCGCCGCTTAAAAATTACTCATGATTAACTTTATCACAACCTATCTCCCTGAAATACTGCTCATTGTTTTTGGATTTGTAGTTTTTTTGCAAATTCTTTATTATGTACTGCTCTTTTTCAGATTCTCTTTTCACAAACAGAAAACTATTGAAACTCAGGAAAATCTACCTGTTTCTATTGTAATGGTTGCCAAAAACGACGCGCATTTTCTCATCAAAACATTGCCGGAATTATTTAGTCAGGAGTATCCTCAATTTGAGGTAGTTGTGGTAAACGATAACTCTAACGACGAAACACCGCAGTTGGTAAAAGATTTTCAAAACAGATATAAGAATTTGAAATTGGTTGATTTGGAATCTTCCGTAACCAACATTAAAGGCAAAAAATTTCCGCTTTCGCTGGGCATTAAAGCGGCAACCTACGAGCACATTTTACTCACCGATTCCGATTGTTTGCCAGCAACCAATCAGTGGGTTAAACTAATGGCAAGGCATTTTAACGAAACCACAAAAATTGTGTTGGGTTTCAACAGTATTCGTAAAAAAATAGGATTTTTCAATGCTTTTATTCGTTATGATAAACTGCATCAGGCAATTCAGTACTTTTCTTATTGTTTGGCGAAAATTCCGTATATGGGTGTGGGGCAAAATTTAGCCTATACCAAAACGATCTTCTTTAATAACAAGGGTTTTGCCTCTCAAAACCATTTGCGTTTTGGCGATGACGATCTGTTTATCAATCAAGTAGCCACTGCTACGAATTGTGCGATTGAGTATCAGAAAGATGCGCACACCATTTCGCGCCCGAACTCCAATTTTAATCATTGGTTTTTGTTAAAAATATTTAGAAGCCGAACCCGAAAACTTTACACCCGAGCCGATCGTTTTTTGCTGAATTTTTACCATTTTTTAATGCCTGTTTCCTACATCGCGCTGGGGTTTGCCGTGTATGCCACCTTAAATCATCTCATCTATCTCATTGTGGTAATGGGTATTCTGTTTATAAAATTCACGGCGCAATATGTTTGTTTTGGTTTTGCCGCCGTTAAACTGAATGAAAAAAGGCTGATTCCGCACATTTGGGTATTTGATGTTATTTTTTCGGTGTTAAATCCCATTATTTATATTGTCTCGAAATTTAAGAAATAAGCAAACCCAAAAGGATTATACCTTTTTTTAAACCTTATATACAATCTGAAAATATTTTTTCTACCTTCGCCCCCGATTTAGTAGAAGTTATTTATTTTGATTATGACATAAAAAAAAGCGATGATATGACAAAAGAAGAGCATATAAAT
>Ga0082212_10009459_pt1 | contig 12576 bp, 10 predicted proteins | sample TergutNt197P3_FD_71548 | JGI IMG/M metagenome (GOLD analysis project Ga0082212, IMG submission 71548) | Neocapritermes taracua P3 segment gut microbial communities from Petit-Saut dam, French Guiana - Nt197 P3 | ecosystem: Host-associated > Arthropoda: Insects > Digestive system > Gut ... | reverse complement strand
ATTATTTCCGGCAGTTCTGAAGAAACCGCTATTACCGCCTTGCCCCGGCCTGCTATGTCCCGCAGCAGGGTGTGAATCTCCGCCTTGGCGCCGATGTCAACGCCGCGGGTCGGTTCGTCGATCAGCAGTACATCGGGGTCCGCGGAAAGCCACATGGAAAGAAGAACTTTCTGCTGATTGCCGCCGGAAAGTTTTACCGCCTGATGGGTGAGGCCCGAACATTTAATATCCATAGCTTTTATGTACTTTTTGGCATTTTCCGAGATTACTTTATAATTGACCAACCCGCTCCTGATATACTTGTCTGTGCTGGCAGCGGAAATGTTCTGCTGTACATTTAGTCCTAAAAATAGTCCCAGCAGTTTTCGCTCCTTGGTCATATAGGCCAATCCGTTCTTTTTCATTTGAATGGAATTTTTTACGGTAACAGGCTTGCCTTTTATTTTTACGGTACCAGCTGTCGGTTTTCTCCAGCCGTAAAGGGTTTCCAGCAGTTCTGTTCTGCCCGATCCTTCCAGACCTGCAATACCCAGAATCTCCCCGCCCTTAACATTAAAACTTGCGTTTTGAAGAAAATTGCCGCACGATAAATTTTCTGCCTCAAGCAATACTTCGCCGACCTTTGTGCTTCCGGCCTTAAAATCATATTCAACTTCTCTGCCAACCATATATTTAACCAGAGTTTCTTTGGTTACTGACTTGTCCATGGGTGCAGTTATTACATGCTTTCCGTCCTTGAGCACGGTAAAAGAATCTGCCTTATCAAGAACCTCGTCCAAGCGGTGGGAGATATAAATAATCGTTACCCCGCGATCCTTCATGGATTGAATAATATTAAACAGACGGTAAACTTCTACATTAGTCAGTGCAGAGGTTGGTTCGTCAAAGATAACCATCTTGGCATCTTCGTTTAAAAGACTTGCAATCTCAACCATCTGCTGATTTCCAAGGCTTAGATACCGCATTATAGCTCTTTCATTAATATAATTAATTCCTGTCTTATCCAGGATTTCCCGGGCCAGCCGGTATGCTGCTTTATAGTCGGTAAAAAGCCCTTTTTTGGGAAGGTTTCCGCAGAGGAGGTTATGCATTACATCCAGGTGAACAAAATTCGATAATTCCTGGTATACAACGCCAATCCCGTATTGTTTGGCATCATTTGGATTTCTAAAAAAAACTTTTTCCCCAAAAACATTTAATTCCCCCGATGTCGCTTCATAGGCGCCGGCGAGAATTTTTATTAAGGTTGATTTACCTGCTCCGTTTTCTCCGATAATGGCATGTAATTCCCCTTTTTTGATGTCAAAACTGACATTGTCCAGGGCTCTTACTCCGGGAAACAGCATGGTCATATTTTTCAGGCTTACAGCAATATCGCTCATAACATGTTCCCCCGTTAAACAGATTTGATTTTTTTCTGCTTGATCAGCATATCAACCGCTATGGCGGCTATTAAAATAAACCCGTTTATAACCTGGGTATAACTGGCGTTCAGGTAAAGCAAAACAATGGCGTTTCCAACCAGCTGCATTAATAGTACACCCATGACCATTCCAATTAAGTTTCCTTCACCTCCGTCCATGGAGATGCCTCCAACGAGGATCGCCACGACAATCCTGAATTCCAGGCCGGTCCCTGCATTTTGAGTAGCGCTGCCAAGCCGGGCGGCCATAATAATTCCCGCAAAAGCGGCAATCAAGCCGGTTATGGCATAGGTGATGTAAATGAATTTTGTCCTGTTAATTCCAGCCAGAACAGCTGACAATTTATTTGATCCGATAAAATATGCGTTATGAAAAAAGTTAATGTATTTGAGGGCGAATAATCCCAAAAATACAATGGTAAACATATAAATTATAGTTATGGGAATTCCAAAAAAAGTTGCCCTTCCCAGAATCAGAAAATTTTCGGGGAACCGGCTTAACGTGCCTCCGCCAAGGACAACCTGGGCAATACCCCGGTAAGCCATCCAGGTTCCCAGCGTAGCGACGAGGGGAGTTAACTTCAGATGATTAATACTTACTGCATTAAATAATCCCAATGCAGCGCCGAAAGCCAGGCCAATCAAAATGGCCGGTAAGACACCAAAGTTGTTATTTAAAGCCAGGCAGGTAATGGCGCTGGTAAGACACAAATTGGAACCTACTGAAAAATCAATGTTTCCCGCAATTAGAGAGATTCCCATGGGAATGGCAATCATCATGTCGGTACTCATACCCTGGAGGAGTACACGGAAATTGGCGGGTTTTAAAAAGTTTTGAGTGGCGGTTGCCAGAACAATACACAGGGCGGAAATAATTAATAGCAAGGTTACTTCCCGTGTTTGAAGTATTCTTATAATATCCACTTTTCCGATTTTTTTGTTTTCCATACTTCTCTCCTCAGCGGTTAATTATTTATGCAGCTTTTAAAAAGCCGTTCAGCATTACCGGAGAAGAATCCTTCTTTATAATCCTCTCCCTTCCCCAATTGATCCATTACATTCAATATATTGTTTGCCAGTTCATAAACAAAATGCGTGTATTTTGCCTCCGCGTCTTTTCCTTCGGTATGTTTGTTCCATGGAAGTTCTTCCCTGCATACATTCTGGTATGTCGTTTCGGTCCAGCGCCGGCTGCCGTGGAAAAGGAGTATGGGCATGTCCAGTCCGAAAAAAAGTCTGTCCTCGTGCAGAACTTCCATGGCCATTTTTAAAACCTGGGGGTTCATAACCGCTGCGGTGTCAAACCAGAAATGGTGAATTGTGTCGCCCATTAATTGTACCGCTTTTTCAAAATAACAAAGGTTAAAACAGCGGCCTATGTGGGCAATAATTATTTTTAATTTGGGAAACCGCTCCGCCATTTCCTTTAGTTCTTTAATATTGTTTTCATCTGCAAAGCGTCCGGCCCTGGGCAGGTGAATAACAATGCATTTGTTATGCTTTTCCGCAAGGGCGCAGTGTTCCCAGGGTAAAAAGTCGGTTATGCTCACTTCTGCGCCTTTATAGGCAGATACATAATCCGGATATGGCTTAAGGCCGGCAAAACCGCCGGATGTAAATGCCTGTTCAATGTGTCCGGCTTTTGTTTCCGGCCGGGTGGTAAAAAGGCCGTAGGCGATTTTTTTTGCCTTTATCAGCGAAGCGATGTATTCATTGTTGCCGTCTGTATCCGCTTCTTTTATGGGAAAGGGAAATGCGGTAAAGCAATAATCAATACCCGGGAAGAGGAGTTCAGTATATGTAACAGCGTCTTCAATTGACATTTCGGCACCGGATTGCAGCGCCCAGTCGCCGTCAATTCTTGCCTGGGGGACGCCGGCCATATGCTCCGGAAGGTTCATGTGTGTATGGGCGTCGAGAATGGTTTTTGGCAGCCGTTTTTCCAGATTGTTCCGGAAATAATCACGGTCCAGATCGGTTATGGTAAAATAGCTTTTTGGATTCACACAATGCCTTCCTTGGAATAAAAACTTTTTACTGCTTCGAACACCTTGTTATACCGCTGATGTTTTTCCATATAAAAATGTTTACCCGCTTCCGGTTCCCGGATTTTTTCCTGTTTTACTGTTGCGGCGGCGGCAGCAGCGTAATCTTTGTACCAGCCCTCGCATGTGGCTGCGATAAAGCAGGCTCCCAATGCACAGCTGTCGGTAACTTCCATTTTATACAGGGGAATGTCAATAACAGAAGTTAGAATATCAAGCCATACCTTGCTTTTTGCGGCCCCTCCCATAATTTTAATAGCCCCTGGTTTAAATCCGTGGTTTTCAAAATCTTTTATGGCGTTTTTCAGTGAAAAGGCGGCAGTTTCCATTACCGCCAGTGCCATACAGTAAGAATTATGTGAAAAATCCATCCCGATAAAACCGCCCCGTGCATGCATGTTCCATACGGGATACGCTGCCCCGGAAAGCCATGGAATAAAAAACAGGTTTTTGCATTTTTCTGTTTCCAGAACGGCTTTTTTATCAATTGACTGAAAATCTTCATTTGGAAAATAAGCATCCTTAATCCATTGATAGGAAGAGCCTGTCCCCGTGATGGATGCAATGTTTCCGTAAAGTCCTTCGGCAGGATGAGTACAGGCAGAGATGTAGGTGTCCGAAAAAATTGGTTTTTCGGTAATTCCCATAAAAGCCCAGGTGGTCCCGGTAGAAAGCAGCATGTCTCCGTTGTAAACCGCTCCGCATCCAATTGAAGCGCAGTATTGATCATGGGCGCCGTTATAAACCCGTACAGATGTATTAAGTCCAAGGGCTGCTGCAGCTTCGCCGGTAAGGTTGCCGACAAGTTCTCCGGTTTTTAAAATTTCCGGAAGCTCTTCCGTGCTTGTTCCCGCTGCGTCAAGAATCCTTTTTTCCCAGGTTCCTTTATTTACATTGTAAAGCTGACGTATTGCGGCATCGGCGGGATCTATTACCGCTCTGCCTGTTAGTTTTAGATTTATATAATCAATGGTGCTTAGAAAAAGTTTTGCTCCCTTGTACCCGTGGTTTTTCATCCAAAGAATTTTTGGAGCGTCAAAAGAAGGACCCGATCGCCATCCACAGATACGGTAAACTTCCCCGTTACCCATAAGAGACTCAATCTTATCCGCTTCTTCCTGGGCCCTGGTGTCCATCCAGGTAATTGCCCGTCCCATGGGTTTTCCGGCTGCATCCAAAGCAAGCATGGTGGCGCCCTGCGCGGAAAGGCTTATGGCCCTGATTCCGTCAGCAGGGATTCCGGCTATTGCCTGGTTTACCGCGGCAATGCAGGCATTCCACCAATCTACTGCTTCCTGTTCAATACATTTTCCCTCGTTATAGAGCCGGTATCCCTGGTAACCCTGACCGGCGATCTTTCCGGAATTATCCAGCAGTATCGCCTTTGTCCCCGATGTCCCCACATCAATGCCAAGAACATACAGTTTGTTTTTTGGGTCAAGGCTCATTCTGCTTATCCTGTTACCTTTTGTTTTTTTATGTCTTCTTTTGCTTTTTTTACAGAGTGGATCATCTCGTCGAGGAGGGCGAGAGGGTCTTTTGAATTTAACAGGCCGGAACACGAACCTGCTGCATCGGAACCGGCCATAATAAATTGATAAACCTGCTCGGCAGTCGTTATACCCGCCGCCTGTTCAACGATAATGTCCGGAAAAATTTCTTTAATTACCTTAACGGTTTCCAGCACATAACTCATGTCACTGGCAGATCCTGAACCGATCAATTCAGTCGGTTCGGGGTTCATAATGTCAGGGTGAAGCTGGGCAATTGCTTTAGCTTCGGCAATGGTATCGGCGCAGGCAAAACTTAACATGTCCAGCTCATTCGCACGGTCTATGGTTTTTTTAATTGCCGTCAGGGACATGGGCCGTTCGCAATGGTTTATTACAACTCCCTGCGCTCCGGCAGCTTTAAGCGCTTCAGGAAGCACATCCGCCATGCCCCGTCCGGGGCGCAGCATATCCATGTAGGGGGCTAAGATAATAAGGCTGCGTGTTTGTTCGGCGATCCTTCGTATTTCCGTATATGGGGCAATAAAAATTACATCAATATCATATTTCTTTGCAGCTTGATCCGCAGCTAAAGCAAATTCCAAAACCTTGTCGCCGTAGATGTAATTTTTTACCGCTGTTTCAAAGAACGGTATTCTGATTGAAGGTTTCATATTATCAATCCTTTTTAAACGCTCATTAATATTTGAAGAATGAGCGATTTTAAATGCTAATAGAATTATCCCAAGTATATTATCTATATAAACTATCTGTTGTCAAGTAAAATAATTAAAACGCTTAATTCAATCATAAATTATTGACAAAATGAGCGTATTAAAATACTGTGAGTTTATGAAAAAAGATTTCCTGAAATATGCCAAAGAAGCATTTTCTATTGAATCCGACGCACTTGCCGCAATGATCAATTTTGTCGAAGAAAAAAGTTTTAATGCTGCTGTTACAATTCTGGCAAAAGCACAGCGTATTGCAACAAGCGGCTGCGGCCATACAGGGATCGCATGTATGCATCTGGCACATTTACTGTGCTGTATTGAACGTCCTGCGCGTTTTATTTCTCCTGCAGAAGCTGTCCACGGAGGAACCGGTTTTTTACAATCCGGCGATGCAATGGTTATTGCAACCAGAGGCGGAAAAACAGCAGAGCTTATTCCCATTGTAAAAATATGCAAAGAAAAAAAAGTGCCGGTTATCTGTGTAACAGAAAATAAAAAATCGCCTTTAGCGCTGGAATCGGATATAGTTCTGGCAATAACCGTAACCCGTGAAACCGACAGGGATAACCAGCAGGGAACCACAAGTTTTACGGTTATGAATGTTCTGTTCGATGCCCTGCAGGCAGCTTTAATAGAAGAAACAAATTACCGTAAGGAGCAGTTTGCCCTTATTCATCCGGGAGGCGCTGTAGGTGAGCGCCTGAACCGGAAAAAACCTTAGGTGTAAAATAAATTTTTCAGACAGAACTTTTAGATTCTACGCAAACAACATCGACGCCCATGGAACGGTAATCTTCCCTCATAGGGTGCGGTAATTTTGTGTCGGTTACAATTAACTGTATGTCTTTTACCGAACAATACGGTATAAGAGAATTTTTCTGGAATTTTTCTGAATCGCTTAAGAGGACAGTTTTTTCTGAATTTCTTATCAGTAATTCATCCAGATGGGCAGTTTCGGAATCCAGTGCCATAAGCCCGCTTTCTATACTGATACCATCGGTGCCGATAAAACACAGATCAAAACGAAGCGTTCGAATAAGTTTTTCACTCAGAAATCCGCAAAAGTCATGGCGTTCGGGCCGGTATAGTCCGCCAATAACAATGACTTTGCATACGGGCTGAAGAATCTCAAGATTTACCATGGAATTGGTAAATATTACAACATCTTCCAGCTCACCGGACTTCAGGCGTTCAGCCAGGGCCAATGCAAATTGTTTTAATGTAGTGCCTGATTCCAAAAACAAAGATTGCCGGTTATTAACAAGGCCAACCGCATACTGGGCTATGGCAGCTTTTTCCTCTGCATATTCAGTGTCAATTATTTCGAATTTATAGGAATTCTTTTTTGGCTGGATTGGACGAATTCCGCCGTGAATACGGATAATCCGCCTTTCTTTTTCCAGCTGAGCGCAGAGCCGTCTGACTGTAGGAAAGGAAATGCCGTAAAGTTCAGCAATCGTTGTTATTGATATTTCTCCCCTTTCGTAAAGAAGTTCAACAAGATGATCTTTTCTGTTGTCCAGCTTGCCCATTATTAGATTAATGATGTATATGTTCATTGTTGTCAAGAAATTGATAATACAGCATACTAAGAGGCGAAGATAAACGGAGGCATATATGGCGCACGGAAAACTGAGTGTTGGACAAAAGATGGGGTTCGGTATTTTTGACCTTGGCGGGAATATGCTGTTTACCATGCTTGGGTTTTTTTGTCTTAAGTACCTGACCGATGTGGTAGGGCTTGCGGCGGCGCTGGCAGGGGCGGCTTGGATGATCGGTAAGATATGGGATGCGGTTACCGACCCGACAATGGGCTTTATTACTGACAGAACCATCACCCGCATGGGCAGAAGGCGCCCATACCTCCTGTTTGGGGCAATTCCCATGATGCTGACACTGTGGCTTTTCTTTACCGCTCCGAATATTTCCAGCCAAACCATGCTGTTTTTCTGGGCAATGGGGACCCTGATGCTGGTATGCACCGCTTCTACGGTAATCAATGTACCGTATTCGTCTCTTACTCCGGAGCTTACCGACGATTATCATGAACGGACTGTTCTGAACGGGTACCGTTTTGGCTGTGCTGTTTTCGGCACGATTGCGGGGGCAGCGGGAGTTCAAATACTGGCGGATGCTTACGGCGGGGGAAGACACGGCTGGTCAATGATGGGCCTTATCATGGGGGCTGTAATGGCTGTTTGTACCCTTTTAACCTTTTTTGGCACAAAGGAAAAAAAGGTTATAAGAGAAGACCTGCCGAAGGAAGGCTTTTTTTCTACCTACAAAGCCGTGTTTACGAATAAACCCTATATGCTCCTTGCTTTGACGTATGCCCTTCATTTAACGGCATTAAACTTTTTGCAGAATATTCTGGTATATTATGTTGATTATATTTATCCGGCAGAATTTGTAATGGCCATGCGGACTTTCCCGCTTGTCGGGAACCCTGCCGGCAGTGAAGCCGAGCTTAGAGGAACACTTTTGATTCTGTCCTTAATGGCGCTGCTTGTAACGGCCATGCTGTTTATTCCGGTTTCTGTGCTTGTGTCCAAGAAGATAGGGAAAAAGATTACGTATCAAATTTGTTTTATAATTATCGGCGCTGCAGGTCTTGCCGTTTCAACAGTAGGCCATCTTGTGCCGATAGAAGGTTTTCTGGGGCTTCTGATTTTTGCGGGAATCGGAGTAGGGTTCAGTTATGTTGCGCCTTTTGCCATGGTGCCGGATACCGTAGAGTTTGATGCAGTTAAAACCGGAGAACGCAAAGAAGGGGCTTATTACGGCATGTGGACTTTTATTTCCAAATGCGGGGCGGCTTTCTCCGGTTTTATTTCCGGAATAATTCTTAGCTTCGGAGGTTATGTAGCCAACGCGGCTCAGAGCCCGTCTGCAAAACTGGCAATCCGGTTTATTGTCGGCCCGCTTCCTGCAGCGGTTTTCCTGGCGGCATTTGTGGTTGTTAAGTTTTATCCCCTGGACGAAGCGACCTACAAGAAATTAATGGGTCAGGAGCAGTAGGCAAGTAATTCCCGTACCTGATCAGCCATTGCGCCGGCAAAGCGGCGGTGGTCATCTGCCTCCCAGTGTATTCCGTCGGCGGGGCTGGACTCGCTGATTACCGAGCCGGCGTCGAAAAAAGCGGCGCCGCATTCCGTGGCGCAGGCTTTGTAATGGGCAGCCAGTTTTCGGGAAATTTCAAAGGCATTGGGATCCAGGATTTGGGCAAAGGTATCTGCCCTGGAAATCGGTGCGGGGCATACCATAAGTACTTTAGGCTGTCCGTCGCCGGGAGCGCATTCGGAAGAGAGCACGGCTTTTGCTACAAGCTGCGCTCCGTGGGAAATTTCGTAGGGGCTTGGATTAAAGCGGCGTTTTAAATCGTTTGTGCCCAGCATTACAATAACGAGGTCTAGTGGGCGATGGCTTCGTAATATGGGAATAAGGTGCCGCAGGCCGTTGCGATCCCCTTCAATCGGATCGTCATGGCAGGTAGTTCTTCCGTTAAGTCCTTCTTCTACAACCCAATAAAGAATGTCGCCGGGCGGATTAAGCAAAGATGCCATTACCGTCGGCCAGCGAATGGTATAATCATAACGGCCGCCCTTGGGGTTGGCACCCCAGGTATTACTGTCTCCGTAACAAAGAATCGTTTTCATTGTACTGAAAATTCGTTAGCAAAAATTTTGTTAACCTTGTTGATTACGGTAAGGTAAACCACAAGCCCCACTGCAATAAAGATGGAGACAAAGCTTATTTGCCCAATAACCTGACTTTTTATCCAGTCTACAATTTCTTCAGCTCCGATATCGCAGGCAATTATTCCGATTACTTCATCGGATTTATTTAGTATGGGTGCATAGACGGAAATGGTAGAGCCGTAGGCTTCGGTCTTGTCTATGGTTCCATACTGAATAGTCCCTGTTGTAAACGCTTTCATTGCGGCGGGCTCCCATTCATCCAGGTCTTCCGTATCTCCCAGTGCGGAAAAATTTTCTCCGCCGAAATTATCGCTGCCGTCGATAATGTAACGGAATACAGAGCCTTCTTCCTGCGCCATGGTGTAAAGATATAAACAGCTGGTATCCTGTTTTACGTTATAAAGTCTTTGCTGCGTTATTGTATAATAGGGATCGGAAGCATTGAGGTTTTTGGAAAGCTTTTCGAACGATTCGGGATTAATTAAATCAAGTGCCCTGTCAACAGGCGGACGGGCATAATGGGAAGCGATAAACCGGGTTACTGTAGTTACCTGGAGTATAGATGTAACTACAAAGACGGCAATAATTGCCGTTAAAAAAAACACAAAGAAAAAGGTAATCCTGAATTTAAGAGTGCTTTTATTTTTTTCCTGCATTTCCAGGGCATTTAATTCCATATTTTACCTCTCTATAGAAATTGAGCTTGTTCCAAAAACTGAAGTTTTGGAACAGCCTCAATTACGAATGCTTGTTCTATGACATTTCTCCGCCGGGGATATACAGGTCAAAGCTGGTACCCTTTCCCGGTTCGCTGGATACTTTAATGGAACCGTGAAGATCCTTAAGCCTTTCTCGCACCAGGTTAAGTCCGATACCCCGGCCTGCATTCAGATCGGCTGTATCCGCAGTACTAAAACCCGGAGAAAAGATCACCTGAAGCAGGTTCTTTTTTTCTTCTGCGTCTTCTTTTGAAATAAGGTTCAGGTCAAGGGCTTTATCCCGAATTTTGTTAAAGTTAAGGCCCCTGCCGTTGTCAGAAAGCTTCATATGAATTTGATCGTTTTCTTTTTTAATGGAAAGCCGTATATTTCCCTGGCTTTCTTTTCCCGCTGCTTCCCGCTCCTGGGGCAATTCTATACCGTGAGCAACAGAATTTCGCACCAGCTGAGTCAGTACTTCTTTAATGACACGCCTGGGGCCATGTTCCAATATCGAACCTTCAAGTTCATCTACAATAAATACAACGTTCTTTTCCTGAAGCTTTGCGGCATTTTCGCAGGCTTTGGTAAGCGTTTCCACCAATACAAAACGATCCTGTCGGCGGCCTGCTGTTTTTGTCCGGAACGATTCTATTTTGTCAATGATATTCCGGAATTTATCCTTTTCCTTCATTATTTTTTCAAGTTCAAGCGTTATATGGAGCACGTTTTCAAAAGTTACTTCCGTGTCGCTGTCGCGGTATCCCCTGATCTTGTCTTCCAGTTTGTGGAGCTTTGTGCTGAAGTTATCCAGCCCCAGGATTAATGCATTGGATTTAATGGCGTGAACGGACTGATAAACACTAACCATTGCATCTTTTGCAGAAAGGGATTTGTCTTTCAGAACTTCGTTTATATGATCAAATTCATACTCTGTATCTTCTATAAAATCGCCGAATACCGCCGGATCAACCTGAATTACCTGGAACAGATCTTTCATTTCCTCGTCACGTTTGGCGGCTTCCGCTTCCAGTTTTCTTTCCAGTTCCCTGGTTTCGGAAATATCTTCAAATGTTGCAAGGACATAAAAGTCGTTTAACCCCTGATCAACAGAAGAAAAAACCGTACGGAGTATTTTGTTATTGTTGTTATTGTCTACATAGGTAAATTCCCTGATTGGGTTTATTTCTTCCAGCATCTTTGCGTCAAACTGTCTGTCCAGGACCATTTTTAAATAATCCTCCAGGATTTCCCGTTCTTTTGCTTTTATCGAAGATACAAGCAGGTTGGAAAACTTTTCGCCTTCAATTTTGTTTGTGCCCAGAATGTTTTCCAGCGGTTTTGAATAGGCGCCCTGAATTACATAATCCCGGTTCATCAGAAAAACACCGATGGGAAGGTTGTCCTTCATTGCTGTAACAGTATCCCGTTCAATCCGAAGCTCATGATGTAACCGGTTTACCCGTCTGTCTTTGGAAATTCTGCTTTGTTCATAAATAACGGTAAGAATGGTAACCAGTGAATATACACCGATAAGCCGGGTTGCGGAATCAATGCTGTAGGCAATACCGGCTAGCCCGGGGATTAAGGTAAATGTTAGTACAGCGCATAGCAGCAGCATGGAATAGATAAGGCCCATCGCCATGCCCAAAATAAAGATTGACAACAGAGGGAATGAAAAAATCCATAGGGACGCAAATCCGTGAAGTTCCCCGGTGGATACAAACAATGTACACATGATTCCAAAAGCGCCTATGGCAACTCCTCCGGGAATTTGCATGGACAGTTTAGTGCGCAAAAGGAATAACGTGCCAAAACACAGCCCGGCCATAATAAAATCGGAAATGCCCCGGCTTATATTTCCCTCTATGGTAACAGAAGCACCGAAAACAAGCAGAAAAGTCCCGCCTGCCAATATTGCAATGTTTAGGACTTTATAACGAAGAATTTCGTCGGGGTTTTCGGTTCTTCCGCTGCTCAGTAAATTTGCAAAGAAACTACCGATTTTTCCTTCTGCCATTCTATGCCCCCTTAAGGGATTCTATGGCAACCGATAGATTAAAAGTATCTGACTCAAAAACAGTAAACGGAATACAGATGATCCTTGCCTGTTCGTGCGGCCATTGGATCTGATGGCCTGTTCCTCTGATAATAGTGGGCAGGCTGATAACCAGGCGGAAAGATTCTTCCAGACCTTTTTTTGCATTTCCGGCAATGATATTGACAATTTCTCCAATGGCATCTACTACCTCATCGTCGATAGAAGAGTGTTTAGTGCTGGTCAGCATATCGGTCAATTTAATTGCCAAGGCTCCTTTCATGCCGATTGCCACTGCCCCCCGCGCTTCGCCGCTCAGCCCGATAACGCCGGAAATATCCCACTCAGTGGCTTTGTCTTTCTGTTGAATATAGGGCCGGTCGACATTCAGATCAGCGCCTACAAAATCCTTAAAGGTACTCCTGGTAACATCAATAAAAGGCTGGATAT
>Ga0082212_10009458_pt1 | contig 12576 bp, 15 predicted proteins | sample TergutNt197P3_FD_71548 | JGI IMG/M metagenome (GOLD analysis project Ga0082212, IMG submission 71548) | Neocapritermes taracua P3 segment gut microbial communities from Petit-Saut dam, French Guiana - Nt197 P3 | ecosystem: Host-associated > Arthropoda: Insects > Digestive system > Gut ... | reverse complement strand
TACTTGTGGCGGTGTTTTCTCATTGTCTTTTGGTTTGTTAGTAGGCTCTTCATGTATGCCCAAGAATTCATTTGCTACTTGTGTTTCTTGCCAACCGTAGGTCACTCCAGCTAACAAAAGGGCTAAGAGCACTATTGGTACTAGGTAACTAAATAGCCGGCACAGTTTGTTCTTTGTTGCAGCCATTTTAATACCTCCCAATTTCACATTCTCCACACTCCCCTTCTGCGGTTCTCCGCTGAAATATCTATTGAAACGGCTCCCTCGTCTCCCCAGACGCGCGCTCTAGAAAAACCAGGGAACCGTAATTTTTTTTATCCATTCATTATCCTGAGTCTTTTAGGTTATGCAGCAGTTTTTTGCTGAAAACCCCACGAATACAGAATGAGAGTATGATAAACAGTACAAAGATTATAAACACCAAATGTATATTTGCCCTAAGATACAGTATCATCGCCCCCAAGCCGGCTATGCTAAATACCACTTTACCCACTACATCTTTCGCGAATACCATACGTTCATCGGGGCTGGTATTATTAACGCCTTTTGTCACAAAACCCCTGGCGCCGCTCTCCTCATAGTTTTCGTGTATACCCACGATCCTATGTGTTACAGAAGTGCTTTCATCCAGCATATAAGTAATGTCGTCGCCCACCAGCAGCTTCTCCGGATCTGTTTTATGCACTAAGATAAATGAGCCCTTGGGTATCACATCTTGCATACTGGATGTCAACACCGTATAATAGGAATAACCAAGTATCAATTTAGGCGTGGTATTTGTGTCGCCGGCAAATACTGTGGCCAGCAATGTAACCACAATAGCTAAGTAAAAGACGACATCTGATATAATATTAGCCACTCGCGGTTTTTTCTTGGAACCTGTAGCTTGCTGAATTTTAATATTTTCTGGGCGTTCAAGTTGCCCGGGAAGATTATTTCTCTTAAGGCCGGCAGCATTCTTGATTATCAGATTTTCTAGGCTCTCAAGTTGCCTGGGAGTATTTTTTTGTATAATGCTGTCTGAGTCCTTGTTCCCCAAAAAGACTTTCTCTGTTGGCATGAGCCCGCTTTCAATTGCCCTTTTAATTGATTTTTCAAGCGAGATGGGCGTATATTCCTGGTAGTTTAAGTACGCGTTTTGCTCGACTGGGAGTATAGCTGGCTTAATGGTTACTTTATCCAACATATACTCGCGGTTTATATCCGCTAAAGTTTGCAAAGCCACTATCATCACCCCTCGTTTGTCCAAAATCAATCAATGATGTTTTTAATTTCCGGCATAGTTTGCGCCATCATAGCCTGTATTTTTTCCAAAGTGCTATTCATCATTTCATTAGCCTGCTCAATTTTTTTCCTGGTTTGAATCAATGCCTTGTCTGCTTCGCTATTAGCCTCAATCATGTTTTTTTGCGCTTCTGACATAGTTTGGGTAGACAGGTTATTAGCTTCAGTATAGACCTTTTGTGCTTCTGCTTTAATTTGAGCTGCTTCCGCTTGGGCATCCGCGATAATCTTTTGCGCCAGCATTTCTGCGTACATAAGTATTATCTCCGGGTTGATCTCGGTTTCTTCTTGGGAACTTAATTTTTTGAAATCATCCAGCAAATTGTTATAACGTTCCCTGATGGCGGTATTTTCGTCATATGCCGCCTGATAGGCTGCTGATAGCTTACTGATATAATTATCTACCTGCTCCATGTCGTATCCCTTCATCACTTCCGGGAAATTGATTTTGCCATTTGTCATCACTATAGACCCCCATTCTATTTTAAATACTTTGAGTATTATAAGCGTTTGTATTAGATATTATTACTTGTTTTCTATCCTATATGACTTACCATAGAGAAAAATGGGTCAGGTAAAAAGATAATTACAGTTCTAATAAATCATTATCATTACGTTTATAATGTTAAATGATAAAGATACTTTAATGTCAAGAGTTTTTTTATATTTTTTTAAAAAAATTTTTACGCATGACCACCTTTTGATGAAAAACTATTGATGAATACTTGTAGCAAGCATTTAAAAATACTAAAAAATAACTAGACATTCTTGTTATTAAATAAAACAACAAAAAAAATCCAGCCAAGCGCTGGATTTTCTCGAAACTGGCTTTATAATTCTAATAGTTGCTTTAACCTTTTGGTAATAGTTTTTATTTTTTTATTTTACTTAAGTCAAAAGTTACCAGAGGGGCATTTAAAGCTTGCATGTTAATATCGATGGTGGCGCGAAGCAACTCCTCCCGAAATATCTTTATATGCTTTGGCGCTTCTATGCCCAGCTTGATCTTATCGCCATCCACAGCCAGCAGAGTTACTTTTACGTCGTCGCCAATGAGGATGGTTTCATTGATCTTACGGGACAGCACGAGCATCCGCCTCATCCTCCTTGATTAGATTGCAAATAGCCTGAAAAACCGGATAACGCACATTATACTCCCCGCTATTAATGATGATCTGCTTAGCCAAACCGGTACGATAATTAATAATAATAGGGGCTACCATATTGGCGGTCATATGCTCAATATCCTGTTGAGGTATGAGCACCACATTTACCACATACACATCTTGCGGGCTGGCCAGGGACAACTCTTGCACATCTTCGTCACTGATATCAAAGGCATAGTTAGGGCAGATGGCAAAGGAATTCATAATAGGCAGGCAAATCTCCGCTTTTTCGGTAGATTGCAGCCAATGCAAAGGGTTGCTTTCCTCAAACTGCAAAATCGCAAATTCCCGACAAGCCTCCAAGCCGGGCAAACCCTTGTTAAAACGCAGCAATTTATGGTCGTCGATAACTAACTTCCCAAACCGCAAGGTATTGATTTCCATTCAACCACCCCGGCGCTTCGCGCCACCCCTCCAAGGAGGGGAATTCTTTGCTTGATAATACTTTTCGCAATGTAATGCCGATAACTGTATCCTCTGCAACAACGGGACGTCAGAGACGTTATCCTCTTCAAAAACGGGACGCCTAGACGATACACCTAGACGATATCCTCTATAACAACGGGACGCCGAAGGCATCGTCCTCTACAACGGCTTTAATTGTTTTCGCATAGCGAAAACTAACCATAACTCTCAACTCTCAACTCTCAACTATAAACTATAAACCCCTGTCTATATCTTTTTATCTACTTTTGGCGCATCCAGGGCGGCTATTACTTCATCGGCAACTTTTACTTTGATATAGGGTTTTTCCCGTAAAAAAATCTCCACCGAATGGGGTTCTACTGAAAATTTTGGTAATGGATTTTCGTCATTCCATTCTATTTGAATTTGCGCGTTGCTCCAGCTAATATTGATATAACCTTCTTCCCATTCAATATTTGCCATATTTTGTTCTATGGTTTCAATATTTGCCGAAAGCGTATAATCATTAATAGATTTATTCAGCTCCAGCGCGCCGCTATTCACTAAAGTACCGCTATAGTCTGAGCCCGGGTTATGGCTAACTTCTCTTGATGCATCCGCCGGTAGGCGCCGGGTTTTTGAGCGGGCAGCGGCAGTGGGCAGGACAACACGGCTCTTTGCCGGCATAGGCACTTCAATGCGCTTGCGCTGTCTATCTAGCCTAAACGCCGGGGATTTATGTTCTATTTCCATGCGCGGCTTCTCAGAGACGATACGCATTTTAGGCCGCGGCACATCAACCACCTCTACCTTAGCCCTGGTGGTAGTGATGCCGATACGCGCGGCTTGCTGTTCTATATTTATTTGGGGAATACTCGGCATGTTTATTCACCCCTTTGTGGGCTGCTTCGCAGCCCAAGTTTTGAGAAGAGTTATCGTATGAAATCCACTAAGGATTTTTGCATTATCATGGCGCCGGCGGAGAGGGCGGCTTCGTATATGTTCATGGCCATGGTGAAATCCATTATCAATTGCGCTAAATCCGCGTCTTCCGCGTCGGACTTTATTTGTGTATAGTTGATAAAATCCACCTCATAGCGGTTTTCCATCATTTCCAGGCGGTTCATGCGCCCGCCTATTTCAGCTGATTTGGCCAAGAGCCCGGCTTGCTGCTTTTGCAGTTTGGATATGTATGAGCTTTGTATATTCGGTACGGTTTGTCCACCCATCAAATCGGTATACAGGTTATCTAACATCGTGTAAAGGTTATCCGGCCCTGAGCCTATCAAAGAGATACTGTTTAATACCGCGTCCATCTTGAGGCCGGTGCCCACCCAGAATTCGATCTGTTCGCCTTGCAGTTTTTCATACAGAGCTTGATACTCCGAACCATTATTATTAAAATCAATGTTATATTCATTAATATAATCCGCTTTTTTTGCCTGATACTCATTATAGGCGATATCCTTATCATTATCAAAGCCTGTTTCCCCCGGTAAAAGGGTGCCATTATAGGCAGGGTCATAACCCGGCACTGCTTTTTGCGCGGCTTTTTCAGCCAGCAACACCACACTTTGCATGGCTTTTTCTTCCACCGCGCTATAACCAGGATCGCCGGGTTGTAGGGTCAAGTCGTAACTGGGGTTGTAATTTGGCACATAGCGGGTGATATTAAGGCCATTCAGCCACAAATCTCCCGTAGCGGCATCTACTGTATAGGGCGGCTGAGGCTGATTGCTAACTATAGCGCCGGTGGTATTATAACCGGCAAAGACATACTTATTGCCAAAAGAGGAATTTAGGGTAGCCAGCACATGGTCGCGCAATTGCCCTACATAAGCTGCCATGATCTGCCTATCGGCAGGTGTTTTAACATCGGTGGCCGCGTCTATCACTGTTTCATAGGCGGATTTATAAACCTCATTGAGCTCTAAAACACTGGTTTCCGCCTGGGTAAGCCAGCTTTTCGCCATCTTGACGCTTTCTTGGTAACGCGCTAAATTATCCAGGCGCAAACGAGCCTGCATACTATACATAGTACTAATAGGGTCGTCACTAATGCTGGCAAACTTTCGCCCACTGGTCATCATAGCCTGCAACTTACTAACACGTTCCATATTATTATTCAAATTATGCAAAAAATTATTGGCCAGCATTGAATTGGTAACCCGCATATATTTTACCTCCCTACTACGCCTGTTCTATTGATCAAGGTTTCCAGCATTTCATCCATGGTGGTGATCATGCGCGCGTTGGCGTCATAAGAATGCTGGTATTTGATCATATTGGTCATTTCTTCATCTAATGATACGCCTCCAATGGAGGTGCGGTTATTGTCGATATTGAGCAAATTTGCAGCTAAATTTTGTCCGGCATTGTTAGCTTTATTGATAGCGTCGGCTACCTGCACCGTTACAGCGGTCATAAAGTTTAAAAAATTGCTGGTGTCGACTAATTCTGCCAGTTGCAGGGCTATTTCATTATTGCCGCCCTTGGCTGTTAAGGGATCCAGCAAGATTATCTCTTCGCTGGAGCAGGCTATATTCCACACGCTTTCTTTTATATCCTCACTCAAGCTAAATGTTCTGATATCGGTAAAATCGGCAAAGAAATTGACCCCGCTGTGGGAAACAAGCGGCGCGCCGTTAATGCTGCCAGGGAAAGTCCAGCCTTTAGCGTGGATGGCATTTATTTCTTCTACAATAGACCCAGCTAAGATATTCAATTGTTCCATAAAATAGATTATGCCGGGGTCGGCCGCGTCTTTATTATCGCGCAATTGTAAATGCCCGGCCATTTCGCCGCCTTTTACATTATCCATATTCAACACCGTTCTCACACCATTACTGTCATAAAGATAAAGCTCATAGTAACTATCGGCGTCGCCAGTATAATCATCCGCTACTAGGTCATAGCGGATTTTGTTGACATTTAGGCCATCCACTAAGTTAAGCCCGCCGGCGGTGCTTATATTCACATATCCGTTATCTTGGGTATAGTCAATATCTATCAACGCGGAAAGCTGGTCAATAAGCAAATTGCGCTTATCCCGTAAATCATTGGCCATATGCATAGGATTCTCGTATTCATAATTGCGGATAGTCTGATTGAGCATGGTGATTTGCTCCGCGAGTCTATTAATTTCATCGGCTGTACACTTGACGGCTTGGTTTTGAAATTCCCGCTGCTCAGCCAAGCCGTCATAAGTCGACTGAAAAGCCATGATCAAAGAGCGTGCCTCTTCCCTGGTTACTTCACGCGGTTCTTGATCGGAGGGGTTACGGGTCAATTCGTCAAAGGCGTCGAACAATTTGCTGATGGCTACACGTAAGGCGCCGCCACCCGAAAATTCGTCATATAAAGGCTCAATATAGCGCAAACCCTGAGCGCGGGTAGCCCACAGGGAATAGTTGCTTTGTTCATTCCTGTATTGCAGATCCAAAAAGTCATCACGAATTTGATCCAATATCTTCAATTCCACACCGCCGCCCACCTTATAGGTGTTAAGTGGCTTAAGGCGGTACAAAGCATTATACGGGTCTATAGATTGGGTTATCACCCTTTGCCGGGTATAGCCGGGCGTATCCACATTAGCGATATTATGCGCCGTAACATCCATGCCCAATTGGCTCATATACAATCCGGTTTTGGCAATCTCCATGCCATAAAAGGTTGGCCTTATCATAAATATCTCCATTTCTAGCGGACGGATTGCCATCCGCCCCTACATGTTGGGGAATTGGCGGGCGGGATGACCCCGCCCCTACGGGTGTCCTATCCGGGCAGGCACAAGGCCTGCCCCTACAATGTTTTCGCGAAGCGAAAACTTTCCTTCACTCTTCACTCTCCACTCTCAACTCTCAACTCAATTATGCTTGGTGGTCAAAGAGGCTGGGGCCTGCTAATCTTTCTTCCACAGTCTGTCCGTCTCCGCAGTATATGTTATTAATGGGGTCAATGGTATCTGCCAGCAGGTTTAGCATTAAGTCATTCAACTCCATATTTGTTTCCAAGAGCATTTTATTAGTGTTGTTGGCGTCTTTGAGTTTTTCCAGCAAGGCCGCGAATTCATCCAGCAGACTTTTCAGGTTTGCTTGCCGATCTTTTGGCGCATACTTTATTAATTCGCTTAAGGTATAAGGGCGGTCGTCTAGATTTAGAGCCACATGTAGGTTAGCCGTGGCGTCCAGGCGCTTTTTTTCCAAGGCTGTCAGCTGCCTCAGTTGTCCTGCCTGTTGCCGCACCAAAGCATCCAGTTTATCAATCTCATTATTGATGATGCTATGCCGCTGCTCTTCCACCAAGGCCAGTAAGTGCTGATTTGCATTCAATTGCATACCAAGGATGCAGGCAAGCGGCTCAAAATCCGCATGGATGGCAAACATTATGGTCAGCTCCTTAGATTAGATAATCGTCAACTATTTTAGCCGCGACTTTTTTACTATCCACATGATAGGCGCCGTTTTCAATTTGTTTGGCTATTGTTTCGATATGGGCTGCTTCCTTAGGAGTACGGATATCCATATGCTCTTTTAGTTTATTGATTGTGGTAGAGTAAGCAGCGACTTCTTCGGATAATGAAATCTGGTCGGCGGATGAGGCTGGATCCTGTACTTGGGAGATGATGCCTTGTGCCCGGTAAGCGCTGAGCGTGGGCGGGCTTGTTATGGGGTTGATTTTCATTATAATAACTCCTCACTTTACTATATAATATTAATAAATAAGTAAATAACATAAGCAAATTAGTATACTCCTTAGGAAGTGTAAATAATAATAAGCAAAAAAGAGGTACCCTATTACTTTTTGGTTGAGATGGAATAAAAGTCCCGTGAACCGCGTGTTGAATCGGCAGAGCGCTTGATGGATTTCTTGTCGTCTACAGCCAGGGCGCTGGCTGCTTGGCTCAGATCTTTAGTTAAGGAAGCCTTACATGAAGAACAGATAGAACCGCTGCTGATAGCTTTTCCACATAATTGGCAGCGCAAATCGGATTTGATGTTCAAAGAATCCGTAGCGGTAAGGCGCTCCTCTTGCAATAAGTAAATGATAGTTTTCTCACTGACACCGGTAGCCTCGGCGATTTCATCCATACCCACATGCTGGGGATGATCGTAAATATAGTCGCGCACCACTATAAAATCTCTATCCGTCTGCTCCTGGCAGGCAGGGCATAAGCTACTGCCGGTGCTGAAAAAGGGCGCGCGGCACAATTTGCATTTCATAAAACTCATATAACCACCCCGGCGCTTCGCGCCACCCCTCCATGGAGGGGAATTTTGTGGGACGATCCCGACCTTACGCGGTTTTGTCCTGTTTGGGCAGGCGCAAGGCCTGCCCCTACGGGGGAATTTTGCGGGCGGATTGCCATCCGCCCCTACACGGTGGGGAATTTTGCGGGACGATCCCGCCCCTACCTGCGCATATTATTTGCTATGCCTTCCATGTCGTCGGCGGTGGTGAGGGCGCGGCTGGCTAATTGGAAGGCTCTTTGCGTGCGTATCATGCGTGTCATCTCCAATGAGAGGTCTACATTGGACATCTCCAGCATGCGTTGATGTATTTTATAATACCCCGCCTCTTGTGGTTCGCCGGAAGCTACTGTTGGTTCATAGTAGGCTTGACCCCGTAAGCTTAGCCCCCCTGGGTTGACAAAAGCGCGTAAACCGATGTGTCCGCTCTGCTCGTTAAAGTTATCCGGTCCACTGAAGATGATATCACCTTGGCTGTTTATGGTTAGATTGGTGGCTTCATCAGGTAGTATGATGGGGGCTTCGTCGTCATCTAGCATAAAGTGCCCGCTGGAATTAACCAAATACATTGAACCAGCCACTTCGCTAAGATAGAAATTGCCCTGGCGGGTATAGTAAATGTCGCCGCTGGGGTTAAGCGCCATGAAGAAACCATCACCTTCAATGGCAAAATCAAGTTCGCGTTCGGTGCCCTTTAGGCTGCCAGTGGCATAATTATGCGCAATAGAAGTAGGCATTACTCCATGCCCCTTTTGCTGGTTTTGAGCAGTGTCCCGGTAAGGGAAGCGCCCATCCACAAATAGCAAATCCCGAAAATTTAGCCGCGCCGCTTTAAAAGCCGCCGTATTGACATTGGCAATATTATCGGCAATAGTATCAATACGCCTCTGCTGGCTTATTAAGCCGGAAGCCGCGTTAATCATCGCTTCGTACATATAACCACCCCGGCCCTGCGGACCACCCCTCCACGGGAGGGGAATATTTTTTTCTGTCCTCTGTCTTCTGGCCACAACGGTTGGCCTATTGCGGGCGAACACAGTTCGCCCCTACATTATTTCATTATTTCATTTTTGCTATTTCATTCACACCTTTGCCTAGGCTGTCGTCTATCATCGTTAATATACGCTGATTGGTTTCGTAGGCGCGGTAGACCATCATCATATCTACCATTTCGCGGGCAATTTCTACATTGGAGCTTTCCAGTACGTATTGGCGTACGGAATAATCTGTGGCTGCTTCTGCCGTGCCTGCCGGAGCGTCGTATAGATTGTGGCCTTGCTTGCGTAAGGCGTTGGGGTCGGTAAAGCTTACTAGGTCGAAGGTATCTGTATATTCGCCATCCACTGTAATATTGCCCTCGCCATCCACTGTAAAATTTAAGCCTCCGGTATAGATATTTCCGTTTTGCCCCTGTACATAATAACCTTCCGGACTGGTCAGATAACCGTCGGCAGTTACATTTAGTGCTCCGAAGCGGCTATAGCGTATACCGGCTGGGGTATTTAGCACAAAGAAGGCATTGCCAATAAGGGCAATATCCGTGGGCAGTTCGGTGGTTTCCAGGTTGCCTTGGGCATAGTCGGTATCAATAAAATCCACATGCACACCAAAATCCAAGGGCCCTACGGCGCGGCGGCGGTTAACAATGCGGTGCGGATGTATACCGCCATTGATGTCATGAATGCGCTCGATTATCACATCATCAAAACTGCGGGAGATAAGATTGTCCCTTTTGAAACCGCTGGTTTCCACATTGACAATATTATTGGTTATAACCTCCATTTTGCGGCGCTGAAGCATCATGCCGCTGGCGGCAATATAATGGCTGCGTATCATAGTTCACCTCAAGTATACACTATTCCTACTTGCCTTACGATTATAATAACGTAATTTTTTTTGAAAACTTTAATCCAAATCAGATATTTCTTGTTGAAAAAATAGGAAAAATTAAAAACCCCGCCTATGCGGGGGAAAGTAAGTAAACAAAAACAAAAATGATATACTTTAATTATCAAAAGCAAAGTTTATATTAACTTAAACCCATCTTTCTTATCGCTAAAATATAACTGGCTATATAGCAGCATAAAGGCGAAATAAAAGCCGCTGGTTACGGAGAACAGCACATGGCCGGCTGCTATGGAGTAGGCTGCGCATAAGCCTACGGAGATGAAGCAGGCTAAGGCATAAGCATCTTGCCGCTTGGGCAGAAAATCTTTTATTACTCCTATGCCCAACTTCACATAAAGCCATAACATGGAGATTGCCCCAAAGACACCATAATAAAATAATACTTCAAAAACATCCATTTCAATTATAAAGCGTTGCGTACCGCGCCCAATGCCGAAAGCCCAGGCAAAAATGCCGCCTTTCCGCCATAAAGTAAACGCTTCCATCATCTTCTCGGTGCGCCCGGACTGGAAGATCTGGATAAAATCATAATCACCCCATATTATCTTTAGCCGCCTCAGGGTTTCAGCTAAATCCTTGAGCAGGCCGAATAAACTTAAGAAGATAAACAAACCGGTAAAAGCCACACAAACGCGCACAAAAGCCTGCCAGTTAGCCTTATCGCCGCTTTTTTTGCCATTATGCCAATAATAAACCCCAAATACCAGCATTGTCACGCCAAAAGCAATGAAAGCGGTTTTGGTGGCTATGGAGAACAAGGCGGTTAAGGCAGTGGCTGGCGCGGCTAGGTAGAAGAGATGGCGGCGGCGCTTTGCATCCGCCGGCACTAAATCGCTAGGGCGCATACGGCGGCCTGGACATATGGGTGCAAGCATGATATAGTTGATGAGGGCGATGGGTATGAGCATCATCAGCACCGCCGTAATGTCATTGCCGGAATAAAAAAAGCCCCGTGCCCCAAAATAGCCAAAGCGATCCGCATAGGTGGAATAGCCTAGCCCCAATATATATGGTATATGGATGGATAAGGACAAGATCAGCACAGTTAGGGAAATATACCAGTTCAGCCAGGAAACAAGCTGCTCCTTCGACCAATCCGTCCTCTGATAGAGATGCCAAAGCACCATAATTAGCAAGATATTATAAGCGAACTTGGCCATATATTGCATATCCGTGAAGAGGGAAAACCCTGAGGCGAATAAAAATTCCCCCAGCACGGACATCAGCCAAGCCACTCCGATAGGCAGTAGTGTTAAGATACCCTTTTTATCGCGCAAGCTGAGAATATAATAGAAGAATACCAGCAATACCCCCATGCGTACAATCAAGGTAGGGGTAATCAAATCGGTCAAGCGCTCACCAAGTATTTTATAGCCCACATGGATATAGGCGCCGGTAAAAATATCCAAAAACGGATTAACAATAAGGAAGGTAAAGAAAAATTTTTCAATATTTCTACTAACTGACGGCACAAACTCACCCCTTATTTTTTTCTACCCGAATTATAGCACAAAGTGGGCTTTGTCTGCAAGAAGTCAGAAGTCAGAAGTTAAAAGTCAGAACATTCGGAGGAATAACATATGCGGCGAAAAGATCGGGAGATCACTAAAAAAGAACAGTTGCTCTCAATAGTGAACAACTGCAAAGTGTGTCGGCTGGGGCTGGCAGTGGCGGATAAACCTTATATTGTGCCGTTGAATTTTGGCTATATCTGGGAAGAAAATGAATCGCTCAAGTTGTATTTTCACTCGGCTAAAGAGGGTTTGAAGCTGGATATGCTGGCAAAGAATAACTTGGCTTGCTTTGAAATGGACGGCGGACATAAGCTGATACGAAAAGAAAACCCCGGCGACTTTAGTTATGCTTATTACAGCATAATAGGCTGGGGAAGTTTACGTATTATTCATGCAGCAGAAGAGAAACATCATGCCTTATGCAAATTAATGGAACATCAGGCTGGCTTTGGCAAATATTGCTTCAGTGAGACCGATTTGGCAAAGGTTACTGTGCTTTGCTTGGAGGCGGAAGAGATAACGGGAAAGGGGAATAATTGGTGTGAAAAAGCTTTATTCTCTGTGTGATTATAACTGGAAATCAAAGAAAATGTCGTTTGGTAAGCTGACACTATTTTTTTACAAATTCACCTCATTATGGGTTAAAAATTCAGATGCCTGCTACTCATAATGTGTCCACATCATAATAATTTTGACAATTTTAGTGTCATCATTAACCTGATACACTAGTCGATGCTTTATATTTATCCTACGGGCATATGCACCACCTAAATCTCCCTTAAGCTTTTCAAAAGTCGGTGGCGACAAAAAAGGGTTATCTCTCAATAAGTCGATAAGGCTTTTCGCTTTTTTGTCCAAGCCTGCTTCTTTGAGCTTTACTATATCGCTCTTCGCCCTCTTAGTGTACACAATTGAATACATTACCATTGAACCTCATTTTCCGGTATGCACTCGTTTATAGGCGTGTTCAATCCCTCGATGATAGCATTTTTTACATCAGGCATGGACGATAAATACAGCGTTTCCATCAGTCCATTATAATCATCTTCA
>Ga0082212_10009457_pt1 | contig 12579 bp, 13 predicted proteins | sample TergutNt197P3_FD_71548 | JGI IMG/M metagenome (GOLD analysis project Ga0082212, IMG submission 71548) | Neocapritermes taracua P3 segment gut microbial communities from Petit-Saut dam, French Guiana - Nt197 P3 | ecosystem: Host-associated > Arthropoda: Insects > Digestive system > Gut ... | reverse complement strand
AGTTTTTACCCTCCGTAGGGGCGGATTCTATATCCGCCCTTTGGGGCGAAAATGGATTTCGCCCCTACAAAATTATTTTATCACAGGCTGTATAAACACTTTATCCGTGCTGTCAACGAGCATCAAAAAAATATCGCCGAGCGAATTAAATCCCTCGCTGCTTAATGTTTTTAAAACCCATTCGCTTGTTTTGCCCGCTTCGGCTATAGACTGCGTGTTTAATTCGCCGTTTATGACGATAGGGTGGGCTATGCCGCTGTTTACATAAGGCAGGTTTAACTGCTGAATCGTCGCGTTTTTATATTCGGGCTTCGGTATAACAGATAATTTGCCGTTTGATTCAAGTATCGCGTAATCAATTTCAGTTAAGTCGGAATAGCCTTTTAATCTGATTTCGCTTATAAGCTCGTTTATCGTGAACCTGACGTTTTTCAGGTGTTCCTGTTTAATCTCGCCTTTTTCTATCAGGATACACGGCGAAGGCCCGAGAATTGATTTCAGTGCTTTGTTTTTCGTGCCTATATACGAAGTTATAACTTCTGCGGCAATAAGCACAATTATCGGGGTTACCATATAAACTAAAGGAACGTCGGTATCCATTACCGAATACGCGACAAGCTCAGATATAAGCAGGGTTATTACAAACTCCGAAATCTGGATTTCACCGAGCTGTCTTTTGCCCATGATTTTTAAAGCTATCATAAGAAAAATATATACAATTACCGTGCGTATGAGTATAGTTGCCATGTTTATTCTGCACCTTACTATAAATAATAATATATATTATTCTCAAATTTTTGAAATATATGAGGATTTTGTGAAATTTTAGAAAGTTTAACGCAAAAGCGTCCATCGGGGATTTTCCTGCGGACGCTTTTTGAAAAATAAAATTTAATACTTTATCTATTACATAACCATTCTATTAAATCACACTGTGAATCATTGGTATCGCCATAAAAAGTAAAAATCAAATTTCCGTTTGTATCAAAAAATTTACCATACTTTTTAAAATAACCTATAGGAGTTTCATATACTCGATGTGTTGCTTTTCCGTTGCTTTGGACATGAGCATTTCCGACTATAACTCCGCCGCTACCTCTCCTACCATCTACCAAGCCTCTTCCAAGTTTAATATCACTTATCATTGAGTAATAAAGTTCTTTTAATGCATCATTAGCTCGTTCATAAGCGTTTTCTGTTTTTACGGTTCCCATAAATTTTCCTCCATAATTTAAATTATTATAATTCAAGAACATCTGTAACAACTTAAAATAATCCATCAATAAATCTACCGTCTTTTTCATCGGGAATAAACAATGCGTCATATGTAACCCTATCAATGATATAAGGACACCAATGCCAACCACGCCTATATTTTTTTGGGAACTTTGCGTTAGGAGGTTCATTAGAATAGCTATTTTCACAAAATTTTTTTTCAAACTCTGATTTAACAATGGCTGAATCAGGTTTAAACCTATGTAAATACTCCCAACTATAATAAAAATTTGGATGTGGAAATTCGCTAAGGGAACAATAATATTTGCTTTTATAATAGGGACATTTACTAGAATTTTTTATTTTTTCAGGCATATTTAAACTCCTTTTCATTTTTTTTACATAAGACTTTGCAATTTATTTCTGGAATCCCGAAGCAGATAAATACAGGATTGACAACCGCCTTCATTTTCTAAAGTATTCAACGCTGCTTGAATCATACCAAATGCTCCAATAATGTTATTATTATCACAATGCTGAAGAGTTCTCCTAATGGCATCTTCAACCGAGTAGCCAGAATTAACTTTCTTATTAAGGCAAGACCTGCAGTATGCAGATATTATTTCTTCATACATATTATTTTTTCCTTTCTTTCTTAATTTTCATAATTTATAAAATATATACTTCTCGGACGTCGTCTTTCGAGGGGCAAGCGCATAAACGCTCACGCCCTCTAAGATTACGCCGAAAAACAATAAAGCTGTGGCATGGTAATTTACCATAACACAGCACAAAATCCGAATTTAACACACTATTATAAATACTTGACTATAACGCCAAATAATGATATAATAATACCGTGCGAAGTACGGAAAATATTCCGTTGTGTTTGGTAATTGCTTTAACCGTAGTACCTTATACAAGCCGTAGAGGGGGCTGAACCCTCTGCGGTTGCTCGCCGTATTGTTTTTCTTCACATACTATTTTAATACATATTAATATATTTGTCAAGTGTTTTTACCAAACAAAAATAAAACAGCAGACAAAACTCTTTAAAGTTCTATCTGCTTTTATCGTACACCCTATTGGGTTGTACCAAAGTTTTGGCATCGACCTATTTTCCCGGACCGTCTCCAGTCAAGTATTTTCGGCGATGGCGAGCTTAACTTCCGTGTTCGGAATGGGAACGGGTGGGACCTCGCCTCCAAAGACACCAAATATATGAATTTTCCTGACAACGTTAATTATTATAACAGAATATAATTGATTTGTCAACACTTTTTTTGAATTTTTTCGAAAAAATTTTGTTTTTGTTATTTTTGCCCAAATTTGTTTGAATTTATTGACAAATTTATAGTCATATAGTATAATAAACACAAACTGTAATATTAGCGTATGCAGAACAGGAGTGAAATATAATATTTAAATTCAAAATTAATATAACAATAATAAAAATTTTTCTGATTCTGATAATAATAACTTTTTTCCTGCCGTTTTTTTCTGTCTCGTGCAGTCAGCAGGACAGCGGGGTAACGTTCAGCGGATTTGAACTCACCGCAGGCAAAAATATCGGGGGATACCGGCAAAACGGGAATTTATTCGGCTTAATAATAATTATCCCGCCTTTTATTTTCTTGATACTGTCTTTTTTTATACGCAGAATTTATAATATTTGCAGAATTATATTTTTAATCGCGCCCGTATTCGATATTCTCGTTGTTTTTATAATAAAATATATGTTCGAAATGGGTTTAAGTCAAGCCATGAATTTAAATATTGCAAAAGTGCCTTTTGCGATTGATATAAAATACGGCTTTGTGCTTTATATAATCTTTAACGCAGTAGTTTTTATACTTTCAGTTCATCTAATATTTTTTTCTCGTCGAGCCTCATAAATACAGGCTCGGCTTTATTTATTTTTGTCCCGGATTTCAACCCGCCGAACTCAAACGCCGTTTCGTAGCCTGTCACGTCAGTGTTAATCTGAGCGAAAATTTTAGCGGACGCTTCGGGAATAATCGGACTTAATAAAATCCCCGCTATTCTTATGCTTTCTAAAAGATTGTATAAAACCGTGCCGAGCCGCGCTTTTTTTGTTTCGTCCTTGCCCAAAACCCACGGCTCTGTTTCGTCGATATATTTGTTCGCCCTGAATAAAATCGCAGTGATTTCGCCGATAGCTTCTGATATTTTATATTCGTTCATCAACGCGGCATAGTTGCCCGCTCTGCTTATAACAGTCTCTTTTAAATCTTCGTCAATGTCCTTGCCTCCCTCTTTGAGGGGGGATGTCGCCGCAGCGACAGGGGGGAGCAATCCCTGCGGGGGGAGCGGAATCACGCCGTCAAAATATTTCTCTGTCATGACGACCGTCCTGTTTACAAGATTGCTCAAAGTATTAACTAAATCCGCGTTGTATTTTCTAATAAAATTAATATAAGTAAAAGAAGTGTCGCGGTCAAACGGCATTTCGCTGAGCAAATAATATCTTACCGCGTCCGCGCCGAATTTTTCTATTAAATCGTCCGAATAGACGACATTCCCTACCGACTTGCTCATTTTCTCGTCGTTGAACAAAAGCCACGGGTGACCGAGAATCTGTTTTGGCGGCTCAAGTCCTAAGCTCCAAAGCATAACAAGCCAGTAAATCGAGTGAAAACGCATAATATCCTTGCCGATTATATGCAAATCGCAAGGCCAGTATTTATTAAATAACTCAGGCTGTTCCTGACTATTAGGATTATAACCGAGCGTCGTTATATAATTCGAGAGCGCGTCAATCCAGACATAAATCACATGCCCCGGGTCAAATTCAACAGGCACGCCCCATTTTATAGTCGAGCGCGAAACGCATAAATCCTGTATCCCGGGCTTTATAAAATTATTTAAAATCTCGCGTTTTCTTTGAACAGGCGTGAGAAAATCAGGGTTTTCCTCCATATATTTTTCGAGCTTTTCCTGATATTTCGACAGCTTGAAAAAATACGCCTCTTCTTTTTCTTCCCGCAATTTCCCGCCGCAGTCAGGACAAACTCCCTCGGTATCTTTAATCTGCGACGCAGTAAAAAAAGACTCGCACGGCACGCAGTATAATCCCTCGTATTTGCTCTTATAAATATCGCCGTTTTCGTAGAGCTTCACGAATATTTTTTTCACGGATTCTTTGTGTTCAGCGTCGGTCGTCCTGATAAACTTGTCGAAACTGATATTAAGCCGCTTGTATGTATTATATATCATACCCGTAACTTTATCCGCCGATTCCTGCGGGGTAATGCCCGCCGTTTTCGCTATTTCCTCGATTTTCTGACCGTGTTCGTCCGTGCCGGTCGAGAAAAAAACGTCGTAACCGTTCATTCTTTTAAACCGCGCTATCGCGTCGGCGTAAACGGGGTCGTAATCGTTGCCGACATGCGGCTGTTTTGACGAATAAGCTATCGCCGTAGCTATATAAAATTTCTTGCTCATGTTATTTATCTCCTCTGTTATTATATTTCAATTTGTTTTTTCTGTATTTTTGCGATTCTTTTGAACCTGTCGAAAATCCTGCCCCTTATTAATCTTTTTATTTTTATCTGCGGCTGCTCAATTTCGATTGGCTCTATAGGTTCTCTTGCGGTTTCGTCTATATAGTCATAAGCGGCGGTCAGAAATTCTTCGCCGCCTTTTTCGGACAGCACAAACGACAAAAACGACGCGTATGACAGCATAATATACGGAAGCGTGAAAAATATATATAAAAATCCCGTCAGATAATGCGAAATCAATATCCACAAAGAAAAACTAAGAAGTAATTTTAACGCTTCGAATTTTCTTTTTTTCATCATTTTCGCGCTCTTGTTAAATATATCTTTGACGCTCAGGCACGGGTTTTTAACAAACACAAACACAGACGCAAAATATTTCATGAAAGCTATAACGCATATAAAAAACGCCGTCAGGTAAACCGCGCATGTGCAAATCATCGCTATGTCAACTTGCACTACGCCGGTAAGAAACATAAATTCAAACAGTTCTTTAATTAACGGGAATAGCGCCCCGAAAAACAGAAAAGGCACGGTAAACGCTATAAATCTCGCCGCTATCGCCGTGATAAATTTATAGCAGTCAAGCAAATTGGCAGACGACGAAAAATAATGAAACATTCCCCCGACCGATATGTTTTCCCCCTCGAAAAGTTTTATATTTACGTAAATAATGCCGAGATACAGGGGCAGCGTTAAAAAAAGCGACGTCAAATCAAAAAACATATTGACAGGCATCGAAAAAAAGCTGTATTCAAGCCCGAGCAGTTTTATAATATTTGTTTTAATCGCGTTTAACCCAAACGTAAGCAGAATAATCGTCCCCGTCATAAATACCTGCTTGGGATAATTATATCTGAGCAAAGATTTCGCTTCGCTTTTAAAATATTTTCTTCTCTCTCCGACAATCGACATATAACAATCTCCCGAAACGAACATGGTTCGTTTAATATTTATCTCCATGTTTATTTTTGACTTGATTGCAATTTTTATGCAGGATTATCAGATAATTATTTGCCCATTTACGTAAACTTCTTTTATCGCATTATTCTTATCCAAAACTACAAAATCAGCGTCTTTGCCAACTTCGGCAGAGCCCTTGCGCTCATAAATTCCCACGCACTCCGCCGGATTTTTCGTGACTGTCAAAAGCGAATCTTCGAGGCTGCTCGCGGTGAAACTCATGAAGTTTTTTAACTCCGCGTATAAATTAGTCGTACTTCCGGCAATAGTTTCAGACCCGTCGGCATTTTTAATAAACGCTTTGCCGTTCTCGACCAGAACGCCCTTTGATTCCCCGAGATTATACACGCCCTCGGGCAGTCCCGCCGCAGACATAGAATCGCTGACTAATATTATTTTTTCAACGCCTTTGATTTTATAAACTAAATCTATAATTTCGGGGCATAAATGAATCCCGTCGCAAATCGTTTCGACATATGTGTTATTAATAAGAGCGTGTCCCGCGACTCCGGCGTTTCTGTGATGTATCGGGGACATCGCGTTAAACAAATGCGTAAACGAACGCGCCCCAAGTTCTATTGCTTTTTTTATAACTTCGCCGCTTGCGTCTGTATGCCCGAGAGTTATCGTCGCGCCTTTTTTTACCGCAGTTTCTATAAATTCAAACGCTCCGTCAAGTTCGGGAGCTATTGTTATATGCAGTTTAAGCCCGCAGTCCAGAACTGCCGCGATTATATCGTCAAGCTCAAACAGGTTCGGGGGTTTTATTAAATCTAACTGGTGCGCCCCTGCTTTATTTTTATTTATGTACGGACCTTCAAGATGTATTCCCTCGAAATTTATTTTGGCTTTGCTTTTTGCCTTTTTAACTTCGTCTATCATTTTCATGATTACGTCGTGTTTCGCGGACGAAGTTGACGGGAAAACAGTCGTCACGCCGTTTCTCGCGTAATATCCGCTCATCTCAACAAGTTGAGCGCAGTCCGAACTTATCATGTCAACCCCAAAAGCTCCGTGCGTGTGAATATCAATAAACCCGGGAACTATAAAATTTTCAGATTCGCTGTTTTCAGCAGACGTTATCTCCGAGAACTTGCCGTCCTCGGTTTTTAAATCGGCGTTGATAAAACATTTGTTGACTGAATCATATATTTTCGCGTTTTTTATATACATTTTTTATTCTCCGCTCAATTTCTAAATTAACAGGCGGCTGAAACGAACTTCGTTCGTTATTGCCGCCCCTGCATTATATATTTTCACACGACGTCGCTTTTTCTCTTTAATTTATAATCGCTGCTGTCGCCGGGGGATTTTTTGATTTCTTTTCGCTTCTTGTTCTCGTTTAATATAATCTCGGGTGCGATATTTATATCCTCGACAGTGTTTTTATCCACTATGATTTTTTCGATTTTTGTATTGGACGGTGTTTCAAACATGACTTCCTGCAGCGTCTTTTCGATTATCGAACGCAAACCTCTCGCCCCGATTTCTCTTTTCACGGCAAGGTGCGCGACGGCTTTTAACGCTTCTTCTGTAAACTCAAGCTCTACTTCGTCGATTTCGAAAAGTTTCTTGTACTGCTTCACAATAGAATTTTTAGGCTCGGTTAAAATTTTTACAAAGGCTTCTTCGTTTAATTCGTCAAGGGTGACTAAAACCGGCAGCCTCCCGACAAGTTCGGGGATAATCCCGTATTTTATAATATCATGCGCTTCGACTTTTTCAAGAATCCTGCTTTGTTTCTTTTCTTCTTTTGTCTGGACTGTGCCGCTGTACCCCATAACTGATTTGCCCATTTTTCGTTCTATTATCTCGGAAACGCCGTCAAACGCGCCGCCGCATATAAATAATATATTTTCTGTGTTTATCTGGATAAAGTCCTGATTCGGGTGTTTGCGCCCGCCCTGCGGCGGAACGTTTGAAATCGTTCCCTCAAGGATTTTAAGCAACGCCTGCTGAACGCCCTCTCCCGAAACGTCGCGGGTTATAGAGCGGTTCTCGCTTCTTCTTGAAATCTTGTCGATTTCGTCTATATATATAATGCCCTTTTCAGCCTGCTCGATATCGTGGTCAGCCGCTTGAATTAATCTCAATAATATATTCTCGACGTCCTCTCCCACATATCCGGCTTCTGTCAAAGTCGTCGCGTCGGAGATTGCAAACGGGACTTTTAAAATTTTCGCGAGGTTCTGCGCAAGATAAGTTTTCCCGACTCCGGTAGGACCGAGCAATAATATATTGCTTTTCTGGATTTCAACGTCGTTGTCGTTCTTCTGCAATATTCTCTTGTAATGATTATAAACGGCAACAGAAAGAGCTTTTTTTGCTCTGTCCTGACCTATTATATAATCGTCGAGCTTTTCTTTTATCTCAACGGGTTTGGGCAGGTTTGCAAGGCTTAGCCTCTCGCCGCCGGCGTTTATAGCGTTTTCGAGGTCTTCAGTTATTATGCCGTTGCATTTAAGAACGCAGCTGTCGCATATAAATATTCCCGTAGGGCTTTCTATAAGGGCCCATACCTGTTTTTCAGTTTTACCGCAAAAAGCGCAGAATGCCTGCTGACTGATTTTTCTCCCGCCTATTCCCCCCGAATATTTGTCCGCCATTTATTCAATCCTCCCGAAATATTTATATTCTTTTCTCTATGACTTTATCGACAAGACCGTATTCAAGGGCTTGTTCAGCCGTCAGAAAATTATCCCTGTCGGTGTCGCGTTCCAAATCCTCGATTGGCCTGCCGCAGTTTTTCGCGAGAATTTCGTTTAATTTTTTCTTGCTCCGTAAAATCCAGTCGGCATGGATTTTAATATCCGTAGCCTGACCCCTTGTCCCGCCCAACGGCTGGTGAATCATGATTTCGCTGTTTGGCAGCGCGAGCCTTTTGCCTTTCGTTCCCGAAGACAATAAAAACGCTCCCATACTCGCCGCCATTCCGACGCATATCGTCGAAACGTCGCATTTTATATAATTCATAGTATCATATATAGCCATACCGGAGGTTATAGAACCGCCGGGGCTGTTTATATAAAAACTAATATCCTGGTCCGGGTCCTGCATTTCAAGAAACAGCATCTGCGCCACAACAAGACTCGCGGTAACATCGTTAACCTCGTCGCTCAAAAATACTATCCTGTCTGTAAGAAGTCTCGAAAATATATCCCAAGAGCGTTCTCCCCTGCTTGTCTGTTCAACTACTATAGGCACTAAAGCCATACGTAAATCCTCCTAAAATCAAATCTAAATACTACTTAATTATTTCGCAATATAAGCGTGTTTATTCGTCCATGTCCTCGTCTTCGTCAAAATCCCCGTCCAAATCCAAATCGCCGTGGTCGTGTTCATGGTCGTGGTCATGATTATGCTTGCGCAGGTCTTCCTCGAATTCTTCCAGAGTTTTTTCTGTTTCCGTTATCTTCGCGTTTGCTTTTATAAACTCGACGGCTTTCTTCACTTCCACGTCTTCTTTTATTATATTTAAGTCAATGCGCTCTTTTGCCTGTTCTTTCTCTATTTTATATAATTCAGCTATTCTTTCGTATTCTTTGTCTAATTCTTCGTCTGACGCTACGATATTCTCAAGCGCGACTATTTTTTCAAGCGCAAGCCTTGTCTTGACTTGTCTTTCGGCGTTGTTCCTGAACTGACCGCGCATAGCTTCAGCCGTCATTCCCGTGTACTGCATGTATAAATTCATGTCTATGCCCTGATTCTGCATTCTGTATGCGTAATCCTGAAACTGGTTATCTGTTTCAGTCGTTATCATAACCTCGGGAATATCAGCTTCAAGATTCGCGATTATTCCGTCGACGAGCTGTTCTTCTACTGCGAACTCTGCCCTTTTGTCGTTCTGCGCTTTTATTTTAGCTTTTACGTCCTCCCGGTATTCGGCAAGCGTGTTAAAGTCCGACACGTCCTGCGCGAACTCGTCGTCAGCCTCGGGAAGCTCTTCGTATCTTATCTCGTTAAGCTTGACTTTAAACACGGCTTCTTTGCCTTTTAAGTCCTCGCTGTGATATTCTTCCGGGAACGTAACGTTAACGTCGAATTCCTCGCCGATATTTTTGCCTGCTATCTGTTCCTCAAAACCCGGTATAAACTGCCCCGACCCAAGTTTAAGCTTATGGTCCTCGGCTTTTCCGCCCTCAAACGCCACCCCGTCAACGAAACCCTCGAAATCTATCTTGACTTCGTCGTCGTTCTGCGCGGGCCTGTCCGTAATTTCAACGCTGCGCGCGTTTCTTTTGCGCACCGCATCGACTTCTTTATCAATATTTTCTTCTGATACAGTAACTATAGTTTTTGACGCTTCAAGTCCTTTATAATTTTTTACTTCGACGTCGGGTTTGACAAAAAACTTCGCCGTGAGAACAACGCCGTTTTCGTCTATTGTTTTAACGTCGATTTCCGGCCTTGACACAGCCTTTATTTTTGATTCTTCTGTTGCTTCGTCGATTGCCTGCGGCAGAAGCTCGTTCAGAGCGTCTTCGTAAAATACGCCTTTGCCGTACATTTTCTCGATTATATTTCTCGGGGCTTTGCCCTTTCTGAATCCGGGAACGCTCAGATTGCCCGACTTTGACCTGAAAATTTTCGTCACCGTTTCTTCAAATATATCTTTGGCTATTTCAATTTCAAGCACAGCCGTATTTTTTTCGGTTGTGTCCACGCTTTTTAAACTTGATAAACTCATCTGGTTAATATTCCTCCGTATTGGTTTTAGTATATTTTAGTATTATAACATATAAAATCAAATCTTGCAAATGTTTTTTGAAATTTTTTTGAATATATCTCGCACTAACAAAAGCCCTGCATACAGCAAGGCTTTAAGAGCGTTTTCTTTCAGCTTGCGCCTACTTCGGTTGGTGGTTGCCGCACAACCCTTACAAAGCTCCATAGAACACTGCGTACCGAAACAACCCTCTACATCAACGCTTTAAGCGAACATTAACCGAAATTTCATTCAGTATAGAACGCTTATTATCAATAACGCAGCAACAATTTCTCATTACTGCATTATTATTATACACAATTTTTTAGCTTTTGTCAATGCTTTTTTGAAATTTCTTGTTCCACAATAATTTTACCGTGTTCTTTTTCAAATTCTCTAATACATTTATTAATAAGATGAAGAATCTGACCATTTGCAGAACGCCCCTCATATTTTGAAATATAATGAAGTTTATAATGCAAATTATCATCTTTAATACGAATACCCAAATGTTTTTCTTTTTCCAAAATTTATTACCTCTATGTACTTAATTTTTACTTAATATACATTTATTTTAAGTAGAATTTGTAGTATAATATTGTAAATGTACTTAGATTGAGTACATAAAATTTATAAAGAGGTGAAAATCATGAAAATATGCAAAGAAATAAAAAAGAGTTTCCCAATAGAGAAACTGTTAAGAATCGTTATTATAATATTTGTCCTTGCGCTTGCTTATACAATATTTTATTTCGCCGTTCTGCCGAAAGTCAACAAATCTAAACTGACCGGCGAATGGAGCGGCTCGGGGCACGCATACAGGTTCACGCAGGACGGCAAATTCACGGCTGAATGGAGCGACGGCGATTCGACAGTGCTCAGCGAAGGCTCATATGTCATTAGGGGAAATACTCTTGTGCTGTATAGCATTACGCTGAATATCGACCTGCTTCACGCAGTTGATTTGGAATTCATCAGACGATGGATTATTGAAGGTTCATATAATACAATATGGAGATACAAACTCAAATTTTCGAAAGACATGTTATATATGGACGGCGTAAATATTAACGATTTCCCGCGCCTTTCGCGAAAGGCTGAATAAAAACAGGCGTGAATTTCAGATAATCAGCCGATACTATCTCAAAATTTATATTCCCGTATCTCTTGCGTATTTTATATTCGTTCACGTTGTGGATATGACCGAAATAACATCTTTTTATTTTTTCGCTCTCGAGCAAATCAATAATTTCGCCGCATACGTAATCGCCGTAAATCGGCGGGTAGTGAATAAACGCGATAATTTCGCAGTCCGGGTTTTCGCTTCTGATTTTTTTCGCCGCCTGCACGGACATGTTTAGACGGCTCACTTCCCGCTTTAATATTTTATGGTTAAACATTTCTTCTCCTGAACGGTCGCGTTCCAAAACCCCGCCGTCTTCGTCGTCCTCGCCGCTTATAAACCAGCCGCGCGTCCCGCAGATTATAATATTCTCGCAGAGATAAGCGTTGTTATGCACTATTTTTATTTTGTCAAAGCTTTTCTCGTCAAGCCATTTATTTATTTTTGTCAGCGTGTTCCACCAGTAATCATGGTTGCCCTTGATAATATATTTAGTCCCGTTTAAATTATTGTTTAAAAACGCGAAATCTTTCTCGCACTCGTTAAAGTCCGCGCCCCACGATATATCCCCGGCAATTATAACGCTGTCGGACTGAGATACGGCAGCGTTCCAGTTCTTTTCTAATTTGTCTACGTAACCGCTCCAGCGTCCTTTGAATAATTCCATTGATTTGTCAACCGAAAGCGACAAATGAGTATCAGATATAACGAAAACCGGCATTTCTTGTTTTCTCCGAAATTCTTGAATTTTATTTATATAAATTACGCATAATTTTACAGTTTTGCGGGGAAATTAATTACTGATAAAATAATATTATTTTAAGGAGTAATTAACATGAGTATTTTTAACATGAAATCAGAAGTGCCGAAACACATTCAGGGAATAAGCTGCGACGCGAAAAACTGCGTTTATCACGACGGCGACAATTACTGCACGGCAAACAAAATCAACGTCGGGCCAACTTACGCAACGTCGAGTTCGGACACAGTATGCGCCACGTTTAAAGAAAAAAAGATGTAGGGATTATATATTGTAGGGGATGCGCCCC
>Ga0082212_10009456_pt1 | contig 12581 bp, 10 predicted proteins | sample TergutNt197P3_FD_71548 | JGI IMG/M metagenome (GOLD analysis project Ga0082212, IMG submission 71548) | Neocapritermes taracua P3 segment gut microbial communities from Petit-Saut dam, French Guiana - Nt197 P3 | ecosystem: Host-associated > Arthropoda: Insects > Digestive system > Gut ... | reverse complement strand
CGTGGATGGAACAAGCGGCCGCGTCATTCTTGGCCAGGCTCCGGTAATTGATCCCGAACTTGGCAGCGATTTCAAAAAGCTCATGGAATGGGCCGATAAAGCGCGCGGCGATTTCAAGGTGCGCACAAACGCCGACACGCCAAAAGACGCCGCCATCGCCCGCAAATACGGCGCCCAGGGAATCGGCCTCTGCCGTACGGAACATATGTTCTTCGCCGATGACCGCATTGATTTCGTGCGCCAGATGATTTTGGGTTCACAGGAATATAAAAAACTGGAAAAAGAAATAAACGCGCTGGAAGCCGAACTGCAAAGAGGCGTTAATCCGAAAAAGAAGAAAGAACTGACGGACGCGCTGAATAAGCTGAAAAAAGCCATTGCGGAACCAAAACAGCTTTATCTGGGTGGATTGAAAGAACTGCTCAAAGTTCAGAGAAAAGACTTCGAGGGAATTTTTAAGGCGATGGAAGGTCTGCCTGTCACCATTAGAACGCTTGATCCGCCGCTGCATGAATTCCTCCCGCACACCGAAGCTGAAACCGCCAAACTTGCGCGCAAGCTGAAAGTAAACGCAAAAAGCCTTTGGGACAAGGTGCAGGCGCTGCATGAAGCCAACCCGATGCTGGGGCATCGCGGCTGCCGTCTTGGCGTGGTATTCCCGGAAATTACCGAGATGCAGGCGCGCGCAATTTTCGAGGCGGCTGTAAGCATACAGAAAAAAGGCGCGAAGGTTCTGCCCGAAGTCATGATCCCGCTGGTCGGCGATGTGAATGAACTCAAACTGCAAGCCGAAGTTGTAAAACGGGTTGCCGCCGATGTAATTGGAAAGAGCGGCCTGAAACTCGACTACATGGTTGGAACAATGATCGAACTGCCGCGCGCCGCCTTAATGGCAGACAGCATCGCAGGCGTCGCCGAATTTTTCTCGTTCGGTACAAACGATTTGACACAGACAACGTTCGGCATTTCGCGCGACGATTCCGGCAAATTCCTGCCGGCCTACATCGAAAACCGCATCCTGAAAGACGATCCTTTCCAGGTGCTCGACCAGGAAGGCGTCGGTCAACTGGTAAAGATGGGAACTGAAAAAGGCCGTGCGGTCCGGAAGGATTTGAAAGTAGGCATCTGCGGAGAACACGGCGGAGAACCTTCATCAGTGCAGTTCTGCTACCACATAGGAATGAACTACGTTTCCTGTTCCCCGTTCCGTGTGCCGATCGCCCGACTGGCGGCGGCCCAGGCGGCGCTGGGATCAAAACAGACGATTTCCCACACCGCATGAACTGATCATGAACAACAAAAAGGGCGGTTTCAAAAAAACGAAACCGCCCTTTTTGTTGTTTGCCCTCATGGCGACCTCCGAAAACCCCGGAACCAAGGCTTGCGACCGAGACAAAAGCGGAGTTTACATTAGGTAAATGAGCATTTTGTCGAGGGAGCGTAACGCAGAGTTCGGGGTTTTCGGAGGTTGCCTTATGAATGAAACACCAATTGATTTTGTCGGCTAGAAAGACGGCGGCAAGCTGTACATACAGGTATGCAATTTGCTGTATGACGAAAAAACCATTGAGCAGGAATTTAAATCTCTTTTGGAAATCAGGGACAATTACCCCAAATTTGTGCTGTATAAAGAGAGTTCATTCAACCCGGATTCCGAAGTCATCCACGACACAAGTGTCGCCAACACGACACGAAACCTGTAGACATACCGACGAGGATAATTCCAACGGAGGTTTCACAGGAGTTAAACGGCGTTCAAACGCCCTGAAAGGGCGTAGCATAACAGCCCAGGGCAAAGGCGCAACGCGCCGACGCCCTGGGTAAGGGAATAAAAACATACAGCCGCCCTGTAAGGGCAAGGCAATATGGCACAGTGGTTTATGATCGTTTGTAGCCGTTTGACTTCGGAATCCGGGTTCAAAGGAAATTTTGAAGGGATTCCGGCCGTGAGAATTGAGGATTGGCTGCTTAACCGTTAAAAATCGGGGGGAGTTCTTTCAGCGTACCGATTTCGTCAATAGTAACAATGTCGACTTCTGCGCTCACAAGAATTTCGGATTCGCCTTTCCGTCTGATCTGCTGACGGAAAATAAGCCGATATTCCGAAGATCGTTCCATCGAAGTAGTAACTTCTATCATTTCGCCAAGGAAAGCGGGACGTCTGAAGCGTATGCGCATTTCATAAACGACCAGCCGGCAATCGGGCCGGGCAGACTCCGCCAGGGAAACGCCAAGGGCTTCGAGAACTTCGCTTCGGCCACGCTCGAAAAAGCGAAGGTAATTGCCGTGATACACAATGCCCTGAGCGTCGGTATCCTCAAGGTATATGCGTAATTCCAGCTTATATTCGTTCTGTTTCATATAATTCTATGAATTATCTTACTAAGAAACGCGGGCTTCCGCCTGTTTCGGCGCGGGCGCTCCTTTCAACCCTTGCTGGAATTTGCGCAGATTAAGGATCAGTTCCGCTTCGCCAACCGGCGCTTTGACGCGCTCTACGATCTCTTCAAGCGGTACGCCGCGTTTGGCAAGAGATAGCACCTGGTGCCGCTTTTCAAGAGGCATCTCAGGGTCCTGCGACGGAACGCTGAGTTCCAGAACCCGTTCATCAATTTCTTCAAAACGGATGGAGAATTTTTCGAATGTTTTTGATTGAACGTCCGCCATCCTGGCGACAACTTCCGCATAGCGCCTTATGTCCGCTTCCAGCGCCTCAACGCGACGCTCCATTTTCTTTTTTGAGGCGAGATATATGAGGATTATCACGCCTAATACAGCCGTTAAACCAAAAAGAAAATAATCCAGCATTATCATTCCCCTCTTTTATTACCCAAGCGAGCGTATGCGATCGGCAGTGCTTTCCACTTCAAGCACCCTTACGCCGTATTTGCCGTCGATCATGACAACCTCTCCGCGCGCAATCGGCTTCTGATTGACTATGATCGAAACCGGATCGTTAACGGATTTATTAAGTTCTATTACCGACCCGGTTCCCAGGTTCATTACGTCTTTCAACGTCATTTCCGTAGTCCCGAAGGCAACACTTATTGGCAGATCCACATCCATCAACAACTCAAGATTTACATTCGATCCCGATTGAGCCGCTCCAGCTTCGCCCGTTGGTACGTCTTGTGTTTCGCCGTCCATTTTTTTTATTTCCTTTCCCTGTATGATCGCCGTAATTGCCGTTGTATAATTAAAAACTAACGACTGACGCGATTAACTATTTCAAAAGCAATGCTTCCCTGCCGCTGAACGATGTTTCCCGTAAATTTCTCAAGACCGCAGACGCGCATTGTGATAGGCTCGGAAACACGATGATTCAGTTCGATAACATCGCCGACGGAAACCTTCAGCAGTTCGCCGACCGTCATTTTGCAATTCGGAATCTCGCCGCTCAACGCAAGCGGGACGCGTTCGACAAGTTCCCTTATTTTTTCACCTTCGTTTTCAATTGATTTGTGCCGCGGCGCCGACCACTGCTGGTCGAATTTGCTGCGCAGAAGCTTCAGGGCGTGCGAGGGAATGCACATGTTCATACGGCCGGAAAAATCGCCTATTTTCAATTCAAGCATAATTGCGACAACCGTTTCCGATTGTGACACAATCTGGAACATCTGCGGCTTTGTCCCCTTCCCTTCAAGGAAGAAATCAAAGTCCATAATGGATTGCCAGGCCGTACCCAGATCGCGCATTGCCAGCTTGATAACGCCTTCTATGATATTAAGCTCGATTTCCGTCAGGTTTCGGTTTTCCTCCAGGTTGGTTCCAGGTCCGCCCAGAATCATGTCTATCATGGGAAAAACTACAGTCGGGTTAATCTCAAGCGCCATATTACTGTCAAACGGCCTCATTGTGATACTCACAAACAGCGTCGGATCGGGAAGCGGTTTGACGAACGCCGAATATGGTATCTGTTCAATGGATTTCAGCGTTACATCCACGAAGGACCGCAGGTATGCCGAAAGAGAAGACGCAAAATTGCGGCCGAACGCTTCGTATAAAAGGTGGAGCGAACGCAGCTGATCCTGGGAAACGCGATCGGCGTTATGAAAATCGTAAACTACGACTTTCTTTCCCGAAGAACCGTTCTCCGTCTGCGTCTGCGATTGAACAGGCGGCTGTGACTGCGCTTGCGACTGCGCAGGCGCGGCTGCGGGAGCAGGAGAGTCATCCGGAGACATAGCTGAAAACAGGGCATTTATTTCATCTTGCGAAAGAACTTTTTCCATAACGTAACTTTAGTTTTGATCGTTCATTTTACGGAGCTTTGAACGCAACCGCAACATTGCTTTTGTGTGAAGCTGAGAAACGCGAGACTCATTCACGCCCAGCACCTTGCCAATTTCCTTCATTGTCAATTCATCAAAATAGTAAAGGGAGATCACCAGACGTTCCTTTTTTGGGAGCAGGTCGATGGCCGACGCCAGAATACCCTTGACCTCCGACTTATGGAACATAAAAAACGGATCCATCTGTGGAGCGTCCGGGACGTATGTCACCAGCGGGTCGCCGGATTTATCGTCGTCATGTCCGGCGAGTTCCTGAAAACTGCCCAGATTAAGGCCTTTGAGCTGATCGACAAGCTCATAGAACTCATCAAGGGAAATTTCCATCTCATCGCAAATTTCCTTATCCGTCACCGGCCGCCCTAAACGCTGTTCAAGATCGTGGCATACCTTTTCGAGATCCTTGCTTTTTTTACGCAGTGACCGCGGCGCCCAATCGAGATTGCGCAGGCTGTCCAGAATCGCGCCCTTGATGCGCAGTTCGGCATAAGTCTTAAATTTCACGCCGCGATGAGGATTAAACTTCTCAATAGCGTCCAACAGTCCAAGCACGCCTGTGCCAATCAAATCGTTCAGTTCGACATGCGACGGAAGTTTTGTGGAAATACGCTGGGCAATGTACTTGATCTGTGCCATGTGCTCCAGAATCAGCGCCTCGCGCTCCGAATCAGCCGCAACCGCGCCAGGCAACGTTTGGATGTTTTGTTGACGCTCGAGATTATGCACCATTATTTGTCCTCAGTTGACCCAATCATTGAGGAGTTTTTCCAGAACCAGTCCTTCGAAAACCTTGTCTTCGCCCAGCACTATCTGACGGGCGAGGCTGCGGAAACATTGACTTGATGGGGCGTTCGGGAAGCAGTGCGTCACAAGCATCTGGCTCTTCACCGCCCGCTGTACATGGTTATCCCGTTCCACATACCCCAGGTAGTCGATTTCGCGGTTGAGAAACCGCTTCACTACGGAATTGATCTGGCAGTAAACTTCATATGCGTCATCCGCCGATTTCACGGAATTGACGATCACCCGTATAGGCTTCTCGCTGTCTTCCGCCAGAATGATTTTAATAATCGCGTAAGCGTCTACGATAGCCGTCGGTTCCGGAGCGCTGACAACGAAAACCTCGCTCGCTGAAATCAGAAAATGCACAACGTTGCGCGAGACGCCCGCAGCCGTATCAATGATGAAATAATCAATATCCATGTCGAGTCGCCTGAAACTGTCTACCAGGCGATTGCGCTGCAACAGCGTAAGCTCGGACATCTGATGCAGTCCCGAACTGGCCGGAATAATCTGTATTCCCTCCGGCCCCTGCACAATGATTTCGCCGAGGTCTTTGTCGCCGTAAAGAACATGACCAAGGTGATAGCGCGGAGTCAGTCCCAACAGCACATCAAGATTTGCAAGGCCGAAATCGGCGTCGAGCACAACGACTTTCTTTCCCAATTCGGAAAGACTTGCGGAAAGATTTGCGACAATGTTGGTTTTGCCCACGCCTCCCTTTCCGCTTGTAACGGCAATAAAGCGCGTATTCCGTTCTTTTCCTAACGCCAGCACACCTTCGGACGTCATAATACCGGGTGCAGTTTCACAATTTTTCATATTTTCCCGTACAGCATCGAAAGAAGACATTCTTAGTGTTATACCCCTACGCCGTTAAGAACCAGATTCATGATTCGACTACGCGCCGCGACATGCAGATCGTCTGGAACGCGCTGTCCGTCCGTGTAATATGAAAAGGTTTTCTTTGTACGAGCAAGTTCGTTCAGTATCGGACCGGGAGTGGTCGTTTCGTCCAGCTTGGTGAACAGCAAATGGTCAGGCCGGCATTTTTCGAATTGGTCGTGTATTCGCCGCATGTCGGAAGACTTCATGGAAGCGCTCATCACAAGATGCCGTTCTATATGATCGGAATTGCCGAGATAATTCGCCAACTGATCCATAACATGCATATCCTTATGACTCCGGCCGGCCGTATCAATTAAAATGTAATCCCGCCGTGCGTTGTCGGCAATAAGCTGCGGCAGTTCCGCCGCCTGGCTTACAAAACGAAATGGAACGCCTATAAGACCTGCGTATGTTCGCAGTTGTTCAACCGCGCCGATGCGGTAGCCGTCCAGCGTAAAAAGAATGATTTTCTTTTTCTTTCCCAGCGCCAGATGCGCCGCCAGTTTGGCGATGGAGGTTGTCTTGCCGACGCCTGTAGGCCCGACAAAAGCCACGACTTTTTTACCCGGCAAGTCATTTTCGCCGTAAGCGTCCGGAGCCAGACCTGGAAGCGACTGCGCAACGGCGTTGATGAGCGCCGTGCGGCTGCGCCTTTTTGCTACAGGCAATCCAGCCACGGCTTCTGAAACCAGACATTTCGCCAGATCGGGATCAACGTCGCCGGCAACAAGATCGCGATACAACCCCTCAGCCACGCGCCCTTTTATCGCAGCACCTGAGTTATCGGCGTTTTCTGCGCTTTGGTCTTCAATTGCGGGCGCTGCCGGCGCAGCAGTCTTTGTATTCTTTTTTGCCGCTGACCGCCGCAATGTCGCCGGAGTATAGGTAGAAGCCTCGCCGGTTAGATGAGATTCTTTTTCTTTGCTCCCTGAAAGCAGCGCAATCAGCTGTTCTTCAGAAACCTGTTCCTTGTCGAAAGAAACAACGTCCTCGGTTCCCGAGTAAAATTCTTCCAGCTCATCGACTGCCGCGACGACCTCAACACCGCCGGATCGGCTCCATGCGCCTGCCCGGCGCGGCAGTTCCTTTGAACTCAGCAGGATTGCCTCAGGCCCAAGAACTCTCCTGATTTCCCGCAATGCGTCCGACATGCTTTTGGCGTAAAAAGTTTTTATTTTCATACTAAACCACCATGCCTAAAGAAAGAACCCGAACATTTGAAGGGATCTCGTTATGCGACAGTATTGCCGCCGATGGCATAAAACGCTCCAGGAGTTGACGCACATACATTCGTACGTTTGCCGAACAAAGCACAACGGGGCTGCCGGCGAGTCCAGCGTTTTCAAGCGTCTGGCGGAAACGGGTTATTATGTCTTTGACCTGACGCGGCTCCAGCGCCAGATACGCGCCCTGCTCGGCGTGTACTACGCCGTCGGAAATATTTTTCTCAATATCGGGGCTTACCGTAAACACGGGCAGTTCCCCTTCCATGTTCTGATATGACTTGCAGATAGTGCGGCCAAGAGCCTGACGGCAATACTCAGTCAGCATTATTGGATTCTTTGTATATGATCCGTAATCCGCAAGCGATTCGAGTATGGTAACGGCATCCCGGATGCTGACACGTTCGCGCAGAAGATTTTGAAGAACCTTCTGAACTTCGCCGATGGAAAGAATTTTCGGAACAAGATCTTCGACTACCTTTGGATGCGTCTCCGAGACGTTGTCAAGCAGCGTCTTGGTTTCCTGGCGGCCAAGCAGTTCATAAGCGTAAGTCTTGATAATTTCGGTAAGATGCGTGGCCAGTACGGTTGCCGGATCGACAAGGGTGTACCCGGCAATCTGCGCCTTCTCGCGATCCTGCGTCTTAATCCAGCGCGCTTCAAGGCCGAACGCCGGTTCCACAGTCTGAAGGCCGGAAACTTCATCTTTTGCCGTACCCGGATTGATTGCCAGCAGATGATCCTGTACAAGCTCTCCTCGAGCTATTTGCACGCCTTTCAGGAGAATCGAATACTGTCTGGGATTAAGCTGAAGGTTGTCGGTTATATGCACAGGCGGCACAATCAATCCCATTTCCAGCGCCATCTGGCGGCGGATTGATTTGATTCTTTCGAGGAAATCGCCGCCCTGGCTCGCATCTACATAGCGGATAAGCCCGTAGCCCATTTCTATCGCCAGCATATCGACTTTAAGCAGGCCTTCAATCTTGTCTCTGGGTTTTTCCGCTTCGGTTTTTTCCGCCTGCACTTTAGCCAGCGCCATCTGCTGTTCACTTTTAAATGTACGGCGTCGCCGCCAGGCGATAATCCCCACCATGCAGCCCAGGGTGAAAAACGGTATAAACGGCAGGCCGGGAATAAGTCCAAAAACGACCATGAAACACGCGCCTATCGCTATAGGCGTCGGGTTTGCAAAAAGCTGGCGCGTCACATCGTCGCCGAGGTTCGATTCAGATGCCGCGCGTGTCGTAATGATGCCGCCCGCTACGGAAATCAGGAGAGAAGGAATTGCCGTCACCAAACCGTCGCCGATGGTCAGAATCGTGAACCGCCGCGCGGCTTCGGCAAGTTCCATATCGTACATAAGAACGCCGATTAAAAAACCGCCGATGATATTAATGGCCATGATGACCATGCTGGCCACGGCGTCGCGTGAAGTGAACCGGATGGCGCCGTCCATCGACCCGTAAAATTCGGCTTCTTTGGTTATTTTTTCCCGGCGATTCCTGGCTTCGGCTTCATTTATCAAACCCGCGTTCAGGTCGGCGTCAATGCTCATCTGTTTGCCTGGCATGGCATCGAGCGTAAACCTTGCCGTTACTTCCGAAACGCGCACCGAACCGTGATTGATAACAACGTACTGAATGACTACAAGCACAAGGAAAACGATGATGCCGACAACGTAGTTGCCGCCAACAACGAACTGCCCGAACGATTTAATGACCTCTCCCGCGGCGGCTTCGCTTTGCGCCCCATTAAGCAGGATAAGCCGGGTTGTGGCGATATTCAGCGCCAGGCGGAAGAGTGTTATAATCAGGAGCAGAGACGGGAAAACGGAAAAGCTGACCGGCTGCATAATGTACATCGAAACCAGCATTACGACTATGGCGAGCGTAATACTCATGCTGATAAGGATGTCTATTATGATGGTGGACATCGGCAGGATCATAACCAGCAGCATACACATGACCCCGATTGGAACGGTCATGTGGTATCCGCTAAACATACCTGCGATGCGTGGCTGTTTTGCCGCTGCGTTCATGCGCTGTATAAAACTCCCCTTTTAGTTACCCGATTTCATAAAGAGCAATTTGCGTTCCATTTCGGCGCTTCGAGGAAATTCTTTGAGGAAATTTGGGAATAATGGAGTATGCCGGAGCGGGAACAGCAAGGACATCAGCCCTTGTAAATATAGGCAGCAATGCCATTTGTAGAAACTGGAAGGTTTCGATGGCTATCGCCCAAAGTTTTTTATCGTTACTTTACGGTTTCATTGAAAGGCGGCAATTGATGGCGCGGCGGTCAGTGAAAAATTTTAAATAAGCGCCAATTCCATATCCGATTCGCGCCAAGAATCCGACACTTTTGGATTGTGGATTGTGGATTGTGGATTGCTGATTTTGGATTTTGGATTGTGAATTGCAGATTGATTTAAAATTGATGCTCATAAATTGCAAAAGTTAAAATGGAAATAGGCTTTCATTCAGCATTTTAGGAGAATTAGCCGACGAAACGCCTGATTCCAAAATCAGCAATCCACAATTCACAATCCAAAATCCTCTTAATCCACAATCCACAATCAGCAATCCAAAATAAGTTCACCTTGCTACATACGTTTCTGCGAAAACTCCGGTAACTCCGCTGTCGCTCGTTATCTCACGGTATTTGTAATACCATTTCCCGTTGCGTTTGGCGAATTCGGCTTTTTCGCGGCCATGTTCGGCTATTTCCGCCATAGCTTTCGGCGTTGCAGAATATAAGCCCACCCAGTACGCACTGCCCGTGGCCGAATCGCCGTTGACGTTAATTCTTATGCTGCTGATCATCATGCGGAATGATCCCGGCTTTCTCGTCGCGGAGTCCATGTCCGTAGCAGCCAGTTTATACAGATCTTCGATCTCCTCGCGCCCCTTCGCCACACTGCCGTCCACGTCAAGAACACTGTCTTCAAGATAGTAATCGCTGAACCCCTTGCCGCCGCCGCCGAGCTGCGTATAGTAATCAATCATCAATTCTTCAATGGCGGTTTTATCAATAACCGCCTGCATCTCCGGCGACACCGCCGTCTGCGCGGCGGGCGTACATGCCGCGACAAACAGCAGCAACGCAAAAGGAAAGAGTGTTTTCAAAATTTTTGTGGATTTGTATATCCGCATAGTTTCTCCTGATCAATAAAGAAAGTTAGTATAGTGTGGGAATGTTCAGAGAACTTCCCTTGGCAACTGAAAAATCGCTGGCTTCAAGCAGGTTGTACATAACTCTCTGTAAAGTGATGATGGCCTGCTTGTAACGGATAAGCGCCTGTAGTTCCGAGTATTCCTGGTTCGAAAGCTGCTGTTGCACCTCAAGCACACGATAATTTTGGCTCAAACCGGCCTCATTGCGTTTCACTTCGCCATCCAATTGTTCCTCGGCGACTTTGCGCGAGACTTCCGCCGCATCCACCTGTCTGCGGCTGCTTTCGAGCGACTGAAGCGCGTTGAGAACTTCCACCTGGATATTTTGTTCAGTCTGTCGGCGCCGCATCAATTCCTGACGTTTCGATATTTCATTCTGGGCTATCTGTATATCAGTTCGACGGTTCCATAAAGGAACGGATACATTAACTGAAATCTGCCAGTTGGTGCCTGGATCCGTGAATATTGTTTTGTAAACCGTCGGTATTCCGCCAACCATGCCAGGCTTGATCGCGGGTATCTCATTGCCGGCACTATCATGTTGACATACTCCAAACTGAGTAAAGCAACCTTGCGGCCCGGCGGTTCCACTCGCCGTAAATGATGCGGTAAGATCAACTCCCCATTTGCGATTTTCCAGGTTTACCTGGTTTTGCATATTGAGCCTGGTAACGCTGATTCTGGACTGTTCTATTTCAGGACGGTTCTGCAAAGCAATGGCAACTGCGGTGTCGGAATCGATTTTGTATTCCCTGAAATCAGGTTGATCTGTAGGGACAATAACTTTTTTCCATATATCGGAATTTCTGTCGCTTGATACCAGAGTTCGCAGGTTGTTCTGGGCTTGCAGTATCTGATCGTCCGCTGAAATTACGTTCAGTTCGCGTTGCGTAACGGTAGCCCGCGCAGTGGTTACATCAATGGGCGGAACGGTGCCCACCTCCAGTCTTTTCTGCTGGTCGCGCAGATTGATCTGCGCCAGTTCCACTGACTTGCGCTGAATATCATAGTTGCGTATGGCGGAAACCAAATCCCAATATCTCGATTGAGCATTGGCAATTTGGGTTGTAACGCTCTGTTTGAACTGAACTTCATTTTGTTCAATATCCAGATTGGCCAGTCTTATCTGATTTCTGTTGGAATCAATCCGCAGATTTCGTAAAAGAGGTTGTGTGTATGAAACCTGCAAACTACTACCATAGCTGGGGTTGAAAATAGTGTTAATATTGTTGTTATTATTTCTGTTAGTTTGCAAACTTGAGTTTAACGAACCTCCGGCAAACGAAAACTGTTTCCTGAATTGAAAATTCCAATTGATGGAGTCGCTTTTGTTGATGCTGCCGCCTGCGCCCGTAGAATCGGTAGCTTGATTGCTAACGCTTCGCCTTGAACCAGTGGATGCTGTTGCCGACAATGTCGGATCGTAAGTCGTATGCGCCGTAGCGAGCGACAGCCTCCTGTTTTCCTCGTTTGTATCCGAAATGGCGATATCAAGGTTATTCTGCAACACCATCTTGGTATATTCGGTCAGTGAAAGAGGGAGCGCCGTTCCGTCCTTCTGTGCTTTTTCAATAGGGCTGTCAGGAAGCGGAGAAATTCCCTCGCTGGCGGTGGCGGTTCCCTGCGCCATTGCCGATGGAAGAGGAAGGATTGTAAATGCGAAAATCAGGCCCGACGCAACTACGCGCCGCAGTGATGCCGAAGATACTTTCATAACGGACTCCTACGAGTAATTAAAACCAATGTACCGCAGTTAAACAGAAATTAATACGATGGAACGGAAGAAACTGTTTCATATATCTTCAATGTTTTTTCATCCGCGCCGGTTTTCCGGTTGTTTTAAACGGCAAATAATACACAATCGGCCAGGAAGCGGCAATTACAAAAAAAGCAATGGGCAGACCCGGGAGCGCGGGACTGGGAGCGCGGGCGTCCCCGCCGGCGAAAAGCCGCGAGTTGGTTAAAATGCTTCATATTTCTACTTTCGTTTATTTTAGCGGCTTTTTATGCCTTCGGTGCTTTTCGCAGGCGAGGACGCCCGCGCTCCCTGGGACACGCTCCCAGAGACGCGCTCCCGGGTTGTTTGTAATCATTAAATCAATTATAATTAATTTATGTCAATTTATACGCTTTTGCTGGTTTTTTATACCCTGTTCGGGCTTGTTATCGGGAGTTTCCTGAATGTTTGCATTTACCGGATTCCGCTGAGAAAATCGGTAATCAGC
>Ga0082212_10009455_pt1 | contig 12581 bp, 10 predicted proteins | sample TergutNt197P3_FD_71548 | JGI IMG/M metagenome (GOLD analysis project Ga0082212, IMG submission 71548) | Neocapritermes taracua P3 segment gut microbial communities from Petit-Saut dam, French Guiana - Nt197 P3 | ecosystem: Host-associated > Arthropoda: Insects > Digestive system > Gut ... | reverse complement strand
ATCTTCATCAAGATTGACGCAGAGTTGCTATAAAGGAAAAATATCGGACAATGACTTCGAATATATTGGCTCAATGTAAAAAATAGGTGGTTTTAGGCACATAGTTTAGTCAATCTATAAATGAAGAATGGTATATCTCTGACCCCTCTAAACTGACTTCTAAAGGCTTTTATCTTGGCGTTAAAAGATTCAGCGGAAGCGTTTGTTGAGCGATTTACAAAGAAATTAACAATGGTATCATAGTTGTTTTTCATGGTTTCAATTACCGTTTTGAAGAACTTCAGCCCAAGTTTTTCCACCTTGTCATACCATCGTGCCAGTTTGGTCAATGCAACGCCCTTGTTTATCTTTTGATTGTAAATATCGGTAAGTTCCAGCGACAGTTGGTATGCATATTCGATGTCCGGATATTGCTCGAAAAGTATTTTTGCTCTGCGTGTTTGACTGTCTGTCCATTTTGATTTGTGCTTTAGAATAATATACCGGCTTCGAGCCAGCAACTGTTTTCTTGTGTCCCCGTTTTCAAATACGTGTGGAATAAATTTTCGTTTCGCATCCTTAGACATCTCTATTTCATTGTTTTCCATTTCCATCGCTTCCCATCTGTGGCTGATACGCAGGTCATTTACCGCTTCGTTCATCAGACGCTGTACATGAAAACGGTCGCTGACGATGACAGCATTGGGAAAAGCCCTTTTAGCAATCTGCATCATGGTTGGCGACAAATCAACGGTAATTTCCTGTACTTTAAGTCTCTTATTTCGGGGCAGTTTTTGAAGATAGAATATAACATCTTCCGCTCTTATTCCCTTGATGATGGCAACTAAACTGCCTTTTCGTCCCTTGCCATCCTTATTGGTAACCACGGTGTAGAGTTCGCCCTGAGAAAGAGAGGTCTCGTCTATACTCAGATGCGAACCCAAATTGTGCCTGTATAAAACATATTTCCAGGCATGATCTTTTTGATCCCATTGCTGATAATCGCTGATGTGATTTTTGTATTGACGGGAAAGTAAACTGCCATCAACATGATACATCTCTGCGATGGTTTTGATACTCATGCTTGATGTATCAATGCGCTTCTTTTAAAAAAGCGGCAAACTCTCTGGATAAACGAGGGCCGTCGTGAGCGATGTCAAACTGACGGATGACCATGGCGCCGGTAGATGCTTCATACCACTTGCGACGACGAACATGCAAAAATACGGCTCTGCCACGTAAGGGATAATCCTGCACAATACTGTAAGGGGTAAAGCCTTTGGAAACATAGACACCATCGCCCCCGGGACGAATGCTCAACTCTTCCAAATAAAGATCTACTTGCTCTGCTGACTCTTCAATGAGGGTCAGTGCAAAATGACCTAAAACTTCTTGAGGTAAAAGTAATGAAATTAAATCCAAAATATTTTTGGGAACAAAGATAGATATTGTGAAAAATACTCCACCTATTTTTTACATTGAGCCAAAATAACGCTTTTTGTACTGATTGCCAAATTTTTATAACAGCATACTTTTTAAATCACCACCCATATACGAAAGTATGTGATCTTGACTTGCACAAAGTTAGTGTTTTCTCCTGTATCAGGGACGAGCAAGGCGAAATAAAAAAAGAGTTGCCGAAGAAATAACATCGGCAACTCATGATTTAATTAATGATTGGTTTGATTTATCTAAAAATTTGCAGGTATGTTCATTTTACTGACAATGGCCTTTTAATGCGAAAACTCGAACTTGAAATACTACCTTTAAATATTGGAGGGAATTCAATGACGATGTAGGCATAATCCTGTACTTCATCGTCGGCGTATATGACCACTACAAACGAATATACGCCGGGCGTCATACATTCAACTGATACGCTGCCGTCCTCTTCCAATACTTCGTTTTCGAGATCATCGCCGTCAATTCTGGCAATGACGTCTTCAATGTTTCCTTCTTCGACATCTCCCTGTATTAACGCTACTTTTACAAAATCCACATCTTCGCCTGAAACTATGTCGGCAAGAGCAAAATCTATGCCTTCAGGGTTTGTGTAACGTCCTGTGAAGGTTATCCCGACAGAAAAGTCATATTCCGGTTCGGATTCCGGTTCGGGTTCTTCGTAGGGATCATCATCTGCTCTGAATACCCACCATGTAACCATTTCTTCATGGCATTTATTGTCATTAAGCACTAATTTGTTTTTGGTCAGTTCGATGATTTCGTATTCGTAAACAGGATCCATCCAGCCTTCCTGACAAGCGCCAACGCTTATTCCTGAAAGAACAGTTGTACCGACGGTGTAAAACTTGGCAATCGTTCTGCTGTATCCATTCTCATTCCTGCCAGAAGGATTGAAAAGAAATGTACCTGCTTCATCTTCCATACCATCGGTTTTATGTTTGGTAAGTGTAAGACCGTCGAAACTGAGCGTCATTTTAGCGCCAAGCCATTCGCCGGGAGAAGCGCTCCCATCAGGACCCGGTTGCCACCAGTCAGAATTATTATTTTCGTTATTTTCACTGCCCATACCCCAGCATTTGCTACTTTCTCTTTCATCCCATCTCCATACTTTGTAACCTGCTTTCGAATAGCCGCACAGCCATTCCCATTCTTCGCCCATATCAAAGAAGTCATCCACAGTATATGTAAAATCTTTGGTGACTGTCGTCTTTCCGTCAGCGTTCAAAACGGTACATGAAATGGTTTGTTCGCCTAATGTAAAAACCTGTATTTTAAAATGGTGACCTACAAACGTACCCACGCTTGTGGTGAATTTTGGCGTTCCTTTCAGGCCATCGGCATTAATCACAATCCAGTTACTGCGTACCCCGTTGCGCATTTCCGGCGTTACCGTAACATATTGATTCAAATCTGCTTCACTGAGATCGGGTCTGTCATTCGTTACCCGTTTCTCAACCGGTTCGCACGAAATGAATGACAGCGCAACTGCTGCAACAATGATGAATATTCCTGTATTTTTCATATTATTAAACTTTTAAGTTTATTTTTTTGACGAACCATTAGTCTACCCATCCGTCATAGCTAATTCCCTCGCCTGTCCATCCGGGATTTTGTTTCAGCAAGGTTTCGTCGCCGGCAAGGGTGATCTGGTCTTGCGGTTTGTTGAAGAATCCATTGGTCTGTTCATACCGTGTTTTAAGACCGGCCTTCTGTGGTTTCATGACAGTTTGATTGCCGATATTTCGGACAGGAGCGCCATAAATATCGTTCAACTTTTCGGCTGCTATTCCCCAGCGGCGTATATCGCCCCATCGCAGTCCCTCGAAAGCCAGTTCCCAGTGACGTTCGTCCTGCAACGCCTGCAGGCTGTATGCGGCTATCATGGGCAGCGTACCGGCAGGGTTTTTGCTTGCATTTGCGCGGGCGCGTACTTTATTGATGCCATCAACCGTTTCGGTTAATTCAGCGTGCATCAGAAGAACGTCGGCAAAGCGGATAATCATCAGGTCGGAGCCATGTCCCAACTGGAAGTCGTCGCCCGCACGGTCGCCATAAGCCGGATCGCTCCAGAATGAATTGTATAAACTCGTGGGGTCTCCTCCTTTGCCGTAGGCAGTGGTAGCCACTATTTTCTTTTGCCACATACCCGTTTCTTCCATTTGCGAGTCCGAACCCCATTTATAAGCTCCTGCATTTTCTTCAGGATTTGCATAATTCCAGATGGAAGCAGTGCGACGCGGGTCTTCTGCAGGCCAAACATTCCACAGTTTGGTGTTCACAGGGCCGAAACCCCATCCTCCCCCTATAGGGAAGCAGTCTTCATAATTGGTATTTTCACTGCGTATCCCAAAGAAGAGGCAGTTTGAGTTTGAATAGCCAACGGTGGTTTCCCAGTTACCCAGGGAGTTCATTTTAATAGCAAAAATCACTTCCCTGTTTTTGCTGCCTTCCACCCATGTCGGTGCGTCTGTTGCAAACTCATAATCCTTTTTGGTTACAGAGTTAGTGTAGGGCCACAGTGTGCGGAAATCGGGCAGAAGGTCATGTCCCGAATTGGCAATGATATCTGCGAGCGCCTCTATTACCTGTTGTTTGGTAACGCTGCCTGTTTCGGTTGGTAAATCCGGTTTCTTGTAGAAACCGGTATAAAACAGATATACTCTGGCCAGCATAGCTCCGGCAGCCCATTTGGTCACCGTGCCTGAAATGAACTGGTCAAAATTTTCGGAGGGCATCGTGCTGTATGCATCCCAGAGGTCTGTGGCGATCATTTTGAAAACCTCTTCCTGCGGCGCCTGTGCCGGCGGCTTCTGAGCTTCGCTGACATCTTCGGGTAATTCTTTCAGCAAAGGGATATCGCCCAACAATTGAACCAGTTCAAAATACCAGTTCGCCCGTAAAAATCTGGCTTCTCCAATTTTCTGATTTTTCAAATCGCCGTCAGGCATCAGTTCCAATGCGGCAATAGCCGATGTAGCACGCGATATACCTGTGTAACGGTCGCTCCAGAAGGTATTGAACTGGTTAGGGTTGTTGTACAGAAAATGGCTGAAAGCCTGACATTCTTTGTCATGCACACCGCCGCCGCCAAAACGGTCGTCACTGGCAAGTTCCGCAATCTGTAACCATGAGTTGATACCCTGCGCATGCGACACGTTAAGAATGGCATAAACCCCCACCAGCATCTGGTTAGCGTCTTTTTCAGACTGAGGAAACGAATTTTCATCCTTAGTCGTATAATCGGCCGAGTCTAAAAAATTTTCGCAAGCACTGAAAACAGCAAAAATCAATATTATGGCAAAAAATTTAACTGTATTTTTCATATCTTTTTTACTGATTAAAATGTTACATGAATACCAACAAGAAATGTTTTTGAAGCCGGATACAATCCTACGTCAATACCGCTCATCCAGCTTGCACCGTTACCCCATCCACATTCAGGGTCCATACCGGTATATTTGGTGAAGGTAAACAGGTTAAGCGCGCTGACATAGAGGCGACACCGGCTGAAAGGCATTGCGGTCGCCAATCTTTGGAAGTCGTAACCCAGTGTAATGTTTTGAACTTTCACATAATCGCCTTTTTCAATGAAGATATCTGAAACAAATTGAGTGTTTCTGTGATTACCGTTGATCAGGCGGGGCCATTTATCGGATGTTCCTTCGCCGTACCAGCGTTCAAACACCTGGGTGGTGTAGTTTTGGTATTCGCTGTCGGCAAAACTGCGGTACGATTTTGCAATTTCAAAACCAAACTTGCCGGAAGCCGATATTCCCAGATCAAAACCTTTGTATGCGGCGCTGAATGTGAATCCCATCTGGTACTTAGCCCATCCGCAACCAATATAGGTTTTGTCTTTTTCGTCAATGACGCCGTCACCGTTAACGTCCGCAAAGCGAACATCGCCGGGCAGGGCGTCCTTAAAATACGGCGCTCCCCTGGAATTGGTGTATGCTTCAACTTCGGCCTGATTCTGCAATATACCGTCGGCTTTCCATCCATAGAACATCCCCATCCGGTTGCCAACCGTCAGGCGATAAAATTCGCCTGTGCCCTGCGCCAGTACATTGCTTTCGCCATGAACGATTTTTTCCTGATTGTCAATCCTGGTCACTTTGTTATTGTTGATGCTTCCATTGAGGTTGACGCCGTAAAAGAAATCGCCCGCGTGGTCATTCCATGTTAATGACAGTTCATGCCCTGTGTTTTCCACTGCGCCGCCGTTGACGGTGGGCGGTTCGATGCCCCACGTTGCGCTGATGGGCGCATCGAGCAGCCAGTCTTTGGTTTCTCTGTTGTAGAAATTATAACTCACGCCCAACCGACTGTTCAGAAAACGCGCGTCAAATCCCAAATCAAACATTTGGCTTTTTTCCCAGCTGACGTTCGGATTTTTTAACTTTACGGGACGCACGCCTGTATACCCGGTATTTTTTGCGTCGTCGCCAAAATAATAGAGAACCGTGCCATGCTTTTCAAAACGGGTAATGTACTGGAAAGCGTCAATGCTTGAATTACCGTTCTGTCCCCAGCTGGCTGTTAATTTCAGAAAGTCTAATACGCCTTTGGCCGCATCCATAAACGCTTCGTTGCTGATGATCCAGCCTGCCGAAAATGCAGGGAAGTAACCCCAGCGTTTGCCGCGTGCAAAGTTCGACGAACCGTCGGCACGTAACGAAGCGTTGAACATGTAGGTTTCTTTAAAGTTATACATGATACGGCCAAGGCAGGATACCGACGACCATTCACCCCACGGCGAGCCTCCGTTCCAGCTGTCTGCAAACTGCGTCGGGATATAGTTATTTACCCACGCATAATCCCATCCCATACCTTCGTAATCGCTGAAACGTCTGCCAGCGCTTATATCTTCGCCGGACATTGATTTTTCAACTTCGTGAACCGCCTGCGCTACGACGGTGTGCCTGCCCAATGAAAGTGTATAGGTCAAAAAGTTGGTCAGCGCCCAGCCGCCAAAACCGACGCTTTGGCTTTGTCCCACTTCGTCGACCGTTCTGTTGAGATTGTTACTCAAATAGGCGATTTGGCTCATATCGCGATAGGAATTAGCGCTCATGTTGATTCCGAGTTGCGAACGGAACACCAGATTCCTGACGGGGCGTATTTCTGCATAAACGCTCGTTCGCAGTGCATGATGTTTGTTCAGGTTCAAACCCTGACTGCTTGTGGCAGCGTTGGCAATCGGGTTGGCAAAGTTGCCGTCAAAAAACCATCCGTCTCTGTTCTTGGAGTTTTGGTCATAATAACTGCCGTCTTCATTATAAGCGGGCATCAGCGGATTGGCTCTCAATACCTGAGTAAAGGAGTTCCAATACATTCCGTCATTGGCGATACCGCTATTTTTACGAAAACTGTAGTTCAGGGTCTGCCCGATTTTTATCGCATCAAAATCTCTCGCTTTCAGCAACACATAATCGCTATTGACGCGGACGGTGTGCCTGTCGTATTTGGATTGCACGGCTTCGCCAAAAATACCGTCCTGCCGGGTATATGAATACCCGATTGAATATGTCGAATACTCGCTGCCGCCCGTCAGGTTGAAGGAGTGCTGCTGATTAATGGCGCCTTTATTGTAAAATGCGTCCACCCAGTCGGTACCTTTCCATCTGTCGTTCATGATATCGTTATACATTCCATCGGGCAGTATATTTTCCCAATCGAAGGCCTGCTGCCTGATATTAAACATACGTTCGTTCTGCACCTGAATATATTCCCCGGCATTGAGCATGTCGGGTTTTTTTGACATGTATTGCCGGCCGAAGTAACCATCATAGGAGAGTTTTGGTTTGCCTGCCTTACCGCGTTTGGTGGTAATCAGCACCACGCCGTTTGAACCTTTCGAACCGTAAATAGCCGCAGAAGAAGCGTCTTTGAGGATGTCGACAGATTCGATATCCGCAGAACTCATATGGTTCAAAGCATCGCGGCCTGCCGGCACTCCGTCAACAACATACAGAGGTCTTGCCTCGCCGTTGGTGCCCACGCCCCGAATATGAACAATAAAATCAGAACCCGGCTGCCCTCTTACCTGCATGATGTTGACGCCCGGCGTTTGACTTTGCAGAGCGGTAAGCGGACTGACAGTACTCCTTTTCCGGAGATCATCGCCCGTTACCTGTACGGTCGAGCCGGTCACCAGTTTTTTTTTGAGTACGCCGTAACCGATCACCACCACTTCTTCCAGATTTGTTGCATCTTCAGACAGTTCGATGTTTATTTCCCTTTGCATACCTGCTGCCCTTTCCGCAGTAACATAACCCACAAAAGAAAACTGCAGCACGGCGTCAGTGTCGGGCACAGTGATTTGATATCTGCCTTCTACGTCGGTTATCGCGCCAATGACAGTACCCTTCACCACAACATTTACACCCGGCAGCGGATTTCCTTTGTCGGTCACCGTACCGGTAACAGATATGCCTTGCTGCGCAAAAACCATTACAGTACAAAACAAAAAGGAAACCAACAAACTTGCTATCGGTTTCCTTATTTTATATGCTAAAATTAATTGATTCATACATCATATAATATAATTTAATTGATTTTTACAATAGGTACTCTGTTTGTTAAGAATTGTTGCTTTTAGTCGGGGTGAAAAGACTCGAACTTTCGACCCCTTGCACCCCATGCAAGTGCGCTAGCCAACTGCGCCACACCCCGATTTTTTTGAAAAAGCGATGCAAAGATAAATACAAATTGCAAATTGCAAAATAATTTTTTCAAAAAATATGATGATGTATGATATAAATCTTCTCTATATTTGCACATTCATTTTTCATTTTTCATCAAAAAACATTGAACGTAACGGTATCGAACAGCCAAAAATCGCGCGCCTGTTCTTCAAACACAAAAAAAATAATGCGAACAATCGTCCAATTTTTGACAACGTTTACTAATTTTAGGGAAAGATTTTTAGTATTTTCAAAAAATTTCATATAAAATTTTAAAACCATGCTTACGCGAAGAAAATTTTTGGAGACTTCAGCTTTGATGCTGGGCGGGCTTGCGTTACCTACGGGATGCAGACAGCGAAGGGCAAAGGAAGATGCTCCGTTTCGTATCAGTCTGAATGTATCCACCATCCGCACCTACAAACTTCCCGTCGAACAGCAGATTGATGTTTGCGGAGCGGCCGGGTTTGACGGGATAGAACTGTGGACGTCGGATATACAGGAGTACAGGAACAGGGGAGGCAGTCTGACCGACCTTGCAGCAAAACTCAAAGACAATCGTTTGGTTTTGGAAAACATGATCGGTTTTGCCCAATGGTCAGCCGACGATCCGGGCAAACGCGACGAAGGAGTGCTGCAAATGCAGCGCGAAATGGAAATCACCGCTACCCTTGGCGGAAAATACATTGCCGCTCCCATGATGGGAATCAAACAGTTTGACAGGAACCAGTCAGACGACTATGCCCAACGTTACCTGCGTATCATTGAAGCGGGTAAGACGCAGGGCGTAACGCCGCTGCTCGAACTGTGGGGGCCGGGCGTACTCAGCAAACTTGCCGACGCCGTTTACATGGCAACAGCCACCGGACATCCCGACGCCAATCTGTTGCTGGATTTTTACCATTTGTATCGGGGAGGTAATTCATTCGACAGCCTCAACCTGATCAACCTTGCCCGTTTGCCTGTATTCCACATGAACGACTACCCCTCTGCCCCGTCCCGCGAACAGCTCAACGACAGCGACAGGGTGTACCCCGGCGACGGTATTTGTCCCTTTGACGCCCTCATACCGTTATTGTACAGGGGCGGTTTTCGGGGAGCATTCTCTGTAGAATTGTTCAACGAAGGATATTGCCGGAACAACACTGTAGAACGGGTTTTGGCTACAACTCTCGAAAAAACGGGGAAGATTATTTCTCAATCATAGGCGCCGGGCGTTGCGGATGGCCTGATATATCTTTATCGCATCCTGACCGGGTTTTAAGGGTACAACATATTTATTATTATCGGCAGTATTGATCAATACGCTTTCCTGTATCCGGAATAATTCTTCTCTGATTTTTTCTGCCGAGAATTCTCCGCCACAATTTCAATTCCTATTTTTTTCATTAATATCGAAGCATTCAGGCTGGTACATATACCTTTGTGTAATTTGTAATCGAACGACATGTTTTCGTCGTCTATTTGTACATCAAAATGCGAATTGCTGACATTATCGGGCAGTTCCCGTTCAAGTTTTCCTATAGCCAAGTCGTGTGTAGCAACGATTCCCGATGCTTGCTGTCTTACTAATTGCTTTACTAACGCTATCGAACCGATTTGTCGGTCAAGAGAATTAGTTCCGCGCAATACTTCATCCAACAGAAAAAAAAGTTTTTGACCGTCTCTTGTGAGGTCTATTAATTGCTTAAGGCGTTTCAACTCGGCATAAAACGATGAGGTTTGTTCTTCAAGATTATCGGCAATGCGCATGTAGGTGTATAATTGACAGTTGCTGACAACGAATTTGCTTGCACATACTGGCGCTCCTGCCAATGCAAGAGCCATATTAACGCCCATACACCGTTCAAAAGTGCTTTTGCCCGACATGTTCGAGCCGGTAACAATGGCTATTTTGCCTGCACCAACGAGCATAAAATCATTGCATACACGCTCTTTTTCCCTGATTAGCGGATGTCCGGCATCTTTTGCCTCAAGATGAAAATAATCATCGCGTATTTCGGGAATTACATATTCCGGATTGTTGTACATCATGTTGGCAAAACACGACAATGCCTCAATTTTTGCAACCGCATCAAACCACTCCGGCAATTTTTGTCCCTTGCCGCCACGCCATCGTTCAAGCCATACCAAATGTTTATAGTCGAAGAAAAACAGGATATTTACAGGGATATATGCCATGTTTAGACGATAATCCAATTTTTTGATGCAGGTTTCTAATGCTCGTATCTGCTGCATAGCATCGCTTTTCACGAAACAATCGCGAATTGCAACAAGGTAAGGTGAAGAAAAATCGATTTTTGTTACTATTGCTATCAATTCAGAATATGTACTGATAAATTCCACTTTTTTAGACACCTGTTGGTGCTGTAAGTTGACTTTTTTAAACGTAAGCCCATAGATGACAAAATGTACTGCAAGCAATAACCAAACAAAACCGAACTGTGTACATCCGATTGTAGCCGCAAAGATAACGGAAAGCGTAATCCATGGTAATACTTGCATTGTAATAAGCAGTTTGCGATTTTTTGACAATTCGGCGGTAATGTTCAGCCATTTGATAAATCCGGACAGTTCTTTGTTTATATCTTTATGTTTCAATCCTATTGCCTGCATTTCCTGTCTGAAATCGACCATTCCGCATAATTCTTTCACTGCTTGCTGGCGGGCTTCTATTTCAGGTGTGGCAGCAGGTTTGTTGAGCCAGTCGGCAAGCATATCGCTACCCGACGGACTTGTGGTACGGTTCAGGTAGCGAAACAAAGAATATGAGCCAAAAATATCCAAATCGGAACTGAAAAAATGCTTCGGGTTTTCGTATTGACATCCAGACTGATACGCTGATAAATCGCCATCAAGACAGTTTAATTCATATTGATTGATATTTTTCAGACGTTCACTTTGCTGCTGTAATTCTATATTTTTCAAGTGTTTTTTTAGAATTACGGCAAAAGCGACAAGCAATACAAGAACCGAAACTACACTCAACCAGGTCGATACCGAATAAAAGGCTATTCCTGACGAAATAGCAGAAACAATGAGCAACAATCGCAACAATGAGTAACGATTGTTTTGTTTTTCGCAGGCGCTCTCTTTTTCTGCGAAGCGGTTTACACGACTCTGGTAAAAATTCATTTTTAATAAATTCCGATTCTTCTTATGTTCAAAAGATTTAATTTTCGCTGCATATCCCACAAAACATTGTCAGTTTCATCAATTTGTCGATTTTTCGCTAAAACTTTCTCACGTTGTGTCCTGTAACGCGCTCTTGCCCGTTTACAGATACCTGTCCCAGCGACTTGGTGAGGTGGCGGTAGTGCATTTTGTCAATCCTGCATATTTTTTTGTTTCTTATACTTTAAATATTGCCTGATTTTATCGCTCTCCAACGCTTTAATATAGTTTTCCATATAGACATAGTCAGGTTCATTTTTCGAGTTTGTTGGAAGTAGAATTTTTTCTTTTTTAATTCTTGTATCGTTTATTTCTCTATTAAAACTATATTTTTCGCTGAAACGCGACATAATATTTGCGATAAATAGATAAATATGTATGTTGAAATTGTTATTTTCCAATTTTGTAATGTGGTCACTTGCAACAAAAGAGAAAGGTTGATAAAAAGTTGCTCCAACACTTCCGCTATTGGCAAGAGTTAGGCAGTTTGAGAAAATGCGTACATTTTCTTTGTTGCCAACAAATCCGTCCACTCCGTTATTTATGCCCGTTGAAGAAACATAAGGCATAACACCACTTTTATGGTCTTCTTTTTTTAGGCGTTTTCCTCTTTGAATATAGTTAAAAATGTCCGTAGTTTTAAACTCTTTCCATTCTTTTTCCGATAACGGAATAACGCTTTCAAACTCTAACGCTTGTTTTTTGTATTGCTTCAAAAGTTCCGTTTCTTTTTGCTCCATATAATTTCCCATAAAAGCGTAGTCGGGTTCGCCTTTGGAAGTTATAGGAAGTAAAATTTTTTGACGTTTCATTCTTTCGCCATTAAACTTATACCCGTATTCATATTTGGATTTCTGTTGCATAATTAACGCTTTCACGAAAAGAAAGGCATACTTGTTCCCTTCAAATTCTTTAAACGATAACCTTTTTACATCATCAGAAAAGACTGCTTCGTAAGGATGATAGAAATTGCAAACTACACTTCCGTTGTAATTCACGCCGAGAATATTTTTGTCTAACGAAGAATTGTTGTTTGCAACAAATTCGGTAATTCCATTATTTGAGTCGGTTGCTCCAATAAAAGGGATGTCGCCACTAACCATTTCAGCCTTGGTCAGTCGTTTACCTGATTTTATATTGAAAATATCTTCAATGAAAAATTCTTTCCATTCTTTATTTGCCAATTCCATTTTTCACATCCTTTTCTTTTTCAAATAAATAACCGCGACCTTGCATAATCATACTAAACTCAAAGGTAAGATAGTCGGCAATCGTTTT
>Ga0082212_10009454_pt1 | contig 12582 bp, 9 predicted proteins | sample TergutNt197P3_FD_71548 | JGI IMG/M metagenome (GOLD analysis project Ga0082212, IMG submission 71548) | Neocapritermes taracua P3 segment gut microbial communities from Petit-Saut dam, French Guiana - Nt197 P3 | ecosystem: Host-associated > Arthropoda: Insects > Digestive system > Gut ... | reverse complement strand
ATGGTCTTTGCCATGGGGGTTACGTCCATCCCCCTGTATGTGAGGATAACAAGGGCGTCCGTACTTTCAGTCAGGGGCAATGAGTTTGTCGAAGCCTCGAAAGCGATTGGGATATCCAGTTTCCGTATTATTTATACCGAGGTGCTCCCCAATGGGATGGCGCCGATAATCATTACAGTTACGACGGGGATAGGAATGACCATTATGGCTGCCGCGGGGCTGTCATTCATCGGTTTCGGAGTCCCACCCCCAAGCCCGGAATGGGGCGGCCTGGTCTCATCCGGCAGGGCGCTTTTACGCACCGCTCCATGGATATCAGGATTCCCCGGCCTTGCGATCATGTTTGTCGTTCTGGCATTCAACATGCTCGGCGATGGGCTGCGTGACGCTCTTGACCCCAAGTTGAAAAGATGATAGATGATAATGAACAGAGAGGAGTGGTCATGTGGACATTGAAAGTTCAATTGACGCTGCTATAGCCGCTGACGCCGTGGATGACGACCTGCTGCTCGAAGTCAGGGATCTGGTGGTCCATTACGTGCTGGAAGATGAGACAGTCGAAGCTGTAAACGGTATTGACCTGACGCTCAAAAAAGGCCAGACACTTGGGCTTGTCGGAGAAACCGGAGCGGGTAAAACATCGACTGCTCTGTCGATACTTAATCTCGTCCAGACTCCGCCGGGCGTGATAAAAAGCGGCGATATCACGGTTTGCGGGCATAAAGTTCTGGAAATGACGAAGAAACAGCTGGAGAAGGTCCGGGGGAAGGAAGTGTCGATGATCTTCCAGGACCCGATGACAGCGCTCAACCCGGTTATGACCGTAGGCGAGCAGATAGCGGAGAGCGTCAAATACCACGAAGGGGCGCAACACTCGCAAGCTCTGGTGAAAGCTCAGGAAATGCTTGAGCTTGTTGGCATCCCCGCAGACCGCATGTTCGAGTATCCGCATCAGTTTTCCGGCGGGATGAAACAGCGGGTGGTCATTGCAATTGCTCTGGCTTGCAACCCGCGTCTGCTTCTGGCTGACGAACCGACCACAGCGCTGGATGTAACGATACAGGCTCAGATACTCGACCTAATGAGCGACCTGAAAGAAAAGATGGGCACAGCGCTTCTGATGATCACGCATGACCTGGGCGTAGTGGCCAAGGTGTGCGACTCCGTAGCTGTCATGTATGCCGGAAAAATAGTGGAATACGGGACGCTGGAAGATATTTTCAACGAAACGATGCATCCGTATACAGAGGGACTGTTCACTTCGCTGCCGAACGTTGACGACAGGAATGCGGACCTCATACCGATCCCGGGGCTCATGCCCGATCCGACTAAGCTGCCGCCGGGCTGCGCGTTTGAACCGCGGTGCCGGTATGCGGCGGAGAAGTGCAAGGAGCCTTGCTCAGTGTTGAATGTGAGCGGGACCCACACTGTATTATGTTCGCGTTACGATGAGCCCGGGTTCAATATTGATGTACGAGCGAGGGGGTGAAAACCGGGCATAACCCGGTCTCAACAATGGCTGATAAATATATTGAAGTACGCAACCTGAAAAAGTATTACAATAATAAAGCCGGTGTGCTGCACGCTGTCGACGACGTCTCGTTTTCCATCAACGAAGGTGAAACGATGGGGATAGTGGGCGAGTCGGGCTGCGGCAAAACTACGACGGGCAGGTGCGTTATCCGATTGGTGGAGCCTACCTCCGGCGAAGTGTTATTCAACGGCCGCAATATTTTAGACATGGGCAGGAGCGAGCTGAACAAAGCGCGGAAAGATATGCAGATCGTATTCCAGGACCCGTTTTCATCGCTCAATCCGAGAAGGACTGTCTACGACACAATAGCCGCGCCGCTAAAGCACCATAAAATACTGCCCCCGGGTTCAAGGAAGGTGGATCTCGAGCGGAAGGTCCTTGAACTGATGGAGACAGTAGGATTGGCAGAACGGCTGATAAACACGTATCCCCATGAACTTGACGGCGGCCGTCGACAGCGTATCGGGATCGCGCGCGCGCTGGCGGTGGAACCCAGGTTCATAGTATGTGACGAACCTGTGTCCGCGCTGGATGTATCGATACAAGCGCAGATACTTAATCTGCTTAAGGAACTGCAGCGCGATAGAGGCCTTACATTCATCTTCATTACGCACGATCTTGCTGTTGTCAACTATTTTTCAAACGAAATCATTGTCATGTATCTGGGGCAGGCGGTGGAAAAGGCGCAGTCGGCTGAGCTGTTTGATAATCCGATGCATCCTTATACAAAGGCGCTGCTTTCAGCGGTGCTTGTCCCCAAAGCCGGCGCCAACAAGGACCGTATCCAGCTGCGCGGAGAGCTTTCCTCGCCGATAAATCCGAAGGATGAATGCCGTTTTGCGAAGCGCTGCAATTATTATTGCGATGAATGCGCAAAAGGTTCGCCGCCCCTCATAGAGGTAACGCCGAACCATTTTGTCGCTTGTCATTGCATCGGTCCAGACAAGAACACGTTAGAGCTAACTACATGATTATATAACTCCTTAACCGCACAACTAAGCGTCGGCGTCATCGGTTGCTTCAATTAACCCGTAGTCGCCTTGCTTGCGCTTATATACGATCGAGAATGCGTCCTCGCGGTCCTGGTTCTTGAACACGAAGAACTCGTGCTCGAGCAGGTTCATCTGCAGGACGGCTTCCTCCGGAGTCATTGGCTTGACGGGGAATATCTTTGAACGGACGATTTTGAAGTCCGGCTCGGCGTCGTCTTCACCGGCCGCTTCCTGTATGACCGCTGGCGCGCGCTCTTTGTCGAACGCACCGTCGCGCAGACGCTTTTCAAGGCGCGTTTTGTGCTTGCGTATCTGCCTCTCGATCGCGGCGACCGAGGAATCTACGGATGCTTGCATATCGCTCGTTATTTCAGTTACGCGGTAGAACATGCCTCCGTTTTTTATCGTTACTTCCGCGATAAAACGGCCGCGCTCGATCGCCAGAGTGATAAATGCGTCTGATTCGCTCTTGAAGAAACGGTCAAGCTTGCCTATTTTCTTCTCCGCGTACTCGCGCAACTCATCGTCGATCCTGATCTTCTTTTCTGTGAATGTAAACTTCATTGTGGGTGTCCTCCTTATTTCGAACTATTTCATATTACCGCGTGAGCATGCCTTGTGGCATGGCAACCCATATTTACTACGCAGGGGAGACCTGCGATATGCGTGGGGAAAGCTTCAATATTGACAGTTATGGCAGTGTTTCGCCCGCCGAAACCCTGCGGGCCTATTCCAAGTTTGTTTATTTTGCCAAGCACCCGCTTTTCCATTTTTTCGTAAAACTCGTCGCTGCTTCCGGTATCCGCGGGACGCAGCAGCGCTCGTTTGGCTATCAACGCGCATTGTTCGATAGTGCCGCCCAGGCCCACGCCGAGTATGACGGGCGGGCACGGGTTTGCTCCGGCGTCGCTTACGGTTGAGACAATGAAGTCTTCGATCGTTCCGGCTGTGTCCGACGGTAGAAACATGCGCATAGCGCTTGCGTTCTCGCTCCCGAAGCCTTTGGGCGCGACATGCAGACTGAGCCTGTCTCCCGCTGTCAGATTAATATGCAAGACGCAGGGCGTGTTGTCGTCTGTGTTCTTTCGTCTGAGAGGGTCTCTGACGACGGACATGCGAAGCAGGCCTTTTTCGTACCCGCGCCGGACGCCCTCGTTCACAGCGTCCTCAAACAAGCCCCCGGTTATATGCGCGTCCTGCCCCAGGTCCGCGAAAACCACAGCCATGCCTGTGTCCTGGCAGATTGGCAGCCCGCTGGCCGCGGCATACTTGAAATTCTCAACGATATCTTCAAGCGCCGACATACCCTCGGGAGACGGCTCCGACTCGGCGGCGCATTCCAGCATTATCCCCAGCGACGGCGGCAGGATAGTAGCCGCCTGTATGCACAGACGTTCAACCGTATCAGTTATTAAATCACAAGATATCTCTCTCATTATTAGTTTCCATTTCATTATCCAGGAACCAAATACCGCTCCCGCCCAATCTTGAATATGTCGCCGCCGGAGCAGTCAATACCCACTGTCAGGGGCATCGAGTCTATTGTCAGGCGCTTTATTGATTCACAGCCCAAGTCAAGAAAAGCGATTTCTTCCGCAGCCGTAATATGCTTAGACACAAGCGCTCCCGCGCCGCCCACAGCGCAAAGGTATACAGCGCTGTTCCTGGTTATTGAGTCTATGACGGCAAGCGAACGGTCGCCTTTTCCGATAGTCGCCAGAAGACCCATGTCGTGCAGCCGGGGCGTGAACGCATCCATTCTGCTTGACGTGGTCGGGCCGCATGAGCCGATAGGTCTTTCCCCATTGCCGGGAGTCGGGCCTGCATAGTATATCACCGCGCCGCGAATGTCAAATGGAGGGTCTTTGCCATCGTCTATCAGCTGCATCAGGCGGACATGTGCCGCGTCGCGCGCCGTATAGATTTCACCGCTGAGAAGCACGCGCCCCCCCGCCCTCATTTGAGGCAGGACTGACGCCAGTTCAGAGACATTGGCTGATATTATTTCTGATTCCATAAGGCCGCTCCCAGGATCGAACAGATATAGTTGTTATTGGTTTTCCCAGCTCTCTGCAGCCGCGTTTTCTGCTGAGCTATCATTAGAGTCTCCGGAACTTTCTGCAGGTCTCTCATCATCCAGCTCTTCGTACTCAAATACTGTGAGCAGATCCGCAAAACGCTTATCCGCCTGTTCCAGTATAGCCGGAAGTTCGGCGATGTCTTCGCGGGCTTTTTTGAACTCTTCGCGGGCGCGCTCCGCTACTTTGAAGATATCTTCGCTCAGGCTGCCCAATGTAGTTTCCATATCCGAGAAAGTGTTCAGCGCTGCGATGATCGCGGCGACTTTGTTTTCGCGGTCCTCGAACTCCGACTTTCTCGCTTGTTCGATCTCGCCGCGCAGAGTTTCAAGCTCGCTTGTGAGCATTAGTAGCCTGTGCTCAACCTTGTCCTTTTCCTCCTGGAGTTTGTTGCGCTCCTGCGCCAGCTTTTCGATGTAGTCAATCACATCCTCCCGGTTGAACCCGCCAAGGAACCGCTTGCGAAAGTAGCTGATTTCTCCTGTCATTTATATGCACATCCTTCTTAAAATGTAAATATTTACTTCACCTAACAGTTACAACTCTTCTTCATCATCCGGCTCACCGGATTCATAGGGTTCGCCGTCCACATAACCGTCATCGTCATATTCGTCGTTGTTTGTGTTTTCTCCTTCGCCGGGATCATCGGCGCCCTCTGTTTCGTCGTCTGGGATTATCGGGTTTCCGTCTTCATCAAGTTCATCCGGAGCCTGAGGCTCTATACCGGCGATTTCTTCATATGTCAAATCGCCTCTGCAGGCCGGGACGGCCACTAGATCCCACATGTAGTATGATTCCGCCAAATCACTGTCAGTCTTAAGAAACGCGGTTTCTATCCCGTTTTTGGCGCACATCGAAATGTCGATGTGGTAGTAGTCTCCGTAGAGCGAAACGACGTTCCAGGCGTGTATCATTCCATCAAGATAGCCTAGAATAACAATACACTCGATCCCGAGCTCTTCACACAGCGCTTTATACGCCATTGCGAACCCCTCGCCGACGGCGCTCCCGATGACAAGGGCGCCGTATGCGGTAGCGGAATAGTTCTGTGTGCCGTGTTCGCTTATTGCTTTTGCGACGCCCTCGTCATATGCGCAAAAGCCGGTGAGCTTTTCCGCCAGTGAGAGCAGTATTTCTCCGTCGTTGTCGCCTTCGGCAGCCGCCGCGTAGCGCCGCACAGCGCCGGAGAGGCTTTCGCCGTATCGCCGCAGTATGTCCGGCTGCTCGATATTCCCGAACCGCAGTTCCAGTATTTTATCGTCGCCCACTTCGGGGTACGCTCTTACCACTGTGACGGGCATCATGACTATGCTTCTAGGGTTGTCGTAGTACGTATCTTTTATATAGCCCGGAATATCGTCGGCTGTTATGTCGCGCAGCGCGGTGCGTATGAGGACTTCATCGCGGTAGTCGCTCATTACGCTCAGCAGCTCAGTCCCGAGATAACGCGAGTTTGAAACGGCAACTATCGAGTCGACCTGCTGCTTTGTGTGCCTGTACTCAATACTAATATCGATTTCAAAATACGAAACGATTTTTGTGGAAAAAGTCGTGATATCCGCGACGGCGTAGGCGCAAATGGGGTCGTTGCTCTGTATTTCCAGGCATGCAAGGTCGATGTCGTCCTGCACGTCCTCGTCAAAACTGTAATAGAGTATCTGCCCCGATTCCGCGTGTTGCATCACGAGTTCAAGCAGCGCCGTCCGCAACTCGTCATAACTGAATACTTCCGACTGCTCAACGGGAGGCCTGGAGTTCGGCGTCACGATATGCCTGCTCTCCACTAACATCTCGTCTTCAAGTATCGACATGCAGCCAACCAACGCTGAAAGCGCGGTGAAAACCAGTATACATAATAGTATCCGCTTCAACAATAGCCTCCGTTATTAAAGTATGTTGTAACTATTCACAAAGCTATTCCGGCTCATTGATCAGCGTCATCTGTTCCTCGCCTTTGTCTTCCGGCTTCAGTAAAGCGCCGGCGGCGGGGATCGAGCGCACCCTGTAGCGGGATGGGTTGGCAATCATCGTTTCACTGAGCGGCACAGCCTGTTCAAGCAAGTGGCGGCGTTTCAGCGATATCACGCCCACGCCCTGTGTCGTGCGCGTCGATTTCGGAGCAAGCAGCGATGTGCTGAACACGACTGTCCTGCCATCTGTAGAGAATACAGCAAGCTCAATATCTTCGTCAATCGCAATGATGGCCTTTACGGGGCTTTTCTCCGAATATGCTCCCGTCAGCTTCTTCCGGTTTGTTTTGGTGGCGTATGCCGAAAGCTCGATTCTTGCGGCTTTTCCATTTTCAAAGAAGAATATGATATGCCCGGAATAGTTGCCGGGGTCCAGCAGGTAGATCACATTCTCATCGTCGTCCATTTCCATTTCGGTCGGCAGATATGTACCTAGGCTCGATGCTTTTGTGTCTTCAAAGTCGTTTACGCGGGCTTTGTATACCTGCTGCCTGTCCGTGAACACCAACAAATCGTTTTTGTTTGCGGAATCAAAGCTAATGAACGGCCCGTCCGCGTCTTTGTACTTTTGTTCGCCGCCCATCCTGAGCGATAATGGCGTTATCTTCTTGAAGTATCCCTCGCGGGAAAGGAATATATTGACCGGATAATCGCTGACATGGTCTTCCTCTACATAGCTTTCGATCTCGTCTTCATAGACAATTTGTGTGCGCCGTTCCTCGCCGTGTTTTTTTATGACTTCTTTGAGTTCCGCTACTATGATCGAGTTTATTCGCTTGTTTGAGCGCAGCGTGTCGTCAAGGTCCTTTATCTCTTTTTCCAGCGCGTCTATTTCATCTGTACGTTTTAATATGTATTCGCGGTTTATGTTCCGCAGCCGTATCTCCGCGACGTATTCCGCCTGCTGCTCGTCGATGCCGAAACCGATCATCAGGTTTGGGACGACTTCGGATTCCTCTTCCGTGGCGCGGATGATCTCAATGGCTTTGTCTATGTCCAGAAGTATTTTCTGCAGCCCGCGCAGGAGATGCAGTCTGTCCTTCTTTTTTTGCAGCTCGCTGTAGATTCGGCGCTTGACGCAGTCCGCGCGCCATGCGGTCCACTCCTCCAGTATTTCGCGCACGCCCATGACCCGGGGCACGCCAGCGATAAGCACGTTGAAGTTGCATGAAAAACTGTCCATGAGGGGTGTTTGCTTATACAGCTTCAGCATCAGTTTGTCGGGGTCTGTGCCGCGTTTGAGCTCTATTGTCAGTTTGAGCCCGGAGAGGTCAGTTTCGTCGCGCATGTCGGATATCTCGCGCAGCCTGCCTAACCTGACGAGTTCCGCAACTTTGTCTATGACAGCTTCGGAGGTCGTGGAGTATGGCAGTTCTGTTATTTCGATGAGGTTGCCTTCTTTGTGATAACGCCACCGCGCCCTGACCTTGACGGTGCCGCGGCCTGTGCTGTACAGCGTTTCAAGCTCGGAGGCATTGTAGATGAGTTCGCCGCCCGTGGGGAAATCCGGCGCAAGCAGCGTTTGGGCCAGGTCGCATTCAGGGTCGGCGATATACTCAATCGCGGTGCGGCAGACTTCACTAAGGTTGAAGCCGCAAATGCTGCTTGCCATTCCGACGGCAATGCCGATGTTTGCGCTGACTAGCACATTCGGGAATGAAGTCGGCAGCAGCGTCGGTTCTGTCATAGTGTTGTCGTAGTTATCGGTGAAATCGACCGTGTCGCGGTCTATGTCGCGGAATATTTCAGCGCAGACCGGAGCAAGCTTTGCTTCCGTGTAGCGCGATGCGGCGTATGCCATGTCGCGCGAGTACGTTTTGCCGAAATTGCCCTTTGAATCGACGAATGGGGTCAGGAGAGCGCCGTAGCCTTTGGACAGGCGCACCATCGTTTCATAGATCGGCCCGTCGCCATGCGGATTCAGGCGCATCGTCTGCCCGACAATATTTGCGGATTTTGTGCGCGAGCCGGTCATCAGGCCCATTTTGTACATCGTATAGAGCAGTTTTCTCTGCGACGGCTTGAAACCATCTATCTCCGGGATGGCGCGTGATATGATGACGCTCATCGCATACGGCATGAAGTTCAATTCAAGCGTATCGGTGATCGGCTGTTCCAGCACCTCCGCCCGGAGGCCTTCTACGTTTGCTCCCGCGGAGGGCTTTTTGCTGCTTTCTGTCGTCTTCTTTCGCGGCATATTCAAGTCCTTTGGATAAGTAGAATGTAAAATCGAAAAACTCTGTCATTCCGGGCTTGCTCCGAAATCTCCTGTTAAGCGTTGTTTAATTCGCAAGCTGACTTATCGCGCTTGCGTTGTGCTCCCCATAGCCGTCGTCTAAGAAGTCTTCGATCGGGAACACTTTGTCGCCCGCGGGCGGCGCTTGCAGAAGCGCGGATGCTTCTTTATCCTCTGCTGTTACTATCTCAATGTCAAAACGCATTACGGCAACGTTCTTTTGATGCCACTCAATTGCGGCGGTCACTTTATCCGGGCTTATGTTAAACTCGATCTTGTATTGCGTAACGCTAGTCCCGTAGTAATAATTCTCACGATACAATAAACTACCGGAAACTTCTTTGATCGTTCCGTTCTCTGTTGCGATTTTGATATCAAGCCCGAACCTGATATCGCTGTAAACATAGCCTGAGTACGTATGGGCTTCAGAATGTTCGTCCGTCGATAAGGAAATCGTGTAGTTTTCCTTGTTTACCGTAATTTTTCCATCACCCAATAAAGCTTTCATCTGTGCCGCTGAATCGTTAATGTAACTATACAAATGGACATAATCGTTATACGTTGTGTAACCATACGCATAATCGTAATGTTCGACGGTGATATAAGATAAGCTCAGCAACTGCCCAACACTCATCCCTCTTACATCAAGATCAGCGGGCGTCGTAGTTGGCTTGCCGCCAATAAACACCTCTGACAGAACCATGGACGCATTGCCGATAGCTATCCATGCGCCGTCGGGAAGTCCCGGCGTCTGCGAACTAAAGACAGGCGATCTGAGATACATCATGTCATCATCATAGTTAAAGATAAGTTCAGCATCAGTCTCAACGAGCAACGCGATTACGCCCATTTCATCATCTTCCGGCACAATGTCCGGATAGCCTGCGTACTGAGAGAGAATCAAATCAATGAGTTCCGGGGAGTTCATATTGAGCCGGGCGTTGAGACTGTGCCCGTCGGTTAGAATAACAGCGTCCGCGTCTGTTTTCGCGGTTTTATCGCCGTCCAGCGAATCGAACATCTTCATCGACCCCGGCACGGAAATCGTTGTTTTGTACACGTTTCCGCTGTCCGGGTCTACGCTTGTTTCCATTGTCATTGCAAGCAATTTGTTAAGCGTTGTAAAGTCTGCGTCGATTTGCGCAATAAGTCCAGCAGTGTCGATTATAACTACAGTTTCATAGTAGCTGTCCCAATAAACGTCCAGCCCAAGGGCTTCAGCGACGTTGCGGACGGGGATGTAAGCGTAGCCGTCGTCGTTGATGTAAGGCGCTTCGTTGAACGGAAATACTTTGTTTATACCCGGCCCCATCATGAGCATTTGCTCGTCTCCTGGCTGGAACATGATAAAGAATCCGTCAAATGCCGCCGTGATCGTACTGTCCTCGTTGTATTCCACTTTCGCGCCGAGTGCTTCGAAGAATACCCGCGCGGGAACAAATGTTACTCCGCCGATGATCTCCGGGACAGCGCCGTTAAACTTCAGGAACTCGCCGTTATACATGACATTCACAATGCCCGGAGTGCCGCCGAGCCTCTCTAACTCCATGTCTCTGTAGTGGTTGTAATATTCATCTGAATACATCCAATTGTAGTCATGCAAGATATCGACCCAGAGTTCAAGCAACTCGGTGTATTCATGCGGGGTAATGCCATGTTTATCAAGGAACTCTTCCAGAGATTCAGCCGAAGGATCCATTGCTTGCCAAAGAAGCGTACTGGGGATCGACGGTAATTTTAAGTATAGCATATAGTATATATAGTAAACATCGGCCAGATAATATACATATACTGCATAGTCCTCAAACACTTCTGCGCCCCAGTCTTCAAGCGAAGGGAAATCATTCCATACAAGGGGATCGTTCGGATCAAATTGACTGTCCGCCGCCGATGATGCGCTGTCGTAATGAGTATCACCAGTTTCATCTTTCGGTTCAGGCGCCACGACATCCTGCGCCGCCAGCGCGGCAAGCGGGAATAGCAGCGCAAATACAAGCGCGATAGACAAACAGATTAACAATCGTTTCTTCATAACAATACCAGCTTTCATATTTACTAAATTACTATGTCAATATCCTTTGCACTAATCATCAAGTCATCGTCATTCTGGGCTTGACCCGGAATCCCCTTAAGAGATTTTGGGCAATGTCAATGGATTGCGGGACTTTTATCCAAGACTCCTAGCTTACATCGGCAACGTCCAAATACCTGTGCCCCTGTTCGGATATGAACTCTTTGCGCCCCGTGAGGTTGTTGCCAAGCAGCAGGTCAAACACATCCGCCGTCTTTTCCGCGTCGGCAGGCATGACCTTTATAAGCCGCCTGGAATCAGGATTCATGGTCGTCAGCCACATCATTTCCGGATCGTTCTCACCCAAGCCCTTTGAGCGGTTGATCGTGTGCTTTGCGCCGTCAAAACCGGCGACGATCTCCGCCCGCTCCCTCTCGGAGTATGCAAAATACGTTTTACCCTTGCATTCGATCTCAAACAGAGGCGATTCGGCAATGTAAACGAACCCTTCTTCGATCAGCGCCGGGACAAGCCTGTATAACATCGTGAGGATCAGCGTACGTATCTGGAATCCGTCGACGTCGGCGTCAGTGCATATGATAACGCGGTTCCAGCGCAGGGCGCTCAAATCGAAAGCGCTCAGATCCTTTGAGTGCTTGCTTTGTAACTCAACGCCGCAACCCAGGACTCTAATAATATCGGTTATGATCTCGTTTGCAAAGATTTTACCATAATCCGCTTTCAAACAGTTGAGTATCTTCCCGCGCACGGGGATAATGCCCTGAAATTCCGCGTCCCGGCTCAGTTTGCACGCCCCGAGCGCGCTGTCGCCCTCCACTATATAAATCTCTCTCCGGGATACGTCCTTCGTCCGGCAATCAACAAATTTCTGGACGCGGTTGGCAATATCAAGCCCGCCCGACAGCTTCTTTTTTATGTTGAGACGCGCCTTTTCCGCCGTTTCCCGGCTGCGCTTATTGATGAGGATCTGATCCGCGATCCTATCCGCCTCCGACTTGTTCTCAATAAAATAGACTTCCAACTGGCTGCGGAGAAATTCCGTCATAGTGTCCTGGACGAATTTATTCGTAATTGCCTTTTTGGTCTGGTTTTCAAAAGAGGTTTGCGTTGAAAAACAGTTTGTCACAAGGACAAGGCTGTCCTGCACGTCGGCAAAGGTGATTTTGCTTTCGTTTTTCTGGTACTTGCCGGTTTTTCGCAAATACGCGTCGATTTCCGCAACAAACGCGCTGCGCGAAGCCTTTTCCGGCGACCCGCCGTGCTCAAGCCATGATGAGTTGTGATAATACTCGATAACATTGACCCTGTTAGAAAAGCAAAACGCCGCAGATAACCTGACCTTATACTCAGGCTTATCCTCCCTGTCGCGCCCCCGCCGCTGCGCCTCTATGAAAACCGGCTGATTGAGCGCATCGTCGCCAGACATCTCACAAACGTAATCAAGGATGCCATTCTTATAAAAATACTCCGTCGTCTCAAATTGGGCCCCGATCTGATCCCTAAACCGAAATGTGACGCCAGCGTTTACGACAGCCTGCCTTTTCATCGTATCGGAAAAATACCCGGCCTGAACGGCGACGTCTGTGAACACCTCAAGATCCGGCTTCCACCTTATGACAGTGCCGGTGCGTTTGCCGGTGAACTCCTCGAAACTCAAACCACCTATATTCTCGCCTTTTTCAAAGCGCAATGTGTATTTTTTCCCATCACGGAAAATAGTGACGTCCATGAACTCCGAGG
>Ga0082212_10009453_pt1 | contig 12582 bp, 9 predicted proteins | sample TergutNt197P3_FD_71548 | JGI IMG/M metagenome (GOLD analysis project Ga0082212, IMG submission 71548) | Neocapritermes taracua P3 segment gut microbial communities from Petit-Saut dam, French Guiana - Nt197 P3 | ecosystem: Host-associated > Arthropoda: Insects > Digestive system > Gut ... | reverse complement strand
CATTTTCTCGACGATATCAACGTAACTGCCTCTGCCGAACTGAACCTTCGCCTCAGGAGCACGGTTCGCACTAATGACGCGGGCGCGAAAAGGGAGGCGGCTTTCCAAATCAAAGTGCCTGATACCGGGCAGATTTAGCAAGGCGTGGACCATGCCGCCGGGGATATCCATTTTTTGGGCCAGCCGGAGCTTTTCATAGATATGATAACCACAGAAAAATTCATCACCGCCATCACCGGTTAAAGCCACCCTTATATCATTAGAAGCCAGTTTTGCAACCAACATCGTCGGAATTTGTGATTGATCCGCAAAGGGTTCATCATAATACTCCGGCAGGCTTTCTAGCATCGCGAACATTTCGTCTTCCGTAACATAAGCCTCAGTATGATCAGTCCCAAGATATTCGGCAACTTTCTTGGCATATTCCGCTTCATTATGGGTTTTTTCGCAAAACCCGATGGTAAAGGTTTTAAGGGGCTTAAGGGACATTTCTGCCGCGATTGCACAAACCAAGGAAGAGTCATAACCGCCGCTTAAAAAGGCACCTGGCGGCTGATTTGCAAAAAACTGCGATCGGACTGCCTTTTCCAGCAATTCTCTCAGTTTTATTTTTGCCTCGCCAAAGTCCGTGACCGGAGCTTTCTGCTTTTCATGATATATCTCCGCAATATCCCAATATTTTTGGATTTCAACGCAAAAAGGCACTTGTCCGGATAAATCGAGCTTCAAAACCGAACCCGGGGGAAGCTTGTATACTCCTTCAAAAATACTCTCCGGATGACAGATATATTGATGATAAAGATAACGGGACAGTACATCTTTGCGAATACTTTTTTTGAATCCCGGGCGCTTCATCAGCGGCTTTAAGCAAGAAGCAAAATAAAGATGATGATCTTCCAATTGATAGTAAATCTGTTTTTTTCCAATAATATCATGAGTTAGCTTTAGCTTTTCACCATCAAAATTAACACTGTCCGGCAGGATGCCCAAATCTGATTGACCCAGTGGCATAAGACAGCGTTTGCTAAGATCAAGATGATAACCCATTTCGAGGGACATATTTAGTCCTCTGCTTTCTTGATGAAGTAATCGCGATACTCACCAAAATCCTTACATTCATTATGAATGCTATTGATTACTTCCAAATGCTTTTCCCTGACCAATGTCTTAAAGTTATCAAAATTATCATATCCTGGTTTTGTCCAGCCAAAGGGATGAGTTAATATTTGAATTTTATCATGGCTCTTAAGTGTCTCCGCATCCGGATAGCCATAACGCCAAATATGGTTGGAATCCGACAAATACTTTATTTTAATCTGTGGGTCAACCGCCGCATTTTCAGAAAAGGTAAAAAATTCATCTTGATAAGCATTGATGATGTCAGAAAATTTCAAATTCGCCTTTAAAATCGCCTTGCTGGGACGATGGATTGAAAATTGCCGCATTTCAAATCCAAACATTTCGCTTAAGGTATCCATTTCTTTGGTGATTTGTTTGCGAATCTGCTCGATATCTGTTAAGCCATTTAAAGCAAAATGGAGACCGATGTTGTGACCTCGCTCATTCATATCCTTGACCATATCCATATTACAGCGGGAAAGGATATTATAAGAATTGTTCGTCCACTGGAAGAAATAGTTCGCGGTAAAATCAAGACTGTCCTCAACGCGGGAAAGGGAGTGGGCGCGCTCAACACTATATTCGACATCGTGACGCATAATGATAAAACGGCCACGAGTCAAAGCCTTCGCATAGTCACAATATAAACCGGTGGCTTTAATGTTACGGATAATTTCTTTGTATTCAACGTAAGAAAACATGATTGGAGCTCCTATCTATAATTTTCTCGATATAATCCCGCCACTCACTTGCGATGGCTTCGATATGACATCTTTCCTTGGTTTTCCGGGCGGCTTGTCCCAATTTCTCAGCATATTCAGGATCATCAAGCAACCGGCGAATCGCTCTTTCGAGTGCCTCCTGATCCCCAACCGGAATCAAAAGCCCATCAATACCATCGTTAATCAATGCTGCGGGACCACCGCTGGGACAATCTGTGGAGATGACCGGGAGGCCAAGTGCCATCGCCTCGATTAGCGCATTGGGCATGCCTTCACGATTGGAGTTAAAAACATAAAGGGATGCCATGTTTAGCTCTTTTTCTAAAGTATCACTTGCTCCCATTAATTTCACATAGTCCTCAGCACGATTTTCAGCAATGATATTCTTAAGGACTTCCTTCGTGCCATCACCGGAATCACCGCCATATAGCTTCAAAACATAGTCTGGATAATCCGACTGAATCCGGACAAATGCCTGAATGATTCCTGCTTGATTTTTATACCCCTCTAAGCGGCTGGAATGGACAATTTCTTTGCGTCTTTCAGTCGGCGGCGCAATATCGATATACTTAGGATTCAAAGGGTTTAAAATAACCCTTGATTTTTTCTGAATCTTTGCCGAAAAAAAGTCGCGCTGACCCGTCGTCTGGAATACACACCCTGCGGCTAGGGGAAACAATAATGCAACAAGTATTCTATTGATCAGTGAGCTATAATACGTTTGAGGAGGATTACGAACCGATATAATAACGGGTGTTATTATTCCGATTACAGCACATAAAGCCCGATAATTGGCATTGCGGTCAAAAGCTATCACCACATCCGGCTTTTCTAACCGAACGATTGAGCGCAAATACTTTACCCGCAAAACAGCTTTCGTAAAGCGGCTTTTTCCTTCATCAGCCGCTTTCAAGCCAACATGAATCCGGCGCACCAAGGCATTCAGGGTAAACTCTCTTTCACCATACCACTCGGTTGCAACCACAACATCATATTGTCTTCCGGCAAATTGATTCGCCAGATTTGAGACAACACGTTCAACTCCGCCCTGTTCGAGTGTATTTAAGTGGAATAGTATTTTTTTCAATCATTTCTCCATCCAATTAACAATATGGTTTACATAACTTTCGCCGGTAAAACTTCCGGCTCGCTTAAAAGCAGCAGTCCGATATGTTTCAAATAACTCATTATCCGATAACAATTTCTTCACCGCGCTCGCCATCTTTTTCTCTTCCCCTGTAAAATAAGCAGCGTCAAACTTTCTGGCCTCATCCATCACCGGTACCAGAATGCCATACTCCCCCCATAAAGCATCTTTCTTCTGATATATTTTTTTCCGCTCTTCTTCACTCATGACATAATCCAGCAGAATTTCAGCCGGACCGGTCCGGCAATCGCAGGCTACCACCACCATACCCATCGCCATCGCTTCAATCAGTGCGTTTGGAAAGCCCTCTTTTAAGGAATTTAATAAGTATACCGTTCCTTTTTTTAGATATTGATATGGATTCCTCTGCATTCCGGCGAAATGTACTTTATCAGTAATCCCTAAATCTGCTGCCAGTTTTCGATATTCATGAAAGGAACCCTCCCCGAGGATGGTAAGACGCGCCTTAGGAACTGCTCCTTGTACCAGATAAAATACCTTCAGCGTATGCCAGAAACCTTTGATATCATCCTCCCGCCCCATTGTCATCAAATGAATCCATTCACCCTCATCCCATGGCCACACTGCCTCATCCGTTTCTGCCAACCGTCTCATCTCGGCAGTATCATGTGGATTATAAAGCGTAACCGCATTCGGATAATTGTAATCATTTTTTAGTTCTTCGGCAATGAACTTTGAGCAGCAAATCAATCGGTCAGCCTTTTTTAAAAACAAACGGATTTTCTGCTTTTCACCCATATCCATATAACTGTGGAGACTGATCCAGACTTTCGTTTCCTTGGTTTTTGATAAAGCGTTCACGATATTGGCAGTGGCGCCAAAACTATATGCAACCTCCGGCTCATGGATGTGCTTTAATTTTCTAAGCTTGATTGTACGAATCAGGATATTAAATAGTTTTGCAAGTTTGCTTTTTTTAACACCTTGTTTGATATCAATGATACTTAAGCCATCAACATCAAATGCGATTTGATTTGAATCAAATAAAACAATCATTACATCGTAATAAGGTTTCAATAACTTGGCAGTATTTACACAAACGCGCTCAAAACCTCCTTGGCATAAGTTTGGGGAAATCAGCATCACTTTCTTTTTTTTAGCAATAGCATTTGCTACCAATAAAGCAGTATCTCCCGTAAGATAAAAATCCTCCATTTTCTTCGCTTGCACGCTTGCATCAAATCCAGCTGCTTTTACTTCTGATTCCATGCCTAGGCGTGAATTATTCCGCGATTCCAGAATATAATCTGCCCATTTTACCGGCTCATCTTTGATGCTCATCGCTTTTATGTTTTTTGTAATCATGATTTCATCAGCAATTGTATCAGAAATCAAGCATTTAAGGCCACTCGTTTGGGCTTCTACTAAAACGCCAGGCAAGCCCTCAAAATGGGAAGGAAAAACAAAATAATCCATCGCCTGATAGTACTCCCACGGTTTTTCTACCCTTCCGGTATAAAAAATTTTATCAGCAATTCCTAGCTTTTCGGCGGTAATTTGAAATTCATCCCTACCGCTTCCATCGCCAACTAATAATAGGCAGGAATCCGGCGATTTTTTTTGCACTTCATCGAATATTTTTAATAAATAACCATGATTTTTTTGATAATCAAAACGCCCGACATGTCCTATTACAAATTTTCCGTCAAGCGAAAACTGATGACGCAATTTTTTTCTCATCACTTCGTCAAAATCAAACAATTTTGTAGCTATGGCATTGGGGATATAGGTAATCTGCCCGTTTTCCCATGCCTTTCTGCCAAATACCGCTATTCCGGCGATGCGTGAACAGGCAAACAGAAAGTCCGCTTTCTTATTCAGCCTAAAGTGAAGTAAGTGAGTCAAAATCCCTTTCAGCCCCGGATCGACACCGGCATTGCGGGAATGGGCAATTGTCACCGGAATCCCGGCTTTTTTTGCAATGGGCAAATAAATTGCCGCAGAGCTAGTCAAGTGACCTTGAACCATACTAAAATCATGATTTTCACGAAAAAAATCCCGAACCGCTTTCCGGTAAGGAAAATAATTGGATATCACAAAACGGGGAATCCGATAGACTTTTCCGCCCATTTCGGTGATTTGGGCTTCATAATGACATTCCGCTTTCGTATTTATCAAAAAATCAAACTGCACTTTGTCACGATCAATATGCCGGTACAAATCCATCGTCCGGCTTTCAGCACCGCCGCGATTGACAGAAGCAAATACATGCAGGATCCGAATTGGTTTTTCCATATCTTCAGTCTTTCTATTTCATTACATCATTTATATGAATATCGACAGTGCATTCATAGCGGTCAATTAATAATGAGCCATCAATTGTACGGATTACTAATTTCTCATCAAAAATATCGATCACCTCACCAGGCTCATAAGCCGAAAAATCAATCATTTCATCAAATGGATGCGCCTCCCAAATCGTTATTTTCACATCACCTATCTTGGCCCATGCACCCGGAAATGGAGCGGCAACCGCACGAACCAAGTTATGAATTTCACGGGTACGCCTCCTAAAGTCAATTTTTCCATCGGCAGCAGTGCGCTTATCAAACCATGAATCAAAATCCTTTGACTCCGTTTTAATGGGAATGCTTCCCCCTTTTTCAGCCGCCTCATTATAAGCCACCAATAACTTACGTATCAAATTCTTTGAACAAATCATGTTTTTATATTGAGCCGTACGGATATCATCATGAGGGGTGAGAGAAAACATTTCCGTCGCAAATACATTCGGACTGTCCGCCTTCTCATCGTACTGAAAAAGATTCAAATTAAAACGGGTGTCTCCTAGCAAAATCGACCAATTAAGCGGCGATCGCCCACGCCCAAAGGGCAAATACCCACTGTTGCCATGAAAACCAAAAACACCATATTGAAACCTATCTAAAACCGATTTCGGCACAAGACGCTGCCAGCCCATCGAAATGCCCAGCGCAAATTCATTTTCAGCAAAAAAGGCTTGTGTTTTCTCATCAGTCAAACCATAGTGATCGGCTTCAAAGATAGGGATACCATATTTTTCGGTCAAAATATCCAGCCCCTTATAGCCGGAAACCTGATTCTTCGCCGTAACGGATGAATTGATTGTAACAATCAGATTGACAGGGCGGATATTTTCATGGATAAATCTGGCAATATTTTCTGTTGTATCTTTCACCCCAAAAATCGTTAATTCGTACTTCATGAGCAGCCTCCAAACCGCATTAATACCATATGGCAACCTCCGAAAACCTAGTTTCACGCGATTTTCACGGCGTAAAAATCCATATATCCAAGCTTTTTCCACCGCGAAAATCGGTTCAACTTGGGTTTTCGGAGGTTGCCATATCAAATTATAGGGGGATTTCAGCTCATTGTCAAATTGCGTAAGTTAGCAAGTTTATCTTTTTCCACTACGCTTTATGATTATACTTTAGTTATTAATCCTCCATCATTACTTTGGCAGATAATATACCTTTCGCTCAGTAATAGGTATATATTCTTCTATGTTAATCCTGTTTGAAATCAACTTATGGTGATACAAAGTATCAATCAGACATTCTATTTCCCACGGTTCCGGCGAAATAGCCGGAATATAAAAATCAATTTCAATATCGCCATTGCTGTCTGCCTCTATAAGGGTAGGAATAAACGAATAAACCAAAGCACTTTCATCTGCCACCGTTGCATATGAACGGCTTGAATTAAACATAATCATGCCAAAAAAAACAATAACAAACGGTAGAAATAAAAGGGATTGCTTTATCTGAGTAAGAACAAAAACGCTTAATAAACCAATAAACAAGATGATGAAAAAGAATAAACCATATACACACCGCGTTTCGGCAAGGTAATCCGGCCCACCTTTTGCCGCAACCAAAATGATAAAACAGAATGAAAATGCGCCCGCAATCATGCATTTGACCGCCAAGCCAATTGTCTGATCCGAACGGCTCTTTGGCTTCATAAAATAAATAAAGGCCGCCGCAATCACGATCAATAATAGGATCAAAAATACATACTTATTTACCAAACGAAAATGTAAAAATGAATATTTCGCTGATTCTCCAATTCGATTCACAAATTCACTGCTAAACATAGAGCCAAAATAGGTAGAATCAAAAGCTTGTTTCGATCGCATACTCGTTAACTCAAGCATCATGGCGATGATCGTACTTATAATAATTATCACAGGCAGGGTATAATTCTTGATCGATTCCGAACCAAATTTTTTAAGTTTCAGTGATAATTTTCCACTTGATTTAAAACATAGGAAAAAGTGATAGCTTAAAACCGCAAACGCAAATGACAGCAATATCCCCGCCGAAAACAGCATTGAAAAAATGGAAAAATAAATTCCGACAAACAGCCATCCTTTCCCAATGCCTGGAATACCAATCTTAAGATTTCTATTCAAAACCAGCACTCTCATTAGCTCAAGGACAATAATAGAATTTAGAATATTCGGAAACACATAATAAAAATATAAATTGTAATGATAGGCGAAAAACATATGTTCGTTTTCTGTCGGCCGGCTCTTAAAAAAGACAAAGCACAGTACGATCACCATAATAGCAACTAAGGCACTAATATGATTGTCCTTACATATCGCAGAAAACAAACGATAAATTGCTATAAATAAACCAACTAAAAATACCGCTATTACAATCGCAAGAGAAATGCTCGCAGATAAAAGATAATCGCCAACCATCGGATAAACAATAAATGCTGATAGATACCCTGTCAGCGGCATCAAATACTCAGACAAAATCCGGGTGACATTCCACCACCCGATCCTGGGTATCGGGTCAGACATGAAAGAACCAAAGTATCGAAAGTCATCACCATTACGAAGGAGAACCGGATCAACGACCGCATAATACCGATAAACCAAAAACAAAATGAGGCTCGCAAATAGAATCGCCCATTTATGATTTTGCAGCTTCGTCATCATTGATCGTGAACCCTCCTTAGTCTAGGCTAATCTTCGCCACCTGGTGATAACGATATTCAAAATCACGGCGATTCTTAAGCGTCAGATTATGCAAAATCAAGCCGGAAAAAAACGATTGCAAAGCCGCAACCATCACGAAACCACAAACAATTAAGGTTGGAAATTTTAATACTAAACCAGTTAGATAATATTCGTAAAATACCGGTATCATGAAGATCAACGACAGAATCGATAATATAATCGCAAGGAAAGTGAAAAAACTCAGCGGCTTATAGTCTTTGTACAAATTCAAAATTGTCCTCAACACTTTAGATCCATCCTTAAATGTATTCAGCTTCGATTCACTTCCAATCGGCCGGTCGCGATAATCAACAATCACATTATCAATGCTCATCACATTCGAAACCGCATGGATTGTCATTTCTGTTTCAATCTCAAAACCCTTCGACAGAACCGGAAATGTCTTTACAAACCCATGACTGAAAGCCCGAAACCCCGTCATGATATCTTTGATGTCACAATCAAATAAATGATTAATCGTGCGCCTTACCAAGCTATTGCCGGCATTGTGAAAAGGACGCTTATTTTCGCTAAAATAAGTTGATGACAAACGATCACCAATCACCATATCAATTTTATCATTTAACACTTTATCTACCATTTCAGAGGCCTGATCAATCGGATACGTATCATCGCCATCGATCATCACATAGCATTCCGCTTCGATTTCACGAAACATCCGCCGGATTACATTGCCCTTTCCCTGCATCGGTTCCTTACGAAGGATTGCGCCTTCCGCTTTGGCGATTTCTGCGGTCCGGTCACTGGAGTTATTATCATATACATAAATAGCTGCATCCGGCAATGCTGTTCTTGCATCGACGATGACTTTGGCAATCGTACTTTCTTCGTTATAGCAGGGAATTAAAACCGCAATTTTGTCCATTTTATACCCATCTCCATTTTATAAACGCCAATACAAATAGCCGTCTTTCTCAAATTCATCGCGGCAATATAAGCCTTTCAGATCAACGAGAACTTTTTTCGCCCTTCCCTGACAAAACATTGCATCAATCGTCTCCTTACCAAAATCGGCAAACTGATCGTGGGCAACCGCAATGATTATGGCATCCATGTCTTTCACGGCACTAAGGTCAGAAAAATCAATTTCGTATAATTGTTTTGCCGCTTCGATATCAGCTTCTGGATCAACCACCATCGGCAAAATGCCATACTCGGTTAATTCGTTGTAAATATCAATTACTCTTGTATTACGGGTATCAGGGCAATTTTCTTTAAATGTAAAGCCAAGAATCGCTATCTTTGCGGTTTTTACCGGAATATCAGCCTTGATTAAATTTTTGACAAGGCTTTCAGCAACATATCGGCCCATGTCATCATTAATCCGGCGGCCGGCCAAAATGATTTGAGAATGATACCCTATTTCTTCCGCCTTGTAAGTTAGATAATAAGGGTCAACCCCGATGCAGTGTCCTCCGACAAGACCGGGGGAAAAATTCAAAAAATTCCACTTCGTTCCGGCAGCGGAAAGAACGGCTTTTGTATCAATGCCCATTTTATTAAAAATTATCGAAAGCTCATTCATATAAGCAATATTGATATCTCTCTGGCTGTTTTCAATCACCTTTGCCGCTTCGGCAACCCGGATTGATTCGGCACGATAAACACCGGCTTCTACCACCAGCTCATAAACCTGCGCAATGACCTTTAGCGACTCTTCATCCATTGCCGAAACAACTTTGGTAATGGTTTCCAAACGATGGACTTTATCACCGGGATTGATGCGTTCAGGTGAATATCCGACTTTAAAATCAACGCCACAGGTAAGCCCCGAGGTTGCTTCAAGAATCGGTACGCATATGTCTTCGGTCACACCGGGATATACCGTCGATTCAAAGACGACAATCGAGCCCTTTACCAGATTTTCGCCTAAAATAAAGCTCGCGCCCTTTAGGGGTGACAGATCGGGGATATGCTCACTTGTAACCGGAGTTGGTACTGCCACAATATGAAACTTCGCTTCTTTTAGCTGACTTGGATCAGAAGTAAATTTTACCGCCGTCTTTTTTATCACATCATCGCCAACCTCTTTGGTCGGATCGATCCCGGCCTTGTAAAGATCAATTTTTCCGCCGCTTATGTCAAAACCTATAACTTTTACTTTATTCGCAAAAGCCACGGCAATCGGCATACCGACATACCCTAAACCGATTAGTGAAATCTTTTCCTCACCGGCAACTATTTTCTCATATAAGTTCATTCAAACCTCCTCTGTGAAACTCTTTATCTCTTCCGTATATGCTAATACCACCTTGTCCCGGTCAAATTCCTTGCCCATTTTTTCGCGCGCTTTGCGGCCCATTAGGGCGCGCTCAGATAACGGAATTTCCATAAATTTTCGTAATGTCCGGATCAAATCGCTGCTGTCACCCTTGGCAAAGCCAAACCCGGTTTCGCCCTCATCGAATACTTCCCGGCAGCCGGCAACATTGGTGGCAATAACCGGACGCCCCGTTGCGGAAGCCTCCATCAAAACGGTCGAAAGCCCTTCATGATAGGACGGAAGCACAATCGCGCTGGCATCACGCAAATATTCCCTGATATCAGGTGAAAAGCCAAGCTGCTCGATTACGCCGCGAACTTCCAATTGGTCAAGCTGACTTTGGTAATCTTCTTCACAAAACCCAAGAATTTGAAAGCGGACCTTCTCCGAATGCAGAGCTTTAGCTGCGGCAAGAAACTCATCAATCCCTTTTTCTTTCATCACTCGTCCGACAAACAAAAAACGAAATGCTTCATCTGCCGGATAAGGCTCCATCCGAAAGGTCTTAAGATTCACCCCGGAACCGCCGACCAACCGGCTTTTCTTGCCGCAGATCCGGTATTGTTCAAATATTTTTCGGTTTTCAGAATTTTGAAAAAATACGCAATCGGCTTTCTTAATGCCCTTTCGATAAAGAAAAATCACCATTTTTTTGATAAAAAATTTGCCGCTGCTGTGAAAAACACTGCCCAAACCCGATACCGTTACCAGATAAGGAATTCTTTTTCTCCGACAAGCAAGGCCGCCGTAAATATTGGGTTTAATCGTATAGGCAACTACTAAGTCCGGTTTTATGGTTTTCAATAGTTTGCGATAATTACGATACAATTTTAAATCTTCAAATGGATTCATGCCGCGGCGGCTCATGGGCAAATATATGATTTCACAACCTAATTCTTTTATTTCATTTTCTTTAAAATCATCAGGAACGACACAAATCACCCGAAATTCTTTTGCCAATTGCATAAGGAGTTCCGCATAAAAATTATATAAACCAGTGGAGAAATTCGCTAGAAATATTATTTTTTTTTTGCTCTTTTCCGACATAATTAGTATGATAACATAAGAACCCAATTATTACAAATCTCACCCACTTTTTCACTTGTCAGCTTGGTTTCCGGTGAAATATTCCATCGTCGATGACGTTTCACTGCTTACGCCATCACGCTTTAAAACGGTTTTAATCGTTTTGAAAAAAATCTTCATATCAAGCAAAAATGATACATTCTCTGCATACCAAACATCCAGCGAAAACTTTTCTGGCCAAGAAATCGCATTTCTGCCATTCACTTGCGCATAACCGGTAAACCCGGGGCGGACACTATGGCGTTTACGCTGCGTTTCATTGTAGAGGGGCAGGTATTGGACGAGGAGTGGCCGCGGTCCGATAATCGCCAAATCTCCTTTCATGATATTGAATAGCTGTGGCAGTTCATCAAGAGATGTACGGCGTAAAAACAGGCCAAACGGAGTCAATCTCTTTTCATCCGGAAGCAATCTACCATGCTCATCTTTTTCATCCGTCATCGTACGAAACTTATAAATCTTAAAAATCTTTTCATTGAGTCCCGGACGCAGCTGCGTAAAAACTGCCGGATGTCCCATCTTGATTCGAACCAAAAGCCACAACACCAAAAGGAATGGCCACAGAAAGAATAACGCCATAAGTGATAAGCAAAAATCGATTACTCGTTTCAAAAATCGCTTGTACATTCCATAACCCTATATTTTTTAGACAAAAAACTGTCTTACAAGTGCAATTATCTTCTCCATATCTTCAACCGTATTTTTGATGTCACTAGGCAGGCAAAAACCACGGGCAAAAATATCTGCGGAAACATCAACACCTTTGCGATGTGGAAAATACTCATATTCCGCAAATACCGGCTGCTGATGCATTGGTTTCCAAATCGGCCGACTCTCAATATTCTCGGCATCAAGGGCATCCATAATTTGATCGGGCGTGACAGAAAAGCCCTCATTAATCGTCATACAGGTAAGCCAGTTATTCGCTTCACCATCTTTATTCATCGGATTCAAGGCGACGGCTTTGATATCAGCAAAGGCTTTTTGATATTGCTTATATATTCTGCGTTTCAAGGACATATGTTCCGCCAAATGCATCAATTGACCGCGGCCGATTCCCGCTACGATGTTGCTCATCCGATAATTAAACCCTATCTGGGAATGCTGGTAATGCCGCGCCGGATCACGCGCCTGGGTAGCCAAAAAGCGTGCTTTATCAATCAAATCTTTTTCGTCCGATACAAGCATGCCGCCCCCCGAAGTGGTAATG
>Ga0082212_10009452_pt1 | contig 12583 bp, 7 predicted proteins | sample TergutNt197P3_FD_71548 | JGI IMG/M metagenome (GOLD analysis project Ga0082212, IMG submission 71548) | Neocapritermes taracua P3 segment gut microbial communities from Petit-Saut dam, French Guiana - Nt197 P3 | ecosystem: Host-associated > Arthropoda: Insects > Digestive system > Gut ... | reverse complement strand
TGATTTCTGCCTTATGAGCAATCGTTTACTGGAGATATTTTACTGGAAATTTTCGCAGCACACGCAAGGATCATGTTTCCGATAACCCTCTATACAGCAAGACCCTTTACATGATAGTATACATCCATATTCGCGTAATGCCGCGTACAAATCTACTGGATCAAGGAGGTTTTTCCACATGAAAAAAAGGACAGCCATGCATGCCATCTGTGCGCTTCTGCTGACCGGGTTCATCCTCGCGCTCGTCCCGGCATTCACCCTCGCGGATGCGAACGCAGGGACGTATACAGTCCAGCCGGGGGATTGGCTTAGCACGATCGCGCCCCGTTTCGGCCTTACTTGGCAGGAGCTTCATCAGCTCAACCCGGATATCCGCGACCCCCACAGGATCTATGCGGGGCAGGTGCTCAATGTCCGCACGGGCGATGTAAGCTTCGCCGGGGCTGGCGCCTCTGACGGATCTTCGGCTTCGGCTATTCCGCCTGATAGCTCCTCTGCAGGCGTCCCGGGCGCAGAAGCTATCGGCGCAGGCGACGCTTCCGCCGCCAAGGCGGACCTTATCCTGACGGGAGGCGCCGTCTTTACCAGCGATCCGGGCAATCCCTGGGCTTCCACTGTAGCGCTCCAGGGGGGGCGTATTCTCTACGTCGGCGACGGCAGCCAGGCAGATCTGGACGCCCTCACCGGCCCAGACACTGTCGTGACAGACCTCCAGGGAAAGTTCGTCATGGCCGGGCTTATCGATGCCCACAACCAATCCATGCTGGTGGCGACGACGAGCTGGTATACCGACCTGCCTATGACAAAGGACAGGGATGCGTTCCTGGCGGCTCTGGAGGTAGAAGTCAAGGCGAATGATCTCAAAGCCGTCTGGGCGCTAATGTATCCAGCCGACATGTTCAACCCTTCCGTCACAGACAGGAGCAATCCCCTGTACGGACCGGATAAGGCCTACATCGACAATTTCGGGGACGGTACTTTGGCGGGGATCCCTATCATTATCCAGGACAATGGCGGTCATGGTTTCTGGTTTAACTCCAAGGCGCTGGAGTACATGGAGATTGATGCGGACACGCCCGATATCGACGAGTCCATGGGCCGGATTGTCAGGTATCCCGGCTCGAACGAGCCTTCCGGCTGGATGCTGGAGAAAATGTATTGGGAAGAGGACCTGCTGGACATGATGTTTGACAAGGCAGGCTGGTCACCCCCCGACGTCCTTGCCGTCACCCCGGAGCAGTTGGCGCCGGTCCTTGAGGATTTCAACCGATACGGCGTGACTTCGATCTTTGAAGCCCGGAGCAACGAAGCCTTCTTCCGTACCGTCATAGATCTGGAGAAGCAGGGGAAGCTCCATGTGTATTACGACGCAGGCGTGCGCTTTTATAATGACCCCAATCACGAGATGAACCTGGACAACGCCATCGCCAGGGTTCGCGAATGGCAGGCGCGATACCCGAGCAGCCACCTCAGGATCAACACGATGAAATTCTTCATGGACGGCGTACATGAGTCCGGTTCCGCCGCAGTGCACGAGCCTTACCTGGACAAGCCCGGCAATTATGGCGACCTGCTCATGGACAAGACTACCATGGTCGGCGTGCTCAAAAGGCTCAATCAGGAGAACCTGGACCTGCATCTGCATATCATCGGCGACCGCGCCCTGACCACTGTCTTGGATGCAGTCGAAGAGGTACAGCGGGAACTGGGCAGCGCATGGAGAATTCAGGTCACCACAGCCCATCTGGAGCTGATCCGCGACGCGGACTATGCCCGTTTTGCCAAGCTTGGCGTGATCGCCAACGTGAGCCCCCACTGGACAGGCGGGACTTTCGGTAGCGGCTCATTAGAATACCTGGGGCAGGAACGCTTCGACCGCATGTATCGCTTCCAGCAGCTATTCGCAGAGGGCGCCACCGTCGCCCTTTCGGCGGACACCACTGATTTCCTGGAGGCAAATAGGTACAACCCCTGGCTGGGCATGCAGATCGGCTTGACCAGGGTCGACACAGAGGAACAGTTTTACCAGGAATATGTCAGCGAATCCAACCCGCAAGGCGTCCGTTCTCCTAAGAGCGACGTCTTCACCATGGAAGAATTGCTCACCGGCTACACCATGGGCGGCGCAAAACAGCTGCGGGTAGAGGACAGGCTGGGCTCCATTGAAGCCGGCAAAATCGCCAACCTCCTCGTGATCGATCAGTCGCCTTTCCACATAGACGCCACGGAAGTGGAGAATATCCGCCCCTCCGCCGTCCTCTTCGAAGGCAAAGTCGTTGCGGGGCAGTTGCCCTAAACTTCCTTTGTCTCGACTTGTCCTATCTGTCCCCAGCATCAACACCATCACCCGCACAAAAGCCTCCCGGCTATCAACCATACCATGATGATCGGGAGGTTTTTTCCTATTTTTGCATCGTATACCCTGCACTTTTGCTATTTTCATAGCAAAGCAAAAACTAAAGAATGATGCTGATTTCCCCTGTGTTCAGCTTATGCCTGCGTCCGTCTGTGCCTTCGACGATCAGCGCGCCCAGGGCGTCCAACCCCACTGCTATACCTGTGGCAACGCCCGGATGCCCGTCAATCCGTATCTCTTTCCCGATCACAAAGGAGCGGCGGGTGGCTTCCCTAACAATCCTGCTTGAAGTCGCTTCAGGGGTATACTCCATCTCCTTGACCATGCGCCAGATTTGGTCGATGAGCGCCGCCGCCAGACGGTTGCGGGAGACTTCTTCCCCATTCTCACAAAGCACGCTGGCTTTTTCCGCTAGATCGGGCGGGAAGCCGGTTTTGCTTTGCTTCACATTGATCCCGACGCCCACGATCAAGTGACTGACCGCCATGCTTCCCTGTTGAGTAGCACTCGCGTAGTCGTTTTCCTTCGTATCCCAGGTTTTCCCTGCGTCTGTTTTATCCTCCTGCTGTGCACTTACGATTGACTCTAGCGCTCTGTTCCCATCGACGCTGTCGTTTGCCGTTTGATCCGGTTCTTCATCTACGGCATATGATGACCTTTCTCCCACACTAGCGCCCGCATCCTCGCCCACGCCTGCTCCAGCGCCTGCATCCTCGCCCACGCCCAAACCTCCCTGTGCATCACTCGCTTTGCGTTTGTCTTCATCTGCCTCGGCTTCCGAAGCGCCTGCGCCCTGCGCCTGGCTCACCGCCTCCACCAGAATGCCGGCGATTTTCCTCCCCCTGAGATAGAGGTCGTTCACCCATTTGATCTGCACCTGGCAAGGGCAGACTCTTTCAATCGCGCGGCAAGCAGCCACTGCGACGCCTGTTGTCAGCAGCAGCATCTGGCCCTCATGGAAAGACGGCCTCAGGACCATGCTCAGATAGATCCCGCTGGCAGGAGGCGAGTAGAAGCTTCGTCCGCGCCTCCCCTTCCCCATCGTCTGGCTTTCAGCGATCACCGCCGTGAAAGGCGGCGCCCCGGCCATCGCCATTTCCTTTGCCACATCGTTCGTCGAGCCAACGCTATCATACACATGCAAACAGGATGCAGGGACGTCAGCTGCCAGCAGGGCGCCGATCTGCTCTGCTGATAGTGCATCCTCCGGCAGTCCCGTCGTCATGTTCATTATCGCCTCACACTGAGCCGTACTTTTTGCATTTCCGCCACACAGTCCAGGATGCGTGGTAATATTTTACTGTACCCATAGATATCGGCGACGATTTGCTCAAAAGCAAGCCGGTCTTCCTGTTGATATTCTTCCTTCGTCGTCATGATGTCTCGATTTAGCAATGGCTCAAATGCTTGTAAAATCCTATTCCCTTCATCGTCAGACAAGTAAGCCGGATCGAGCATTAAGACTTTCTTTGCATTTTCTGCACGATTATCCAGCGCGCCTAAGCCTTTATTAAATCCAGTCGCTTCAGCATAGAATACGCCGATAATCGTATTAAGTAAGGCATGGCATAGGGAAAGATTCACATCCTCATGCAATGGATGATAACCGATCACCCTTTGGTTGATTAGCGTAGGTTCATCTAGCAATCCATAGAAGATTCGCTGTTCAGGATTCATCCCCGTGAACAGGCGGATTCTTTGACCCCCGGATAACAAACCACTGCCTATATTTCTCCAAAACGAGTCTTTATTCGGGACGGATTGATTGAGAATCCATCGGTATCGGTCTATCCAGGCAAGGGTTTTTTTGTGACCCTTGGCTGCTATCTCGTCGAGTGGTTGATCGCACACGAAAGCGTAAGCGTTTGGCTGAGCCACAAGGCGCTGTAGCGTCTTTGTATTTTTCAATACGCGCCCAATATACTCTTCCTCTATATCCTCTCGACTTTGTAGATAAAAAATCTCATCTTGTCCCGTTTTCATTCCACGGAATACATCGAAATATTCAGTAACTGGGCAGAGGACATCTTTGACACTACGCAGCCATTCAACGTCATAAAAGAAAGCATTGAGAACGATATTCATATTCAACAAGTCTTCGATCTGTCTATTTTCATAATGTCGAAATGACAATATTTCTGGTGCAACAGAGGTTTGCAGTTGAATCGAGTGAACGATGGTATCTACCTCATCATCCGATATTTCATCAATCGGTTTTCGGAGCAATCCAAATTCTACCCCTCCGTCCTCATCCGCGTCCTTCACTATGCTTTTCTTCTTCATAAAGAGCATCAGCGCTACCACATCCGCATTACGAAACCATTTGCCGCTTCCGCTTGCGACAACGTTTTCCAAAGTATAATAATGCGACAATGCGTGATAGAAATCGAGTCCGGCTAGTGTTCCAAGCCATGAATTTGAAGTAATCACTGCAATGCTGCCTTGATCATCTAATAATGCATGGATATGTAAAAGAATCGCTTGATAAAGATCCAAACGTCTCGAAAGCCTGATTCCTGTTTCACTTTGGATACGACGCCTTGTTATCTCGATGTATTTTTTATCTTCGTTCCCTTTTTGATCGAATGCAACAAAAGGAAGATTTGCGATAAGGCTTCCGTATTTTGGTGTTTTGTGTTTCTGCTTTTTACCGCTACTTGGGTCAAGGATCTCGATTTCCATTCCCTCATGTAAATCAAATGCATTGGAACAAAATAAAAGAATCGGTACATCCATAACGCTAGAATCAGCCATGGATATACCCGATATCTGCATTGCGAATGATAGTTTATCTGAAGCAAACGTGGTCTGATAGGCAGTTTGCTTTGCTATTGCGGATCCCTTCAACGCAAGTATTTCCCTGGCTATCGTTCCCGTACCGCAGCAAGGATCTATCGCCGGAGCCGTTAAGTCAATGATCCCCGCCTTAACAAGAATCTCAGCCATTCTCTGCGGTGTGGTATACACACCGGAAACACTTCTTTGAAATTGGTTGACACAGTTTTCTAAGGTTGCCCTCAGCGCAGACTGGGAAATCTGGTCGATTCCGTTTTCTGTCAAAAATGCATTATAATCCACCAAGTCTTCCCATGTGGATACGGGTATGGATTCACCATACATCACCGCTTCAAAAACATGATGAAAATCACATTTTTCTGTGATTTCACTAAATGCGATTAATGCGCTTGCCGGCGAGTCGTCGTCATCGATCGTCTCGATTATCCCTGCCGGAGAATGATTTCTCTTGATCAGATGCGCAAAGGTGAACTTATTCATCCAGTTCATCAAGAGATATTTCGCATAGGCTTGATACGGATCTGTTTCATCAAATTGGTATTCTTTTCTCACCCCGCGCCACCACTGGGAGATATATGCATGGATCGTCGTTCTTTTCGTTGCCATTCTCCTAAGTTGCTCTGCCGTTATTCCTTTATTTCGCGTGATAAATTCGACAAAAACCGTATCTGTTACGATATCGCCAATTCTTGCAGGGTGTAACTCCCCCGACAAGAAGAAGTCGTTCAGATCGGTTAGGATTGTCTGGACGAGTGATTCCCATTCAGCTTTGTAATACTCTACATCACTACGTTTCCGAATAAAACTTGTCTGATTCCATTCGCGAAGTATATGCCATCCTTCATCGCGCTTCTGATAAAGAACACCATAGGAAAAATTCCAGATTAAACAGCTATTCAGTCGTAATACCTCTGCTTTGCGTTGCGCATCCATGATGAGAGCCGCATCAGTAATTGGCACATCCGGCATTTTCACTTCCCAGCTCTGGAGTATTTGCGTTCTCGCCAAATCCCCAAAAACGATAATATCCGGGAACATGCGTTCATCCCCGGTATTTAGCGTACTTTCTCCGCCGATAGACTTTATGGACCAGGTATTCTTCTTAACAATCGAATCCATGAACTTGATTAATTCGATCGCTTCGCTTCTTTCGTTATTGACTTTCGTAAAGCCTGGCATATCCTTCTTCTCCAAAGCGTCTGATCAATGGGCTTATGTACAATGTGGCCCGTTTATCTTCCGGCAACAACGACCACGCACCGAATAACCTCTTTTCAGCAACTTGGATATAATCAATGCTATCTCGTTTAAAGAGGGCAACGTCCTCATTTTTTTCGATTCCTATAAAATTCCTTCCTTCGAGTAATGCAGCCACTAAAAAGGAGCCGCTCCCACAAGTGTTATCCAGTACAACGTCTCCAGGCTCTGTATAAGTACGGATCAAATAACGTCCTAATTCAACAGGTTTTTGTGTTGGATGAAGGACTTCGCCTTCCGACTCCGCTGTTTTGATGTAGATGACGTCTGTTGGATAGCGCTCCCCGCTGCTGTAGACATGCACAGGCTCAAAATCACCATAACTACCGCTTAATTGGTTTTTTCTTATACCTTTGTCATATGGCTCACCTTGCGTCATCTGCGGATGATATGTTGGCTGGCGCTGGTAAAAAATACACACGTCTTCATGTTTACGAAGCGGTTGCTTCTTTGCGTTTAGGAAGTTCGTCGGTTTTGATTTTTCCCATACCCATTTGTATTTAAACAGTTTCTCTTGACTAAGGATCAGCTTTGCGGTAAATACGCCGTGAGACGTTAGCGCAACGACGCCGTTTGTTTTGAGAATCCGCAGATACTGCGCCCATAAACGATCCAGGGGAATATAGCAGTCCCATGCATTCTGGGTTATCCCATAAGGCAAGTCGCACAAGACCATATCGATCGACTGGTCAGGGATCTCTTTCATTTTCTCCAAGCAATCCTCTTCAAACACGGTATTGAGCAATGGAAGAATACCTGGTCTCGTCATGTCTTTATGATCCGACGAGTGAACAAGCGTCGGTTCAAAAGTGTCCATTTGATCTTGTGGTATAGCTTTATTCACTCCCGCCGCCCCTTGTTCGTTGATTCATCTTCGATTTCTACAATTCCGCTAGATAATTCCATTTTTCAAAGCATAGCTGGTGTTGCGGTAATCAGCCACCTTATTCACCAGGGCAGCCCTCCATCTGTTTAAGTATAGCATACGGTAGAGGCGATTGCCACAAGAATTACTATAATATGTAAAAAAGAGCGCCCCCATACCCCCGTCGCATCGCGAGGCAAAGCCCCGCGCTGCTCCGCAGGCGTCGCCTACTCGCTGCCTAAATGTGGCTGTTGCTGCGGCTTGCCTACGCAGAACATGAATATCCCTTACACCACCAGACCCGTCTCCTCCGGCAACCCCATCATGATATTCATGTTCTGGACTGCCGCCCCGCCGGCGCCTTTGCCCAGGTTGTCCAGGCGACATGCCAGGGTGACGCGCTCCTCGTTGCCCAGGACAAAAATCTCCGCCCTATCCGTGTCGTTGCACGCCATGGCGTTCATAACTCTTGCCGTCGCAAACAGCGCCACCCTCGTATGGCGTCACCTTGACCAGGGGACATCCTTCGTAATGGGCTGCAAGGGCTTCCCGTATCTGCTCGCCAATACCTTTACCCGACGCCTGCATCATCGCCTGTGCCGCCAGGTTCCCCGGCGCGAGCCCGTTCCCCGGCGCGAGCCCGTTCCCCGGTGCCAGCGCTTTGCCCCCCGCCCTTTCCAGTAGCCGTGTCTCCAGGGTGGTGAAAACAGCCAGTCCCCTTGGGAAATCCGCCACGATGGGCGAAAAGGACGGCGCATACCGCAGCCCGGAGTAAGCAAACATCTCCGGCAAATGCTTATGCCCCTGCCCCAAGCCGTACTCCCGCGGGGCGTCGTAGTCCGGATAAAGCGCCTGCCTGTCCGGGCTTTCATACTCAGCGATCATCTCCTTGCCGCCACCAGTATAGCCGGTGATGCTATGGCAGCTGACCGGGTAGTCTGCCGGGATGATCCCTGCACCGACCAAGGGGCTAAGCGGCAGGAGAAACGCGGAAGCATGGCAGCCTGGGTTCGCTACCCTTGCTGATGCGGCTATCGCTTCCCTGCCCCCTGCGGAAAGCTCGGGAATGCCGTATGTCCAGCCATTTTGCACCCGGTGGGCAGTGCTGGCGTCGATGACCTTAGTCCTATGGTTATCCGGGTCGATCAGCGCCACAGCCTCGATAGCCGCCGCGTCCGGCAGGCAGAGGATCACCACTTGCGCCTGGTTGATGTATGCCCTGCGCGCCTCCGCATCCCTGCGCTCAGACTCAGGTATCCGCAGTATCTCCACATAAGGATGCACCGCCAGGCGCTCCAGGATCTGCAAGCCGGTGGTACCCGACTGCCCGTCCACATAGACGGTGAATCTCTTACTCTCGCTCTTCATCTCATTCATCATCATTTCTCCATTTCTATATCCATACCATTCCTATTTGCTCCTTGTTCGCGACAGCAATAATGCACATGTCTTTTGCATTGTCCAATTTCTCACATATACCCCGCTTACGCTTGCTTAGCCGCATATTCCCCCGCTGTCCAGCCTGTGGAGAATGCCGCCTGCAGGTTGTATCCCCCGGTATAGCCGTCGATATCCAGCAATTCCCCGGCAAAATACAGACCGGCAACCTTTTTCGACGCCATGGTCTTTGGGTCGATCTCCGAGAGATCCACGCCGCCTACCGTCACGATCGCCTCCTCGATTGGCCTCGTCCCGCATATACTCACCTGCAGGGCTTTGAGCGTCCTGATCATGCGCCAGCGCTGCGCCCTGGTCAGCGTAGCGATAGGCTGGCTTTCCTCCAGCCCAGCCTGGCTGATCACCACAGGGATCAGCGCTCTGGGGAGCAGGTCCACCATTGCATTGACAAGTTGCTTTCGCTGATACCGCAGGAAATCCCTCTGGAGCCGTTTGTCTAAGACTTCCTCTGACAATGCCGGCTTCAAGTCGATTTGTACGTGATACGCTGTCCAGTCCTTCTGTAAAAAACGGCTCAGGCTCAGGATCACCGGACCTGTCAGCCCAAAATGGGCAAAGAGCATCTCGCCCTGGAACTCCGCCAACTTGCGGGCCTGCCCACTCCCTGCCTTAGCTTCCCTCTCTAAGGCCTCATCCGCCTTTGATCCAGCGTCTAAGGCGTCAATGGCCAAAATTTCGCCGCCAGCAGATTCGCCGCCTGTATCGGCCTTTGCAGGCGCAGCCCATAACGACGCCTTCACATTCTTCAGGGTCAGCCCGGACAAAGCGCTTACCCAGGCATCCTGCGACTCCAGAGGCACGAGGGCGGGGCTCAAAGCCGTGACGCTATGCCCTACTTCCCGCGCCCAGACATAACCGTCCCCTGTAGAGCCGGTCAATGGGTAAGACATACCCCCGGTGGCTACGATCACCGCCTTGGCGCGGATTTCTGACGTATCCCATGCGTCATAAAGGGTAACGCCCGCGACACGAAACTGCCGAACGCCATCTACAGCTTCCAGGATCAGCCCCTGTACCTTGCAGTCCAGAATAATCTCGACGCCCGCCCCACGCGCCAACTTCTCCAACGCTTCCGCCACATCAGCGGCCCGGTCAGACACGGGGAAAACGCGCCCGCCCCGCTCCTCCTTCGTCTCCACCCCCGCCTCTTCCAGCAGACGGCGGATATCCTGATGAAAAAACCGGGAAAAGGCGCTATACAAAAACTTCCCCTTTTCCCCATACTCCCGGATAAAAGGCTGCAGCTCCTTATTGTTCGTGATATTGCACCGCCCTTTGCCGGTGATCCTCAGCTTCCTGCCGATCTGCTTGTTTTTCTCCACCAAAACAACACGGGCGCCCATACGGGCAGCCCGGATCGCCGCTAACAGGCCCGCAGGCCCGCCGCCAATGATGAGAACATCTGTTTCCTTATTCATGAATTTTTCATACGCTCCAAAACCCTGGCGCAGCGCGGGCATAAGCCTTCCTCATTGACCTCGGTGTGATAATTCCAGCAGCGCTGGCATTTCTTGCCTTCCGCCCCCAGGATTTCCACCCCAAGCCCGTCGCCGTCCACAAGCAGCAATTCCGTCTGGGAGACGATAAACAGACTCGCCAGATACTTCTCGTAGTCCGTCAGCCAGACATAGGCGTCCTTGCCTGCTTTCAGGACAACCTTAGCCTCTAATGCCTGCCCGATCTGCTTACTCGACCGGGCGTCTTCCAATGCCTTGAGAACCTTCTCCCGGACGGCAATGAGATTCTGCCACCGCTGGTGGAGCCCGTCGTCAAGCCATTCCTCCTCTGCTTGCGGCCAAAATGCCATCTGGGCAAAGGGCGTCGCCTTTGATTCCGGTAGATATTGCCATATTTCCTCTGCTGTAAAAGCCAGGATGGGGGAGAGCATCAGTGTCAGAGCGTGCAGTACTTCCCACAGCACCTGTTGGGCGCACCTTCGCTGGAAAGAGTCCGTCCTGGAGCAGTACAGCCTATCTTTAATGATATCCAGGTAAAAGGCGCTCATCTCCACTGTACAGAAGCGGTGCAGGGCGTGGTAGGCAGTGTGAAACTCGAATGCGTCAAAGGACGCCGTCACCAGCGCAATCAGCCGTGCCAGCTGATCAAGGGCCCAGCGGTCGATCTCCGGAAAGTCCTTGAAGGACTTCTTATGCAGCTCCGGGTCGAAATCATGGGTATTGCCCAGGAGGAAGCGCACTGTATTGCGAATCTTCCGATACGCTTCGGAAGATTGCTTCATGATGCCGTCAGAATTGGCGATATCGTTGCGGTAGTCTGTAGACGCCACCCAAAGCCGGAGGATATCCGCGCCCATCTGGCTGATCACCTTATCAGGCTCTACCACATTCCCTAGGGACTTGGACTGCTTGCGCCCGTTCTCATCCACCAGGAATCCATGGGTCAGGACCGTCCGATAGGGCGCTTGCCCACGGACAGCCACGCCAGTGCTCAGAGACGAATTGAACCATCCCCGGTGCTGGTCACTGCCTTCCAGGTACAGATCCGCCGGCCAAGCCAGTTCCGGCCTCTTGTCGATGACCGCCATATGGCTGGACCCGGAATCAAACCAGACGTCCATGATGTCTTTTTCTTTGACAAATGCGCCGCCTCCGCAATCCGGGCAAGCATAGCCTTCCGGAAGCAACTCTTTGGCTTCCCGCGCCCACCAGGCGTCAGACCCTTCGCGCCCAAATACCGTTGCGATTTTGTCGATGGTCTCTGGGGTAATGACCGCCTTCCCGCAATCCGCGCAGTAGAAAATGGGGAGGGGTACGCCCCATGTACGCTGCCGGGATATGCACCAATCCCCCCGGTCCGCGATCATATTGTGGATGCGGTCCCTTCCCCAGGAGGGCACCCACTGGACCTGGTGGTCGATGGCGTCGAGGGCGTCTTTTCGAAATCCGTCGATGGAGACAAACCATTGGTCAGCGGCCCTGAACATGACTGGCTTCTTACAGCGCCAGCAGTGCGGGTATTGGTGGCGAACCGTCCCCTTGGTCAGAAGCATCCCTTTTTCTTCCAATAGCTTGATAACCACCGGGTTGGCGTCTTCGATGAACATCCCGGCTACTGGTCCGCCTTCGTCGGTAAATACGCCCTGGTGATCCACCGGGCAAAAAACGTCTAGTCCGTAGCGCTTGCCTGCGTCAAAGTCCTCCACCCCATGCCCGGGCGCAGTGTGTACGCAGCCTGTACCGGCTTCTGTTGTCACATGTTCGCCCAGGAGCAGCACAGAATCCCGTTCCATATAGGGGTGTCGGCAGACGAGCCCTTCCAGCTCACTGCCGCTGACCTTTTCCAGGATCCGGCAGTCCGTCAGCTTGCAGTCCTTCACAAAAGACTCCAACAGCGCCTCCGCCACCAGATAGCGCCCGACCCCGCTTTCGCCGACCACGCCACCATCGACGCCTTCACCGCTTTCACCGCTTTCACCGCTTTCACCGCTTTCACCGCTTTCGCTGCCTATCCCAGCTGCCTCGACTACCACATACTGCAGCTCTGGATGAACGCAGATCGCCAGGTTAGCCGGTATCGTCCAGGGCGTCGTCGTCCAGATCACCACATACACCCCATCGGACCGAAGGACGCCTTTGCCGTCTGCCAGTGGGAACTTAACGTAAATAGAATGGGACGTCTTCTCTTCATATTCGATTTCAGCCTCCGCCAGAGACGTCTCGCACACCGGGCACCAATACACTGGCTTCAGACCTTTATACACATATCCTTTGGCCGCCATATCCCCAAATACCCTGATCTGGGCTTCCTCAAAATCCTTGGTGAGGGTGATATACGGATGCTCCCAGTCCCCCCGCACCCCGAGGCGCTTGAATTCCTCCCTCTGGATATCT
>Ga0082212_10009451_pt1 | contig 12584 bp, 12 predicted proteins | sample TergutNt197P3_FD_71548 | JGI IMG/M metagenome (GOLD analysis project Ga0082212, IMG submission 71548) | Neocapritermes taracua P3 segment gut microbial communities from Petit-Saut dam, French Guiana - Nt197 P3 | ecosystem: Host-associated > Arthropoda: Insects > Digestive system > Gut ... | reverse complement strand
CCCCTTATCGTCGATGCTGGTATAACTTACCGACTGCGGTGCCGGGTTTGGTGGATTTCCCGGTGGGTTGCCGTTACCGGGATCGGTATCGCACGCGATAAAACAAAATCCGATTACTACAACAAGCGCGATAATCCCAATCAATTTAACGCTGTTCTTCATGTTAAGCCTCCTCAAAATTCAGTTTTTCCATACAATCCGACTACTATCTAATAGTAAAATAAATAGAAATAAAATGCAACCCATTGAAAGTTGAGCAAAAGCCTCTTTCCGTTATTATGATAAAGTCTAACTATGAAGAAATATGACAAATATCAGAGAATTATTGGCTTCTAATCTCAAAACCTACAGAACGTCTAAAGGCTGGAGTCAGGCAAAATTAGCCGAAAAAGCAGGGATTTCTACCCAATATATAGGAATGATAGAGACGAAAGTCAAATTTCCCTCGTCAGATATGCTCCAAAAACTGGCAGCAGCCCTTAAAATCGACCCTGCCGCCCTTTTTTACAACGAAATCGAACTTGAAACGATAAAAAAAGGCATCCAAAAGGACATTCTTAGAAACTTTAGAGAGACTTTTTGCACAATTATTAACAATTATGTTGATGAAAAAATTAAGGACTTGGATAAATAGCGCTTAACCGGGGAGTTAGGGGGCTAAAAGGCGATTGGCTAAAGAAGGCATAATCGCCCATTGGTGGGTGTGTACAGGGCGGATATTTTACCGATTTTTTCATTTTTTTTCTCTTTCACTAAAGCGCTACGCATCTGCGCGCCTTATATATAGTATGCAAACTTTTGTGAGCATGTTATATTTTTTGAAGGAGCTATGTATGGAAGCAGTACAACAAGCGAATCACCCCACTTTTGAGAGCGTCTGGGCAGGTTTAATGGAAAATCGGGAGCAGTTAAAAGAACTTGCCAAAAGTCAAAAAGAAACAGATCGAAAAATAAGCAGGTTGGGCAGCAGAATAGGCGAACTTATCGAGCATTTTGCCGCTTCTAATCTGCTTGAAAAATTTGAAGAACTTGGGTATGAGTTTACCGACATTTCACGGAACATTATTATCAAAAACAAACGCAAAGAACATCTGACAGAAATAGACATTCTGCTTGAAGACGGCGAATATGCTATGGTGGTGGAAGTAAAATCCCTGCTAAACAAGAACGATGTAATAGAACATCAGAAACGTATGAAAATCGTCCGTGAGCGTGCGGACAGACGCGGCGACAAGCGTAAATACCTTGCCGCTGTTGCCGGTGCAACGGTTGACGGCACGGCGAGGGAATACGCCATGGATAGCGGCATTTACGTTATTGAACAGACCGGCGATACGGTACGGGTAAAACCGCCTCCTTCGTTGACTTATTGGTAAACAAAAAAGCTGACAGTTTCAAAAAGCCTTATTTTTCCCCTCTGTGACCTTTGTGTCTCTGCGCTCTGTGTGAGGTATTTTCGAGGAATCTTTTGCGAGAAAGCCCCAATAAACTGCAATTTAGCGAGAAACCCCCTATAAACCAAGGCACTTGACCGGCACTCGGAAAAACAGGTAAGCTTATATTATTCACGGCTGTCATAAAACGAGACAGCCAAATTTGGAGGGAAAAAATGAAAAACGTGAAACTAATTGCGTCAATTGTATGTGTTATTGCGCTGCTGGCAGCAATATCATGCAAACCCAAGAAGCAGGATGCAGCATCCGGGCTGAGAGTCTCGATAGTCACTTCGTCAGGCGTTGATGACGGCTCTTTCGGGCAGGACTGCTACAACGGCATCCTTAAATTCCTGGAAACAAATAAAGAGGCGAGCGTTACCCCGGTGAATGAACCCGACATGAGCAAAGTCGTTCAGGCTGCCGCCGATGTAATCGCCGATTACGATGTTCTGGTGCTTCCGGGCTTTCAGTATGCACCGGCCGGGTATCTGGCTCAGGAAAACCCGAATAAGAAACTCATTATTGTCGATACCTTTCCCACGGATGCGAACGGCGAAACCGTTGAATTGCCCAATGTATACGCGATGATTTTCCAGGAAGAGGAAAGCGGTTTCTTTGCGGGCCTTGCAGCGGCGCTTGAAACAAAGTCAAACAAAGTCGCCTTTGTCGGCGGTATGCCGTTTCCCGCGGTCGTCAATTATCACTTTGGTTTCAATTCCGGCGTCAATTACGCAAACGCCCATTTCGGAACCAACGTAGTTATCGTTGAACTGCCTTCCTATTCGGGCACCGATGTAACCGGAACGGTGGTGGGCGGAAATTACGTCGGCGGTTTTGCCGATGAAGCGACCGGCAAAGTTATCGGTACCGCGCTGATCAGTCAGGGCGCCGATATTATCTTTGTTGCGGCAGGCGCGTCCGGCAACGGCGTTTTCACCGCGGTGAAAGAAGCCAGCGGCGTATATGCAATCGGCTGCGATGTTGATCAGTACGATGACGGCGCAGTGGGCGGCCGCAATATCATTCTGACATCGGGGCTCAAAGTTATGCATACCAATGTTACCAGGCAGCTTACCGCAATTGCCAACGGAACATTTGCGGGAAAAAACGCCGTCCTGAACGCCCAGACCGACTCAACCGGTTTTGTCAGCGCACCCGGACGCCATCAGCTGTCGGCCGCTTCGCTTGAAAAAATGAATGCAACCTATGCATTGCTCAAGAGCGGTTCGATTGTTCCGGCGGCGAATTTTAACGGACACAAACCTGACAATTTCCCCGGATTGAAGTAAAACCTGTCCATTGGCGGGGTTTTCGGGAAAATGATGTGAGCGGCAACTACATTGTCGAAATGAGGAACATCACCAAACGTTTTCCCGGAATAACCGCCAATGATGATATAACCATTGCAGTTAAAAAAGGCGAAATCTTTGCGCTGTTAGGTGAAAACGGCGCCGGCAAATCTACCCTGATGAGCATTCTCTTTGGTCTGTACGAACCCGATTCCGGCGAAATAATCGTCCGCGGCGAAAAGGTGTGCATACATTCGTCTAACGAAGCATCTGCTCTGAACATCGGGATGGTGCATCAGCACTTTAAACTGGTAAGCAACTACACCATAGCCGAAAACATCGTGCTTGGTCTGGAACCCATGAAACGCGCCCTTGGCATTTTCCCGTATGTGGATATTAAAACTGCAAGCGAAAACATACGGAAAATGTCAAAAACCTACGGCCTTGAAGTTGAACCTGATAAACGTATTCAGGATGTGAATGTTTCCACACAGCAGCGCGTTGAAATACTCAAAATGCTGTACCGCGAGGCGGAGATTCTTATTTTTGACGAACCGACCGCCGTGCTCACCCCGCAGGAAATAGAATTCCTTTTGAATATCATGAATGAATTGAGGAACGGCGGGAAAACCATTATTCTGATAACCCATAAACTTGAAGAAGTAAAAAAAATAGCCGACCGCTGCGCGGTTCTGCGCCGGGGGAAACTTATTTCTGTTTTTGATACGGCAAGCACATCCACAAAAGAAATGGCGGCGCTTATGGTTGGCCATGAAATAAATACGGAACTTGAAAAGAAACCTCCCGCCTTTGGCAGCGAGATTCTCCGCATCGAAAATCTGACCGTTAGGAACGCAGACAAATTTGAGACGGTGAAAAATGTGTCGTTTAGTGTGCACGGCGGAGAGATTTTCGCCATTGCCGGAGTGTCGGGTAACGGGCAGACGGAAATCGCCGACACCATAGCCGGACTCCTAACGCCCTACAGCGGGAAAATATTCCTTAACGGCCGGGAGATTACCCAGGACAGTATCAGGTCGCGGACAAAAAAAGGCATAGCCTACATTCCAGAGGACAGGCAGAGTTACGGAGTAACGCTTGATCTGCCCCTGGGCAGCAACCTTGCCATAAAATCGTATTACCACGAGCCTTTTTCAAAAAACGGCATACTTAACAATGAGAGTTTCGAGCATTACGCGCTGGGGCTTATCGAAAAATTTGACATCAGAAGCGCGAACAGCTTTAACACAATAACGCGTTCAATGAGCGGCGGCAACCAGCAGAAAGCCATCATCGCGCGGGAAATATCGCTTAACGCGCCCCTGATGGTTTTTGTCCAGCCGACCAGGGGGCTTGATATCGGCGCCATCGACACCATTCACCGTCAGATTTTAAAAGAAAGAGAGATGGGCAAGGCCATTTTATTGATATCCCTTGAATTGGACGAGATAATGTCGCTTGCCGATACCATAGGGGTAATTTACAACGGAGAGATGCTGAAAATATCCGGCGCCTCAAGCCTGACCGCGAATGAAGTGGGAAATTACATGATGGGTGTACGCGCATGAAGAATGTAAAAACTACGGTTCTGCGTATGCTCACCGACGACAGGCAAAGCAAGTATCTGATTCCGATAATTTCAATTATACTGAGTATGCTCACCGCGTCGGTTATCCTGTTGGTCATGGGGAAAAACCCCGCTCTCGCGTTAAGCGCCTTTCTGCGCGGGAGCGGTTTTCTGCCAAAACCGGCCTATGCCGGCGGCCAGGGCATGATTACGGATTTTCTTTCATTCCTCGGTATTCTCGCTCCCATGCTGCTTGCCGCCCTCGGCGTCAGCGTAGCGTTACGCGCCGGACTCTTCAATATCGGAACCGCAGGACAGATGCTCGCCGCCGGATTTTCGGCAATGGTGTTAATCGGGTATTCGGGCATTGATGCATGGATTGCAAAACCTCTTGTTATTGTGATCGGAATGGCCGCCGGCGGACTGATAGGCGCGGCAATCGGTTTTTTGAAATATCGTTTCAACATCCATGAAGTTGTATCATCAATTATGTTTAATTACATAATCAGCTATGTTACCGGTTTTTTTATCAACGGTTATTTTATTAACCCCATAAACAGATCGTCAAAAGTATGCAGTCCGGCGTCCCGGCTGATCATCAGCAACATAGCGCCTAACTCATCGCTGAGAATCACCATACCGATTGGCATTGTTATCGCCCTGGCCGCTGTGTTTCTGGTACGTTTTCTTCTTGACCGCACCGTGATTGGGTTTGAAATAAAAGCGGTCGGCCTGAACAGAAAATGCGCTCAGTACGCGGGCATACGAACCGGTTATATAATCGTTCTTTCCATGTTTTTCTCCGGTGTCCTGGCGGGCCTTGCGGGAATCAGTTTCTACCTTGGCTACTACAACACGATACTTCCAAAAGAACTGGCGGGGCTTGGATATGACGCGATTGCCGCGTCGCTGTTGGGAAACATAAGCCCCCTGGGGTGTATTTTCTCATCAAGTTTGATAACGGTCTTTCAGAAGGGCAATGTGTATATGAGTTCCATCGTCGGGGTGCCGCGCGAAATCGCCTCGGTTATTACGGGGATACTGTTACTTTTCAGCGCGTGCGGGACGTATATTCGTTATTTGGCAGGGAAGCGGCTTGAATCATGGAAATGATAATTATTGACGGTTTGTCCTTTGCCATGCCTCTGTTTATCATGGCAATCGGCGGAATATACTGCGAAAGAAGCGGCGTTATCATGCTTGCGCTCGAAGGGCTTCAGGGTTTTGGTGCGTTTATCGGAGCGCTCGCCGTTGTAATACTTAAACCCGTTCTGGGCGAAGCGTCTCCCTTAATGATCTATTTTGCCATGGCGGCGGCAATGCTCGGCGGAATGGTGTACAGCCTTTTGCACGCCGTACTGTGCGTACGTTTCAAAGCCGGGCAAACCATCAGCGGCGTGGTAGTGAACATCTTATCCGTTGCGCTGACCGCTTTTTTTACCAGCGTAATAAACAAGGCGCTAACAGGGGATGCTACCAACAGATTCCTGATTGGCGTTTCCATGAGATTCACCGTTCCCGGTATTTCGAACATTCCGGTAATAGGCAATGTTTTTAAGAATATGTATCCTTTTGAAATCGTCATACTCGTACTCGCGGTGTTTGCCTGGTATCTTTTTTACAAAACCCGTTTCGGCCTTCACCTGCGCGCCTGCGGCGATAACCCTCACAGCCTGGACACAGCCGGTGGCAATGTCGGCAGGGCGCGCATAAAAGCCATCATGGTTACCGGCGCGTTTTCGGGACTGGCCGGTATCTGCTTTGCCTACTCGATAATGGCAATGTTTTCTCCGAGCATATACATGGGCTACGGATACCTCGCAATCGCCGCGATGATTTTCGGCAACTGGGAAATTCTAACAACCTTTGCGGTCTGCCTCTTCTTCGGGTTTGCCAAGTCAGGCGGCTATCAACTGTGCCTGAGCCTTGGAATGTCGAGTAACTTCTCCGATCTGTTTATGACGCTGCCCTACGTACTGACGCTGCTGTCCCTGGTGTTCTTTTCCAAGCATAACCGCCCTCCCCGCGCCATTGGCGAGATTTTTGATAAGAGTAAACGGTAACTTGCGTGTACTGGCTAAAATTCTCACGCAGAGGCGCAGAGGACGCAAAGGCGCGGAGAAGGATGAAATTTGATCTTAAATCGAAAATTCCTCGTTTTCCTTTGCGTTCTCACGAACCTTTGGTTCGATGCCTCTGCGTGAGAAATCTGACACCAAGGCATCTACTTTGTGTGGTTGGGTGGCTTATATGTCCAAATATTAACTGGTGTTAGAAGAAGCGCCCCCACTAGCATTTTGCCAGCATTGACAGTATATATACCCGCCTTCTTGCCGTTACGTTCATAATAACTCTGAAAACCATGGTCAATTGGCTCTTCCATGGATACATTTGCCCCTATTATAACCTCCCCGGTTAATATACAAGCCTTAAATGCCCATTTACCAATAAAAGTAACGCTATCGGGGATGGTAATGCTTTGTAATTGACTATTATTCATAAACGCTTCCGCACCTATGGAAGTAACACTGTTGCCGATGGTAACGCTGGTTATTTGTTTGTCATAAAACGCTCTTTCCCCAATGACGGTAATAGGGGTTCCTTGTATTTCTGAAGGAATCTGTATCCTCGTATTATTCCCTGTGTACTTGGTAATCATTAGCGATTTGGTATCAGCGGATAAGAGAACTTCAAAACCATTCATTATACTTCGATTATTCGCAAATACATCCGTCCCTTTGGAAATAGCAACATTGTCAATTCTTACACGGGTCAATTGATTATTACTAAACGCATTGTCACCGATGGAGGTAACGCTGTTGGGGATAGTTACACTGGTTAATCCGGTGTTTCTAAACGCCTCGTTACCGATCCTTACAACAGGGTCACCCCAAATAGTACCGATAACGAGGTTTGTCACTCGGGCATTATTATTCGCAAAACCTTGCAGCTCACCTCTCTCAAACTTGAATCTGACATTATGATCAAATTCGTTTCTAGTGATCGCTCTTATCTGTAATACTCCGTTACTGGCCGCGCTCCCAGCGTCTGTTCCGTTTACGGTTGCAACCCGTATGGTCATTCTGTCAGATATATCATTCGCGTTGACATTCTGGAAATTCAAAGTTTTCCTTTCATCTGCGGAAACATTAATTACGGGGCGACCGCTCCAGTTTAAATCCCAAGAGCCGCTTGTCTGCAATGTCTGTCTACCTATTACCTTATTCTGATCATTTAGCAGTTCAAAAGCTACGGTAAAGTTTCCGCTCCGTCTTGCAAAAGCATTCAGGTTGGTTACACCCTGCCGAGGCCAACTACCCAGCCCCCAGGTATCTTTTCTTTTGGTAGCGTCCAGACCATCATAAACCGCCTGCAATGCACGTTCTATCGAAATTGTCCAAATGCCACTCCCGTGCAGATGCGTCTCTATGCTAAGGGCCACGGTTTCATTCTGGTAATTAACTGCTCCCTGTTTAATCTCGGTCGTGTAAAACAAGGTGTAAGGCATGGACTCTGTACGGTTGAAGCTGTCAAAGTACTGTTCCGTTTCCGTAAGCCGGGTTACCCAGTCCCTACGCCATGCTATATCGTTACGGACATTATCGCCGATGTTTCCACTGGTGATATTGGCATTCAGTATCGAAGAGCGGTTTGCCGCTTCATGAAGTGTCGGGTCATAGGACGCAGCCTGAAAATAGTAGCTTAATGCCGCAATTTCGGTTCCCTGCCTTTGAGCGGTGATACCACGGGCAAGAGCGGTTTGTGCGTTAACATGGGTTTCTATTGCCGCTCCTGTAAGTTCCCCTTGAGCTTTTGCCGTCAGGGTTACGCCCATTTTTTGTAACAATTCAACTGAAGCCCGCCGTATGCCAGTCAGGTTGTCCAGTTCTGCAAAAGTAAATGTTCCCGAATACGAGGCTGTTGTTATTTTGTCAGCGGATTTGGTAATTTGCATTTGCAGGGCGTAGCCTGTCGCCGTTTTGGTAATGTTTCCGCCCATGATATGGGTTGTAGGGGTTAAGTGACCTAAATCCAGCCCTGCTTCCGCATCATCGGCATAATAACCTGATAATAGCTCTGTGTACTGATCGTCAAGGCGTTCCCGATCCAGAACGGAAATAGCGGAAAAGCCTGAAAAGTTACTGACAAATTCGCCCTGTACCAATGCGGGGAGATAGGCTTGATTTTCCGCAAGGCCGGTTGCTTTCGGTGCAAGAATAGCAATACTCATTCCCTTTCCACCATCTCCGGTCCAGGATACAGGTGTTACAGGCGCGGAGGCGCTCTGCTGTTGTTGAACCGGGGCATTACCTTGCTGCGCTTGTTCTCCACCCTCCCTACTATCAGGTGTACTCGCAGTACTTGCTAAAGCTAACAAAACAAATACCGCCAGTGTGATAACCGTAATAACATGAAAATTCCAGTTTCTTTTTATCAACATAAAACACTCCTTTTAACGAACATATTAAAAATAAAGCTCTCCAAGAAAGCAGAAACACCATAAGAAGTGAGATCAAGTACATCAAACGTTCCGGGTATCTTTTCGCTCAGTTGGCTAATCTCAAGAGACGATATGACAGCGATAAATATTCCGCCGTAGATCGCCCTCCATTTGGTATTGGTCAGCCAGATTGCCCGAATGACCAATAACCCCGATAAGCACCATAACCCGTGGGGCAGGTTAAAAACAAATAAATAACCCCATATTGTATCTGTGCTAAGTGGAATACGCGGTGAAGCCGGAAACGAAGGTTTGGGGAAAAACTGAAAAAGTACTAAATTGTCTATATTCCTAAAAAGCGCATAAATCGCAATACCGCCCAGAAAAACTACGGAAGCAACAAAACAATAGGCTGTTTTTATCTGTTTATTGGTATATTCCACTTTTTTGGGCTGTGATTGGGGCAAAATAAACTCCAAAATATAAATCAATTCATCAATTCTTAAAGATTGATATATAAATCTTAATGATGTTTGTTTATTTTGTCAAGCAAATAGCATGATAAATCATACGTTAAGGTGTATAATGACTGAAAGAGAGTTATTGGGGATATTCAGCGCAAATATCAAGCACTACCGGGCGCTTTTTAAGTGGTCTCAGGCTGAGTTGGCGGAAAAGGTAGATATTTCCATCAATTTTTTAAGCGATATTGAAACTGGAAAAAAATGGGCCTCACCAACTACAATGGTAAAATTTGCGGATGTGTTTCATGTTGAAGTCTACGAATTTTTTAAGCCCGAAAATATACTGCCGGACAAGGACAACAGCATCATCCAAAAGTACACCGATGATATTTTCATGGAAATTTCCCGCATTCGTGATACATATTTGAACCGATTGGCTTAAAAACAGCGCCCCCCCTGGTAAACCGGTCTGCAAGATAATCCCAGATTACGGTCTGGGTGGCGCTGATATTTGAAAATATATCAAAGTAATGGTAGGCTATAGTAATGGAACCAAAGATAGAATTCGTTCCGTCAGCGTTCAGGCACGGGTTCACTGAAGAAGATATTCGCTGGGTATTGAGCAACTATCTGGTTGATGCCATCATAGAAGAAGACGATGAGACCACTCGTATTGCCGTGGGGTTTGATCGTACCGTCAATATACTTCTGGAAGTTATGTATCATGAACTTGAGGACGAAACCGCTTTGGTATTCCATGCCATGGAGTGCCGTAAAAAATGGCTCGTGAAACTAGGTTTGGAGGAGTGATTATGCCGCGATTAACCGATGAAGAATACGCCGCATTGGACGAAAAGTGGACACGGGAAACTCCCGAGGTAAATTTTTCGCGGCCTGGTATGTTTGCCCGCCAGCGGCTTTTGCTGGAAAGCCTTGATACAGTAGCAGCAAACTACATCCACGTCCTCGCCGAAGCCGCCGGCAAGACTCCCGCCCAGATAATCGGAGCAATGGCTCGCAAGGAAATGGCAGCCCGATTGTCTTCAGCTTCGGCAGCACATACAACATAAGGTTCAGTATGTTTTCTACATCGTCCAACCTTATACCTTACCTTCCTCTCCGCGCCTTTGCATCTCTGCGTGAGATCATAAAACGTTAACTTTTCGCGCTTGCTAAAACAATAAAAATCACAGTATAATAGTATATATTTTTTTCAGGGGGAATTCCATGAGTATTATAAGAGACAAATCACTGGCAGCGGCCGGGCTTGCAAAGATAAACTGGGTTAAGGATTTCATGCCGGTACTGAGCCGTCTTGAGAAGAAAATGATTGCGGAACAGCCTCTGAAGGGGCTGAAGGTAACCGTATGCGTGCACCTGGAAGCGAAAACCGCTTATCTGGGGCTGGTACTGCGGGCGGCGGGCGCCGAGATCAGCGTTACCGGTTCCAATCCGCTTTCTACCAAGGACGATATCTGCGCCGCGCTTGACAGCCTGGGGGTTCAGGTCTTTGCATGGCACAAGGCGACAGCGCAGGAGTACCACGAACATCAGCTTAAAGCGATGGAGTTTTGCCCCCATATTATCATTGACGACGGCAGCGATCTGGTAAGCATTCTCCACGACGAAGCGCCGCAGTACGCCAAAAATTTGCTGGGCGGCTGCGAAGAAACCACAACCGGGATTCTCCGCTTACGCGCCAGGAGCGACGCCGGAAAACTCAACTTCCCCATGTTCGCTGTTAACGATGCCAAATGCAAATATCTGTTCGACAATTACCATGGTACGGGTCAATCCTCCTGGGACGGAATCATGTACAGCACCAATAACATGATATCGGGCCGCACGGTTGTTGTTGCCGGGTACGGGAATTGCAGTTCGGGAATTGCCTCGCGCGCGAAGGGTCTGGGCGCGAATGTTATCGTTACCGAGGTGGACCGCTTTAAGGCGCTGGAAGCGGTCATGGACGGCTTCAGGGTAATGCCCATGATTGAGGCCGCCAAGTTAGGTGATATTTTTGTTACTGCCACAGGCTGCTCAAAAGTCATAACAACCGAACATTTCAAAGTGATGAAAAACAACGTGTTGCTTGCCAATGCCGGGCATTTCGATGTGGAAGTGGATCGTGCCGCGCTGGAAGCAATGTGCCAGAAAAAAGAGAACCGCAAGCCGTTTATCGACGGCTACCTGATGCCTGACGGCAGGGTGATAAACTTGCTGGCAGAGGGCCGACTGGTCAATATTGTTGCGGGTAACGGGCATCCCGCCGAAATTATGGATCTGAGCTTTGCCATTCAATTACTCGGCGTGCTGCACGTGGCAAAAAACGCGAAACAGCTTTCCCCCCTGCTTTACAATATACCGAAGGAAATTGACGATGAAGTGATCCGCCTTAAGCTGGAGGCGATGGGAATTAGCATTGACACGCTCACACCGGAGCAGGCGGCGTATTTGGGAAGTATGTAACTTCTATCTACATCGCGTAAGCGATGGTTTATATCGAACGGCTCCGCGAAGCTCGCATCTACGAAGCGGAGACGATAAGTCACTGTTCCACGGCCTGAGTTTTTCTGTCAAGTAAAAGGTTTACGCACAGGCCGGCGGCAACAAAAACGCCGCCTATCAGGTTTCGCAGTGAAAACTCCTTTGAGATTACAACGTCGATCAAAATGCCTGAAAAAACCTGGCCTATGAATAAAAACAGCGAGAGGTAAAACGCCGATATTTTCGTAACGGTCAAGTTGCTCAGTAAAACTACGCATACTCCGAATATGCCGCCCAAATAAATGTATATTTTTGGAGAGAAAGCAAAATTGGTAAAAGCCGCTTCGCTTCTGCCCAAAAGCAAACATACAGGAATAGAAACCAAAAGCCCAACAAAATAATTATAAAATGTGCTGGTGCGGACATTGGTGTTTTCGGAAAGCTTTGCATTTAATGTCCGGGATATTACGATATTAACACCGGCTAAAAATGAAACGACTACAGCCAACACATCAAACTTGTCTATCATTGATATAATGCCGCACAAAACAAGCAGCAATCCGAATATTTTGCGTTTTTGAAAAACATGCCTGGGCATATTCATCAGCCCATAATGATCGATTATTAACCCGGTTATACTTTGCCCAAACAGCCCCAGCGCCAGTATTGACGACACGCTTATACGGCTAAAAGCCAGATTGTTGAACACCGTTGTCATTACGCCGATAGCGCCTCCAAGATACAGAAACCACGCGTGTCTTTTTGAAAACGGCCGGTCCCGCCTGATCAGTGTCATTACGGAGATCATTATTAATCCGGCAATGTAAATAATTACCGTTGCTGAATAAATCCCGTACTGTGTTGTAAGCCCGCCGTTAAAAGCGACCATAACAGAAATCAATA
>Ga0082212_10009450_pt1 | contig 12585 bp, 6 predicted proteins | sample TergutNt197P3_FD_71548 | JGI IMG/M metagenome (GOLD analysis project Ga0082212, IMG submission 71548) | Neocapritermes taracua P3 segment gut microbial communities from Petit-Saut dam, French Guiana - Nt197 P3 | ecosystem: Host-associated > Arthropoda: Insects > Digestive system > Gut ... | reverse complement strand
ATAAATTTCGCGCCTTTGCCGGACTCCGATTCAACCCAAATATTACCGCCCATCAATTCAACAATGCGCTTTGAAATGGCAAGCCCGAGCCCTGAACCGCCGTATTCACGCCCTATGCTGTTATCGGCTTGCCCGAATGACGAGAATAATTTTTTCTGGTTCTCCTGCGAAATGCCGATTCCTGTATCGGTTACTTCAAACCGCAGTTCAATTAAATCATCTTCTTCTCCGGCAAAGAAAACATCAAGGTGTATTTCGCCCTCTTCGGGCGTAAATTTTACTGCGTTCGCTAAAAGGTTTGTAATCACCTGCGCAAGGTGCTGGTCGTCACTGATGAAGTAATCCGGTACATTGCTGTCAATATTTACAATCAGTTTCTGCTGTTTTTCTTCTACGCGGAAATGAATAACCGTCATTACTTTTTGAATCATTTGCTCAAATTTGAATTCAATAAAAGATAACTCTAATTTATTTGCTTCGATTTTAGACATATCCAAAACATCATTAATAACGCCGAGCAGATGAACCCCCGCGCTTTCGATTTTACTCAGCGCGTAGTCTTTTCGTTCAATATCAGCGGCTTTCTTGCCGATTTCGGTCATGCCGATGATTGCATTCAGCGGGGTACGCATTTCATGGCTCATCGTGGCAAGGAAGACGGATTTTGCCTGATTGGCGGCGTCCGCCTGCTGTCTTGCCATGGTTTCAACCTTGGTAACGTCCTGCACCACCTCAATAAAACCGGCGATGCCCCCTTTTAAATCCCGCAGGATTTCAACGTCAACCTGATAGGAAGAATCCTTATGGGTGAAGAACGTCTGCTTTAAACCGCGCTTGGCGCAGGCTATGCCGCAGTCTGGCGTGTTGCATATATGCGCGTCCCAGTTACTGCACGGTTTACCCATCATATCCTTGCGGTTTGTTCCGAGAAAATTCTCAACCGCTTTGTTTACAAATGTCCAGTTCATATTTTTATCGGTGACGGTAATGGGGAACGGCGTTGCGTCAAGAATGGACTCATACCAGTACGCCTGTTCGCTTTTTGCTTCCGATGCGGATTCTAATTCCTTCATCATATTATGCATGGGATGAAGAACCCGCGCAATAAATAAATTAAATACAACAAATAAAACGGCAATAATAACAATTACCACAAGAAAAAGCCCGGTCATTGAAAAATAGAAATCATTTATACTGTCCGGTATGTAAGCAACAGAATACCAGCCGAGCAAGGGAATTGTTCCTATCGCAATCCTTCCTATAGGGGTATCGATTGTTTTGATTTCACCGGAACGAAGCTCTTTGGCGGCTTTAATAATATCAAGCTCGGTTACAGCGATTTCCTCATTGATGTCTTTTTTTGTTTCCATCAGGGAAACATCCCGCGCACCGGTAATTTCACCGCTGCCGTTGAACAGGAATAAGAACGCATTATCAAAGTCGTTTTGGTAAAGCATATTCACGATTTGGGTTAATTCAAAACCAATCCCTACCATTCCGATAGATTTACCCGCTTGGTTCAGTACCGGTGCGTTAATCCAAATCCTGCTGATTTTTAAATCCGGATTGTAGTTAATATTAAAGTTATAACCCTCTGTTTCGTTCATGGTCATGGGATACCAGTAATTTTCCGGGTCTGTTACATTTAATAAATACGGCTCGTTGTCGTCGGAGTAAAATAATTTATCCGCGTCGTTTATCCAAAAAACGGTAGAATCACCGAATGATTCGCGGTATGAATCAATTTCTTCAAAAGCATCGGTTTTCAAATAAGGGTTATCGGGGTTTTCAAAATAGTGACGGATTGCGGGGGATTTCGCAAATTGCCTGACAAGGGCAATTTCCTTATCTACGGAGGTTTCTAATTTAATGCGTTCAACCTCCAGCATTTTGGAAAGCTCATGCCCTTTTTCGGTTCTGATAATCTGACGCATGGAGAATACAAACGCCGTACCGCCCGTTATTAAAATAATAACAAACAGTATGACTGAAAATAAAATAAACCGGCTCATTAATGGAATTTTACTCTTCACCGCAATCCCCCCCGCTTTCACGTTTTATTATATCACAAATGTCATTTCCTGTCAACGGATTTAATCAGTATACCGAACGGATAAATCACATATTTTATAATAACCTTCTTGCGTTTTATTAAAAAATAGTTTATAATAGGTTTAGAGGATTATTACTCCGATACTAAACAACAGGCAAAGCTGTTTTCGTGTTTCCCCCGCCTACGGCGGGGGAAACACAGAGAAAATCTCTACTTTTTTACTTCACAAGGAATATTAAAATCGAAAGGAACTAAAATGAGCAAAACAAGTATTCGTACAGCAAGAAAATACAGCACTGATGAAATTTTAGCAATGGAAAACCTTTTTCATTTAACCGATTTGCCGGAAGAAAACAGAACCGGCGTAATGAAAATAATAAACCCGATTAACTGGTTTGTTATTCAGTTTAATTTAAGCGAGTATGAGGGCAAAACCGTTACCGTTAAATTTTCCGCAGACGTTAAACGTTCCGGAGCGGCAGGAACGCTGCGGTGGCAGATTAATAACCGGAATTATCCCACTGTCGGGAAACCGGTTTCTACCGCTAATAAAGATGTCTGGCACACAATGAAAGGCGAATGGACGGGGCATCTTTCAGCTTCTCCGCCTGTGCTTTACCTCAGCACATGGAGGAACGACAGCGAAAGAACCACTTTTTACATTGACAATGTTACGCTTGAGGTTGTATTGGTATAAAATAAAAACGGTGCGGCGTGGAAGCCGCACCCTACAATTTTATTTGTTTTTTTCATAAAACACAACTTTATTTCTGCCTGTTTCTTTTGCTTGGTAAAGCGCGTGGTCAGCGAGTTCGGTTGCTTTGCTTATATCGTTTTTAGGTGCGGCGTAAGCAACTCCGAAGCTTGCGGAAACCGCAATCTTCTGCCCCTCAAATTCCACAGGCTCTTTACAGATTTCCGCCCTGATTCGTTCCATGGTATTCACGGCGTCTTCTTTTTTTAATTCTTTTACATCAGTCATCAGAATAATAAATTCCTCGCCGCCATATCTTGCTAAAATATCATACGGACGAATGGTCTTTTTTACTTTCTGTGCGGTTTCTTTCAATACCTTATCGCCGGCTAAATGCCCGTAGGTGTCATTAACCTTTTTAAAATGGTCTAAATCGAAAATCGTAATAAAACAGTCTATATTGGCTCTGACGGATTTTGCGACATGCGTTTCAGCAAGCTCCATGAAATGCCGCCTGTTGTAAATACCGGTCAAAGCATCGTTGTTCGCCATTTCTGCTAACTTCTTTTCAAGCTTTTTATTTTTGGCAAGAACAAAAACCATACCAATCAGCACAAGCATGATAAAGGCGGCGAAAACCGTTGTATACAGCACACGCTGTTCTGCAAGCTTTTTGGAATAGTCAAACTGCCGCCCCGTCCAGTTGGTTTCAATTATGCCGGTGTCAACATAATGCTGTGCTTTATCTATAATAGAGCATAGAATATTATTCTTCTTGCTGTACCCGAAATAGGATTCCATTCGGGCGTCAAGCAGGATATTGATTTTTAAACTTGACTTCTCCAAATAGTGCGTTTCGGTCAGAAGGTCGTATTCGGAAGCCATCATTAAGTCGATTTCGCCTTTTTCTAATGCTTCAAGACATTCGTAGGTCGTTTCGTACTCGGTTAAATTGTTGTATGCCGGAAACAGCTCATGGTATATATCTACTTTACCGGAGGATTTAATCGTACCTACTTTTGACCTTGAAACCTGATGAATCGCTAAAAACGGTGCTTCCGTACCTGAGAGCAGGGCGTAATAAGTGCTTGCGTACGGGACAGCACTCCATATAAAAAATTCACTTCTCGGTTCGGAATAAATCAACTGCGCCACCATGTCGATTTCTCCCGCTTTCAGCATTTCATATATATCCGACCATGAAGTTTCCTTTGAAACCGCGGGTTCAAACCGCACCCCCGTCAGCTTGGTGATTTCCGCTAAAACATCTATCGTTATCCCCTCAAACATACCGGTTTTATTATTGTAAAAATCCAAAGGGTAATTATCGCTCTCATACCCAACGCCGACCGCTTCGTTTTTACTTTTCAAATCCGCTATGTATGCTTTTTCTTCAGCGGTGAACGAGTTATACAATTTATGAACCGCATACCTGAAGTCGCCTTCGGTATAAAGCTCGTACAGCTTTTCGATTCCGCCCGCTTCCATGTATTTGTCAAACGCCGATACAATGTGCTTGTATGCGGGATTTACGGTTGTTAGTGAAACCGGCGAATGTATCATATGGAAAAACACTGTTGAGCGTATGGTTTCCTTGTCCTTATTATATTTATCGAAAGCGGGGTCTGCGGTGGCTTCTTCCACGAACACGTCTATTTCGCCGCTTTCAAGCATGAGCACGGCTATATCGTAATCATCAAGCTCTTCTTCGCCCTCCGGCACAATCACTTCGATTTCCTCAAAATCAATCCGGTAAGATTGTCTGATGTCTTTTGCCGTTGTTGTGCCTTCTAAAAAGCCTATTTTTAATTCGGACAGTTCGTATTCGTGCATGATATAAGTATCGCTTTGGGTGAAAATACGGAGCATACGCTCAGCTATCGGCAGGGACATGATGTACTCCTTGCCGTGTATCATTTCGCCGTCTACCTCAAATAATTCATTTTTTGAACCTTGGCGAACCTCGGTCGGGGTTGTTTCGCCGGTAAAATCTATGCTCATGCTTTCGATTCCGCTGATTAATTCGCTCCAGCCGTATACTTCAAGGGCGAAATCGATTTCAAAAATCGACGAAAGCAGCTCGCACAGCAAAACCGCGAAGCCGTCCCGCTCGTTATTTTCGGATAAAAAGGCTTCGGTTGAATCCAACATACCGTATGTAAAGCCTTTGCCGGACGCCTGCAACTGCTCAATAGCGGCAATTTCCTCATCTGTTATACCGGGAATATCCCTGAACGTTTTAATTGCATCAATCGGAGAAGCTTCCGGCTCGGCGGATTTTTCACAACCCGAAAGACACAAAACGGAAAAAATCATAACCGCCGCCAGCAGGAGCGCGGCTGTTTTTTGAACGGGTTTAAAGCCGTTTATCGGTTTCATATATATGGATTCCTTTCGTGGGTGAAGTAATGAACTGTTCTTGTTATACACATTATACACAAAAAAACGGCTTTTGTCAATTATGCGATAATTATAGTAAATTAACTTGAAAATTGCACCAATAAACAGGCATAAAAACCCATAAATTAAAGCTTTTCATGCCTGTTTATTGGGCATTTTCTAAGTTAATTAATTATAAAAAGCCGTGGAGAAGAATTTTTTATTCTCAGGGTTGATTTACCGGAATAAATGACAAAACTGTTCTCTCATTCTTTTTAATTTAAATGCTTCCGCAGCATCTTAATAAGCTCGCGAAAATCTAACGGTTTCCCGATGTGACCGTTCATACCAACCTCAAGGCATTTTTCAATATCTTCCTTGAATACGTTTGCGGTCATTGCTAAAATCGGAATACTTTTTGCCTTGTGCATATCAAATGCCCTGATATGGCGCGTTGCTTCCAAACCGTCCATTTCAGGCATTTGTATATCCATCAGTATAATATCATATTTATGCGAATCCCCGTTAAATTTATCCACGGCTTCTTTTCCGTTTACCGCGCAGTCTATAACTAAGCCTGTAGGCTCTAACAAAGTAATCACAATTTCGCGGTTGATGTCCACATCCTCGGCAAGTAAAACACAGCGTCCTTCAAAAATACCGTCAATTTTTATATCCTTTTCTTCCTGCTTATTATCCGTCAAGCTTAAATAATCACGGACTATATCTTCGATAATGGACGGGAAAACAGGCTTTTGCAAAAACTTGTCGGCACCCGCTTGTTTCGCGCTTTCGGCTACCATGCTGTATTCCGCGGCTGAAACCATGACAACAAAGGAATCGTTTTTATGCTTCATTCTCTTTTTCAATTCTGACGTCAACTCAATACCGTCCATATCCGGCATCCGCCAGTCTATAAAATATAGATTATAATCCCCGTTTTGTTCGATTAGTTCAAGCGCTTTTGCGCCGCTTATAGCAGTATCGCAAACCGCACCGAACCGGTCAATAATACGTTTGACATCCTGTAAAATATACGCATCATCATCAACAATCAAAATACGGATACTTTTCCAGTCAATATCATGCTCAAAAACCCGCTCTTTTTGTTTGCCGCGCCGCATTTTTACAGTAAAAGCAAACGTGGCACCTTTGCCCAATTCTGATTCTATCCATATACGTCCGTCCATCATTTCTACGATACTTTTGGAAATTGCAAGCCCTAAACCTGTGCCGCCGAACTTACGCGAAATGCCGGTTTCGGCTTGTTGGAAAGACCTAAACAGTTTGGATTGCTCTTCTTCACTTATACCGATTCCTGTATCGGTTACTGCTATTTTAATTTCACAAACGCCGTTCTCTTCCCCAAAAAAGCTCGTATGAAGATTGATAAAACCTTCTTCCGAGGTAAACTTAACTGCGTTCCCTAAAAGATTTGTAATCACCTGTGCTAAATGCTGGTCATCGCCGTATAAAAATTTCGGGATATTTTTATCTACATGCACGGTAAATTTTTGCTTTTTGTCTTCTACGCGCATTGTGGATACGTTCACAACGCGGATTAACATTTTTTCAAAATCAAAGTCTGAAGGAAATAATTCAAATTTACCGGATTCGATTTTAGAAAAATCCAAAATATCATTTATGACTCCGAGCAAATGGTGTGACGCGCTTTCTATTTTATCAAGAGCATAAAGCATTTGCTCCGCTTCGCGTGCGGATTTGCCGATTGATGTCATCCCAATGATGGCGTTCATCGGTGTACGGATTTCATGGCTCATATTTGAAAGGAACGACGATTTAGCTATTGAAGCCGCTTCTGCCTGTTCCGCTAATATAACGAGCCGATGTTTTTCCTGCCGATTGCGTAAAAGTAAAATCAACAGAAATACGATTCCGCATAAAACAATTATAACGCCTGTTAATATAGAACGGTCCGTTTCTTTTTGCAGATTTTTCATCGGCATACCGATAAAAAACACGGCAAAAACCTCATCTTGCGGATTTAATACAGGCATATAGAAAGTTTTATATTGCTCGTTTAAAATGTCTACGTTTCCTATATATTCCTGCTTGTCACGGATAACAATATCCGCGATATCCGGGTCAAGCTCCGTTCCTACAATGCTTTGCCCATCACGGACGATAGTCGTAGCGATTCGCTCGTTGCCTAAAAAAACGGTGACTTCGGCATTAAAAAGCGCGCTCAAATCCCTTACGGTTTCCGTTGTATCAAACCGAACGCCGGACGAAATAACGCCGATTAAAACACCTTCTGCGTCATAAACCGGCGCGCCTGTGCGGACTGACACTCTCGCAGCTGTTCCTCTCTCAAAATAAGTTGATACTTTCCTTTCAAGCGCGTCTTTTATATTTTGCTGATTCAAAACCGAATCGCCGTAATGAGCCGGTTCATGCGTCCGTGCCAGCGCAATCCCCTCATGGTCGGTGATGGTGTAGAAGTTTACGCGATACAAGTCATAAGTAGGGGTAAAAATACGCAGCAGTTCTTCGGTGTCGCGCTGTTGTATCGCCCTGATAACATCCGGGTTCATTGCCATAGAAACTGCCGCCGATTTTGAATAAGCGGCGCTTTCGTCCAAGCGAAGTTTCAATCCGTTTATGTTGGCAAGCAACTTTTCGCTGATAAGGGAATCGCCGAACTCTAAGAAACTTATTGACAGAAAAATAATTTGAAAAGTAATAACGGCAATAAGGATTGCAGTCAGTATAATATTAAATTTTCCTTTAAATAACCTAAGTAAAGTCATCTTGATATTTCTCCCTCCGACATAACGTGTACAGTAATATTATAGCCGTTTTTTCGCAGAAAGTCAAGCGGCGGTAAAAAAGGCGGGCGGGAAGTTTTTTATTTTCAGAGTTGATTTGCCGGAGTAAATATGTTATAATATTCCGTAGAGTCGATTTAACCCAATAAAAAACAACGGAGGAACAATTAACATGAAAAAAATAGTTTCGATTTTCCTTGCGGTAATCATTGTTTTATCAATGAATATCAATGTTTTCGCGGCTATGTGCGGCGCGTGCCACGGAAGCGGGTATACGACCTGTATCAGGTGCAAGGGGCTTGGCACGATTGATGAATATGATTATAGCTTGGGTTATTATAAAAAAGTCGCTTGTCCTGTTTATAACTGTTTGGGCGGCGATATTTCCTGTGTCGTTTGCGGCGGCAGCGGACAAATCCCCGACGGAAATAATAACAATAATAATCAAGGCAACATAAACAACCCTGTTAGTTCTTCTGCTACATATCCCGAAACTTTAATTAGAACATTTAAAGATGTCGCAGGTGGTTTAGAAAATACAAATCATATGTTGGGTGCTAATGCATATCAATATATAATTGTTTTTATATCAGGATTAGACGATTATATTTTATATCTTAAAACTATAGGACTAACAGAGTATAAAATAGCCAATTCAAATGTTCGTATTTTTTCAAATGGCTCAAGAGAAGATGCTGAGAGTGATTATCATCAATCCGCCAACGATATTATGAGGATTAATTATGGTTTTGATAGTTATCAACAACGATATATAGTAACAGTTAATGTTTACAGCACTGCGGCTAAACTATTCCCCGCCACTTCTGCGGCGGAAACCCCGCCCGCAACCACAACCCCTACAACCCCCTCAACCCCTGCGGGGACAAAGCCTGTAATCCCCGCTGTTTCCGCTTCAAACACCAGCACCGCCGCCGAATTTGAAATAACAAGCTCGGGGATTCTGAATAAATATACAGGCAATAAAGCCCATATCGCAATCCCCGACGGCGTAACACTCGTCGGAACGGATTCAATCACCGGTAATTCAAACGTTTATACCGTCAGAATCCCGCTCAGCACAACCAAAATTTCTTATACCTTTGATAAATGCCCCAACCTTTCAGCGGTTTTAGTCCCGACCAGTGTGAAAGAAATATACGAAAACGCGTTTAAAGACAGCCCAAATGTAACGCTGTATGTCGCGGGCGGTTCTTTCGCCGAAACATGGGCAAAGGAAAAAGGGATTCCGAGCGTGCGGGTATCGGAAAAAGACTTCCCCGGCGCATCGGTTCAAGCATCACAAACAACCCCCTCTCAACCCAACACTCCCGCGGCTTCAAGCGGCTTTTCTACCGCTGACGCTTTGGCGATTTTGAGAGATGTTGTGGGCTCACAATCCTTGACAGCCGCGCAAAGGGAAAAATACGGCTTTGAAGCGGGTTATAAACCTACTACCACCGACGCGCTGGCGATTCTGCGTGCGGTGGTGGGGATTACGCAGGGGTGAACTGTTCACCCGAAAGAAAGAAAAATGAATTTTTTAGCGGGCAGACAAAAGGTCTGCCCCTACATTTTTTTCACCCTGCTTGTCATATTCCCATACAGCCTTACATATATTGATGTAGACAAGATTTCAGTCAAAATCAACGGAGGTATGTTATGGAGTTAAAGCTTAACAAAGAACCTGTTTTTCTAAGCGAGGTCGTTTATGACGGACAGACAGAGCAGGGGGTGGAATTCGATTATGTGTTGCCGGATTATTTCCCCGATATTTTTAAAGTGCTGAAATGTACGCTCACACCCTGCATTATTTCGCACAGTGTTTCGGGGTCGCAGCTTTTCTGCGACGGCGTGGTTTACATTAAAGTGCTGTACTTAACAAACGGAAGCAACCGTATTTACTGCATTGAACAACGCTATACTTATTCAAAAACAATTGATTTGGTGAAGAACGCCGATAATGCCGCAGTGAGCATTGTCCCGAAAACCGATTACTGCAATTGCCGCGCAACCAGCGGACGCAGGATTGATGTGCGCGGTGCGGTAAGCTGTAAGATAAAGGTAAGCTGTGCGCGTAAAACCGAAATGATAACCGGTGCAGAGGGAATGGGTGTTGAAACCAAGAAAACGCCGCTTTCTTACTGCGGTGAAAAACTAACGGCTTCGCGGCAGTTCGTTTCGCGTGAGGATATTGAAACCGGTGCTTCTTCAGCGGGTTCAATCAGCTTGATTCATCATGATGCGAACATTGCGGTGACAGATATAAAGATTATTGCTAATAAAGTGATTATTAAAGGTGAAGCGCAAATCAAAGCCTTGTATATGATTAGCAGGTCGGAAGCGGCTGATGAGGAAAGCGGCGAAAGCAATTCCTCCGAAGTAATGGAAGCCACCATTCCTATTAGTCAGATTATGGATTTAGAAGGCGTCACGGAAAATCATATCTGCTTTGTGAATCTTTCGGTGATGGACTGCGACCTTGAAGTCAGACCCAACGAAGCGGGAGAAACAAGGATTTTCGCTTGTGACCTTACAGTAAACTGCACAGTAACCGCGCACCTTGAAAGCAATGTTTCCCCTGTTTCCGATATTTATTCTACAGAGTTTGAAAGCTCATTCACGGTAGCAACTATAAAAGCCGAAACCTTACCGCATATTATTAATTCCCAGTTAAACTTTAAAAGCTTTATTGAAAGCGCGGACGGGGTTCTAAGCGAAATATTCGACGCAAGAAGCGATGTCAGCAATGTGGTGTGCAGGGCAAGAGGTGCGGCGGAGCTTGTCGTAACCGGACAGATTAATATGCAGGCAATCGGGATTTTGGGAGCATCGGGAACACCCGTATTCGTGGAGAAGTCGGAACCGTTTGAGCTTGTAACGGAAGCACCCGCCATTACAGGGGAGTATTCAATCGAACCGAACCTGCAGGTAACGCACACCGCTTTCAGTATCAGCGGAGAAAGCCGTGTTGAAATCAGGGTGAATTTATCGCTGAACGCTTGCCTGTATTTGATTAATTCGATTAATGTAATCCGCGATATAGCGGTTAATCAGGAGAAGCCGAAAGAGAAGAATACCGAATATGCTTTAAAGCTTTATTACGCGGAGGACGGCGAGGATGTCTGGGGGATTGCCAAGCGTTATAATACAAGCGCGGACGCCATTATTACCGAAAACGACCTTGAGGGCGACAGGGTGGAACATCCTTGTATGTTACTCATTCCGATAATATAGGAGGAGAAAATAAATGACAAACACATCTATTTATCAGGACATCGCGCAAAGGACGGACGGTAATATTTATATCGGCGTTGTAGGTCCTGTGCGTTCGGGGAAATCCACTTTTATTGCGAAATTTATGCACAGTTTGATTATTCCCAACATAGAAAGCGAATTCCGCAGAGAACGTGCGATTGACGAGCTTCCGCAAGCGGCGGCGGGTAAAACCATTATGACCACCGAACCCAAATTCGTACCGGAAGAAGCCATTTCTGTTGAGCTTGAGGGGAATGCGGTGATGAACGTCCGTTTAATCGACTGCGTGGGCTACATTGTACCAAGTTCAATCGGTTACATTGAAAACGAAATGCCGCGTATGGTTGTTACGCCGTGGTTTGAGGGGGAAGTGCCCTTCAACATGGCGGCGGAGGTCGGAACACAGAAGGTCATCAACGAACACTCCACAATCGGGCTGGTGATTACAACCGACGGCAGTATAACCGACATCCCCCGTGCCGAATACGAGGAAGCCGAGGAACGGGTTATTAACGAGCTTGAAGCCATAAACAAACCCTTTGTAATCCTTTTGAACTGTAAGAACCCCAAATCGGAAGAAACACAGGAAATGGCTAAATCGCTTTGGGAAAAGTACGGCAAACCTGTACTCCCCCTTAACTGCCTTGATTTAGACGAAGAGTCTATTAAAGAAATCATGACCGAAATCCTGTTGCAATTCCCTGTAAAGGAAATCAACATTAAAATTCCGAAATGGTTGACGGTTCTCGAAAAGGGACACTGGCTCAAAACCGAGGTGTGGAACGCGTTAAAAGAATCGGCGGCGAATATAGTCAGCATAGACCAGGTGAAGAGCGTCTCCTGCAAGGTCAATGACTGCGAGTATGTCACAAATTGTGAGGTCGAAAGCATTGATTTGGGCAGAGGAGCGGGGTTCATTTCGGTCAATCTCAAGAACGAATTGTTTTATAGGATACTCGGTGAAACCACCGGACTCGAGTTGAAAGACGAGGGCGATTTAATGCCCTGCATGATTGAGCTCGCCAATATCAAGAAAAAATATATGAAGGTCAAATCGGCTTTAGACGAGGTTAAGGCGACGGGATACGGAATTGTCATGCCGAGTATTGACGAGTTAACTTTAGAGGAACCCGAGATTGTTAAACAAGGCGGCAAGTACGGGGTGAGACTGCAAGCGGCGGCACCGTCGATTCATATGCTCGCGGCTAACATAACCACCGAGATAATAACATACAAAATGAACTATGAATCAGAATATCCGCGTTATAAGATGATTTATAATATTGAATATTGCTTTTTGAACGTCTTAGATATAGTTTCTGCTATGGATTTAGGATAATTAACAAGGGGTTGTGAAATAGATATTATACACATATTAATTACATAGCCGTCTTATAAAAAACAAGGCGGCTATT
>Ga0082212_10009448_pt1 | contig 12586 bp, 7 predicted proteins | sample TergutNt197P3_FD_71548 | JGI IMG/M metagenome (GOLD analysis project Ga0082212, IMG submission 71548) | Neocapritermes taracua P3 segment gut microbial communities from Petit-Saut dam, French Guiana - Nt197 P3 | ecosystem: Host-associated > Arthropoda: Insects > Digestive system > Gut ... | reverse complement strand
ATGTGTGTCGAACATCCCTTCTTTATCCTTAATTTTTCACATGCCATATCTACGGTCTTTTCCGCCATTAACCTGTATGTCATGAGTTTTCCACCGGCTATGGTAATCATACCGTCAAGACCATCGCGCGTACTATGGTCAAGAAGCACTATACCCCGGCTGATGTTTCTACCCTGTTTCTCTCCGGACACGGCTATGAGGGGTCTCACCCCGCAATAGGCTCTGAGGGCGCGGCTGTTCCTTATACTCGGTATCAGCATCTCGCTGTCTTTTAGAAGGATTGATATCTCCTCATCATCAACAGTAAGTTCATTGATCTTTTCGTATGGAATCTCCTTAGATGTTGTTCCAATAAGGGAGACAGTATCCCCCGGGACTATTATATCTCCGTCTGCCGGAGGTCTGCACCTGTTCACCACTATATTATTTATCCTGTAATCAATTATAAGCATTGAACCTTTAGATGGAAACATTTTAATCTCAACGCCTGCCATTGCGCACAACTCCTCCCCCCATACACCGGAGGCGTTGATTACAATATCAGCGTACACATCTAACTTATTCCCTTTATTATCAACACATTCAACGCCTGTAACTTTGGTTCCTGATCTCTTTATCCCTGTCACCTTTGTATGTGTCAAAATTACAGCGCCTCTCTCCTTTGCATCAAGAATATTTGCAGAGGCGAGTCTGAACGGGTCTATTGTACCATCCGGTACGGTAAGAGCAAAGAGTATATTTTTATTTAGATTAGGCTCAATCTCAAGAGCCTTGCGTACGCCTATCTCTTTTGTCTCAATACCTGCATATTTGCATCCCTCTATTAGCTTTCTGTAATATGAAGGATCATCTTCAGGAAGGGTCACAAAGATCCCCCCCGTATCTTCAACACAATGCCTTGCTATCTTTTTTAATATTTTATTCTCTTTTATGCACTCCCTTGCAGATTCATGATCTGTAACGGCATATCTTGCGCCGGAGTGAAGAAGTCCATGATTTCTCCCGGTAGTCCCTGAAGCTATATCGTTTTTCTCTACAAGAACGGCTTTTAATCCTCTCATTGAGAGGTCTCTTGCTATTCCTGCGCCTGTTGCTCCTCCGCCAATAACTACTACATCGGTCTCAAATTTATTCATACGCTATTCCTTAAAACTTAAGTTCTCCTTTTTTTAATAAACGACCTCTCTTGTTATTTTTACAACTCAATTTTTATAATTTGGATTTTTTTGTATCATAAATAGGGGGATGTGCCCCCTGTTTATGTTAAATATAAATTAATTGACATTTTTTTAAACTCTAAAACTTTAGTAAAAGTTAATGGTCAGTTATATATGGATATTTTGAATAGTATAAATTCCCCTTCGGATATAAAGAGACTTTCAATCGATGAGATGAACAGGCTTGCCGAGGAAGTCAGAACCTATATGCTCGATGTTATATCAGAGAACGGGGGACATATCGCTTCATCCCTGGGAGTTGTTGAGCTTACAATAGCCATACACTATGTCTTTAACACACCCATAGATAAAATAATTTGGGATGTGGGACATCAAACATATTCACATAAAATTTTAACCGGAAGAAGAGAACAGTTTAAAAGCATTAAGCGCTACGGCGGAATAAGCGGATTCCCCAAGAGGAGTGAATCTGAATATGATCCGTATAATGTCGGTCATAGCAGTACAAGTATATCTCTTGCAGTCGGAGAGGCTGTAGGAAGGGATCTTGCCGGGAAGGATTACAAGGTAGTTGCCGTAATTGGGGACGGCTCTCTGACAGGGGGGATGGTCTTTGAAGCATTAAACCATGCGGGTCATATTAAAAAAGATATTATAATAATACTCAATGATAATGAACAGTCTATCTCGCCGAATGTAGGCGCGCTATCCGCATATCTTACCGAGATGATCTCAAGCGAACCATATAATAAAGTCCGCAAAAAAACCAAAGAGTTTATAAAGAGTATACCGATTCTGGGAGAATATATTTTCAACTTTATTCTTAGACTTTTTTCATCATTTAAAAGTTTTATCATTCCCGGGCAGCTCTTTGAAATACTCGGAGTAAGATATTTTGGTCCTGTAGACGGACATAATATTGCAAAACTTATTGAAATATTGAACAGGGTCAAAGAGATAGGGAGCGGACCTAAAATTATTCATGTTACAACAAAAAAGGGGAAGGGATTTCATCCGGCAGAGAATGATCCCTGCACCTTCCATGGAACAGGTCCCTTTGAACGCGATTCCGGTGAAAAAATTTTAAAGAGCAGCGAAGAATCTTATTCATCAATTGCAGGGAGAACGCTTGCCGCCATCAGCAAAAAAGATAAAGATGTAGTTGCAATTACGGCAGCGATGAAAGAGGGGACAGGTCTTTCGGAATTTGAAAATGCGGCTCCCGATAGAATTTTTGATGTGGGGATTGCAGAACAGCATGCGGTTACATTTGCCTCTGCGCTTGCCTCAAGCGGATTAAAACCGTTTGTTGCCATATACTCAACCTTTTTACAGCGATCTTATGATCAGATGATACATGATACTGCAATGATGAATCTCCCTGTCAGATTTTTAATAGACCGGGCAGGAATTGTAGGAGATGACGGCGAAACGCACCATGGACTTTTTGATATCTCCATGATAAAAAATATACCAAACTTTGAATTTTTTGCTCCGTCAGACGGTGCGGAGCTCCGCGATTTAATCTACTATGCATGGAAACATTCTTCAGGACCTGTAGCAATAAGGTATCCGCGCGGAACATCTCATACTAAAAAACTAAATGTTGATAAATGCAAGCCATTTACTCCGGGGAGGATAAAAATTCTTACTCAAGGAGATGATGCGGCTATTCTTGCAGTAGGAGATATGGTTCATACTGCTCTTGAAGTTGAGGCGATCTTAAAAAAGAGAGGCTATGAAGCGGCTGTCGTTAACATACTCTCTATAAAACCGTTAGATATAGAGGGGATTGAAAATATAATTAAGAGTACCAACCGCTTTATAACTTTGGAAAATTCCTATTCCATAGGAGGGATCGGCGAATATATCTATTCAAGTATAGACCCGTCACTCTGCACCAAAAGGATATTAAACGGCGGATTCCCTGAAAAATTTATTACACACGGCGCTTTTAATGAACTCTTAAAGGAAAACTTTATTGACCCTGAGTCTATTGCCGAAGTAATTGTAAATTCAATTCTGTCAAAAAAATAGAAATTAAAGCATTACTTTTACTAAATCAGGCTAATTATCTAATGTAATGCTAAAAAAAATATAGATTCATTCCGTTAATATACTATGGAGGAATTCAGTTAATGAATTTTAAATATATCTTTGCGATCTTACTTTCATCTGTTTTAATATTTAAATTCTCATTCGGATCAACATTTGAAGAGTATAATGATCAGATAACATTTAATGAAGTTTGGGGTTATCTGATGCGGGGGGAAGAGAAGCTCTTTATTAAGAACGCGCCTATTACGGACGTCTTCTACTTTAGCGCTTCTGTAAATGAGAAGGGATTAATCAACACATCCGTTAATCCTCCTTATAAAACATATTTTAACGGCGGAGAACAGCGCATACATATAGTAATATCCGATCTTACAAATTCTTCACGCATGACTCTATGCCTAAACAAAAAATATAAAGTAAGGGATAAGCTCATACAGAGCATAGTTGAGGTGACAAAAAAATTTGACGGAGTACAGATAGATTTTGAGGCTGTATTAAAAAAAGACCGGGGAGCATTTTTGGTCTTTTTAAGGGACTTAAAAAACACTCTCCCTCCTGAAAAAATTTTGAGCGTAGCAGTCCCTGCCAAAAGAAGGTATGTAGATGACGCATATGACTACGAGTTAATATCTAAAATTGCAGACCGCATACTTGTAATGGCTTATGATCAGCATTGGAGTAAAAGCAAACCGGGGCCTGTTGCTTCACTGAATTGGTGCAAAGAGGTTGCGGATTATGCGTCAAAGAATATCCCAAAGAAAAAATTGATAATGGGACTCCCCCTTTACGGAAGGGAATGGCAGGATGACGGCCCAAGCAGATCAATCAGATGGTCACATGTGACGGAACTTCTTGAAAGAGAAGACATTGTAGTTGAGTATTCTCTTGAAGAGGGATTTAAGATTATGTATGAAGAGGAGTTAACAAAAACTCTCTATTATGATGATATAAAAGCTACAAAACATAAATTGGCGCTATACAGCAGATATAATGTAGGCGTTGGATTTTGGAGGCTTGGAATGGAAAACGAGGATCTCTGGGAAACAATTATAGTTTCAAAAAAGTAGATTATAATTTCATTATACCCAATTGGCTGACATGCAATTATCCTTTCTTACAATTTCAATACACCCTTTATCAACAAGGTTATTGAGCATTGAAGAGATAGAACCGGCATCATTCCCAACCTTATTCTGAATATATGACGACAACTCTTCAATAAAGGATTCCATATCCAATGAAGCGGAATTAAACTCTTCAATAAATCTGCCGCTTATTAATTCAATATAAAACTTAAATCTCTCAACCTTCCCAAACGTAACTTCATCCTCTTCGGATAGATTTTCACCGGCTCTCTTCTTTAAAGTTATGGACTCAATATGCTTATCCATTAAATCATAATAATTACGCACTGCCGTATCAATCCTCTCGGGAGAGATCCCGCCGGTATCGCTTACAGACCTATTTGCATCATACATATCCCAATCATCCGTAAATATATGCAGGCCATACTCTTTGCACTTTTCCCTAACCTCTGTTCCGGGGAACGGCGCAAGAATATGCACTCCCACATCCATATTAAGACTCATGGCAAATTTAATAGTCTCCATTAAGGTTTCCTCTGTCTCTCCGGGCAGACCTAAGATAAATGACGCTAAAGGTTTGATCCCTGCTTTTATGCAGATATCCGCAGCGGTTTTACATTTGGGGAGAGTAATCCGTTTTTTAACTCTATCAAGGATAGCCTGATTTCCGCTCTCAATTCCAAAACAGAGAGTTGTACATCCTGCCTCTTTAAGTTTATACAGAAGCTCTTCAGACACTGTGTCAACCCGCGCAAAAGCGCTCCATGTCTGTTTAATTCCCCTTGATATAATCCCGTCACATATTGCAATGCACCTTTTTTTATTTGATGTAAAGAGATCGTCAGATATATTTATCTGGCTAAAACCCATTTTTGAAAGCATTTCAAATTCATCAACAACCCTTTCGGTGTTGAAATACCTAAGCCGCTTGCCGACCATCTTTCTCCCTAAACAGAATATGCAGCTATGGGGACAGCCGCGCGAAGTCATCATATTCACCGGAATCTCCAGCGCCTTATATTTTGACAGGGTGACCAGGTGTCTGGCAGGAAGCGGCAAAATATTTATCTCTTCGATTAGTTCTCTATCAGGCGTATGAAATATCTCCCCGTTTTTTTTATATGAGATCCCCTTTACTGCCGAAACGTCTCCCCCTTTAGAGAGCGTATCCAATAGTTCGGAAAATGTAATCTCCCCCTCCCCCCTTACGACAAAATCTACAACGCCCGAATTTAACATACCGGTTGAATCGAATGTTGCATGAGGTCCTCCAATTACCGTAACGATATCCGGCGACAGGCTTTTATAATCTTTTAAGATTGAGAGAGATTTTTTAACAGACATGGTAACTGCAGTAGCGCCGGCAACATCAGGTTTAAATTGATCAATGACTGACTTAAATCTATCTTTTGAACACTCTTCTATTATATAATCTTCAATTTTTACCTCATAGCCTTTAGTCAGAATATATGCCGCCAATGACATCAGCCCAAATGAGGGCGAGGGATGCTCTTCAACAGGATAGGTAGGATTTATTAATAGTATATTTTTCATTATGCTGAAATCCTTTAGGCGCGTATATTATAATTTATACAATATATATAAACTGAAGTTTTTGTAAAGATATTATTTACGCAATAAATTTGAAATGGCATACATGGGAAAGACATCAATATTTTCGTAGTGTGCAAAATTTTCAAGCGAGGTACGAATTCCCTTTCCGATCTCTTTTTCAGCCATAAACAGGCGTAAACTTTGCATAGCGCCCTGTTTTCCTGACTTTACTTCAATTGGCAAAATTTGTTCCCCCTGTTGAATTACATAGTCAATCTGAGCGTTCCCCTGCCGTTTCTCACGCTGCCAGCAATATAAAGAGATAGGATTGTAACATGAAGAGGCTTTTATCAGTTCAAGCCCAACAAAGATTTCTGCAATCGCTCCGCGATTGACTGTCTGAAAATCGTCAGCAACTAATATTTGAGCGGCATCTAAATTGATAATACGCTGAAACAAACCGGTATCAAGCAAAATGAAGCGTTGATATTTAAGATTGATTTCAGCCCCTAATGGTATTCCGTTTGCAGCGCTGTGTGTTATCGGATAAACCAATCCGGCCATCATAAGCAGATCCAACGCCTGTTTTACCTGAGCATTAGAGGCTTGAACCGCAGCGCGCTCATACACAAATTTCCCTTCCGCTTGCCGGGCAACCGATTCAAACACCTCGTTGATGCGCAATGCAGGAGTTCGTTTTTTATACTTCGCAAAATCATTTTTTAATGAAATAATAATATCGTTCAATACGTTTTGGCTATACAGCAAATCCTGTGTTTTTATATATTGAGCAGCGGCTTCAGGCATACCGCCGACAATAAAAAACGTCTTCAACCGATTGACAAGCTGATTGTGAACAGGCTTTTGTAAAGGCTTCTGAGGCGCCGCCTTTCTGTAGGCATCAACCAACAGATCATCGCCCAATGCGCGCAAAAACTCGTCAAAAGAAAATGGAAACATAAAGATAGAACGGATTCGTCCAACGCCAAATGAAGGAATCTCCTCCAAAGCAAATTCCAACAGCGAACCGGCAGCAACAAGATGCAACTCCGGATATTGCTCATAAAAATAACGCAGCTTAGACAAAGCAGGTACACACTGCTGTATTTCGTCAAAAAACAACAGTGTCTCTTCCGGAATTATCGGTATGCGGTAAATCAGCGACAACTGCTCACAAATTTCTTGCGGAGAAAGAGGCTGTTCAAAAAATGTGTGTACATCTTTTCTGTTATCGAAATTTACTTCTACATAGTATTTGAATGATTTTGCCAAATGCCTGACAGCAGAAGACTTTCCGACCTGTCTTGCGCCTCTTAAAAGGAGTGTTTTCCGGTCGGGATCTTTACTCCATGCCAATAACTCATTGTCTATAGTTCGGGGAAAATACTTTTTTTCTTTCATATTTGATTCTATTATTTTACCTTAATAATTAATTGTAAAAATGTCAAGGCAAAAATAACAAATAAGAATCAAGTGTCATCCCGCACTTGATGCGGGATCCCCTGATAATTGTATACGCTATTCCAAAAGGGGATTGCGGGTCAAGCCCGCAATGACAGATAATTCTTAATTCTTATCTCACAATTTTACTTCCGCTGTACCTTTTTGTATCCGTAAACAGCCAAGTCGCCCAACTCTTCTTCGATACGAAGCAATTGGTTATACTTAGCCATACGGTCGGAACGGCTCAACGAACCGGTTTTGATTTGTCCCGAGTTGGTTGCCACGGCGATATCGGCAATCGTTGCATCTTCCGTTTCGCCTGAACGATGCGAAGTGACGGTAGTAAAGCCTGCACGGTGCGCCATTTCGATGGTATCTAATGTTTCACTTAACGAACCGATTTGGTTTACCTTAATCAGAATAGAATTGGTACAACCCATTTCGATACCTTTTTTCAGGAAATCAACATTCGTTACGAATAAATCATCACCTACCAATTGACATTTGTCGCCAATTTTATCCGTCAGCAACTTCCAACCGTCCCAATCGTTTTCACTCATACCGTCTTCGATAGAGTCGATCGGATATTTGGAAATCAGTTCGGCCAAATAATCGGCTTGCTGTGCTGAGGTTCTTTTCGCTCCGGTTTCGACTTCAAATTTTGCATAATTATAAACGCCGTCTTTGTAAAATTCGGAAGCGGCGCAATCCAAGGCAATGGTTACGTCCTTCGCAGGTTCATATCCCGCATTTTTAATTGCTTGAATAACCGATTCCAAAGCATCTTCCGTTCCTTTCAATGTAGGAGCAAATCCGCCTTCATCGCCGACAGCCGTACTTAATCCTCTATCGTGTAATACTTTTTTTAAAGAGTGGAATACTTCCGCACCCATACGCAAACCTTCCCTGAAACTCGAAGCGCCCACCGGACGAATCATAAATTCCTGAAAAGCGATCGGAGCGTCGGAATGGGAACCTCCGTTAATGATATTCATCATCGGAACCGGTAATGCAAAGGTGTTTGTTCCGCCGATATAGCGGTATAATGGAATATCCAAATAAGCTGCAGCCGCTTTGGCAACCGCCAACGAAACGCCCAATATAGCGTTAGCCCCCAAATTGGATTTCGTTTTTGTTCCATCCATGGCAATCATTTTATTGTCAATAGCCCGTTGTTCCAATGTACTCATTCCCAATAGAGCGGGAGCAATTTTCCTGTTGATGTTTTCAACGGCTTTCAAAACGCCCTTACCTAAATAACGTTTTTTATCTCCGTCGCGTAATTCCAATGCTTCATTTTCACCGGTTGAAGCGCCCGAAGGAACCGCTGCACGACCCATAATACCGGATGCCAAAAGCACATCTACTTCTATGGTAGGATTACCTCTTGAATCCAAAATCTCTCTGCCTGTAATTTTTACAATTTCCATAAATTTGTTACTGATTTTATATGTTTATAATATTTTTAGGTATAAAATTCGATATTTGCCACAAAAGTACAAAATAAAAAGGAGTTTGCAAATACCTAACAGATAGAGGTGGTGAAATTTTTTCGGTGCTACTAAGCAAACTTTTGGAAATAAGGGCTATTTTATGGCACCTTAATCACCACAGGTGGGGGTGTCTTGTGCCCGGGTATAGGCCACAACACAAATTCATTTGCGCCACTTTGAACTTTCGCAAACGGTCCAGACACGCGCGCACCTGCAACATACTCATTTCCGAAGAAATCATGACTTACGTCGCAGGGTATTTTCTCCCCGATGTCGCCAAAAACGATTGGGTCGAAGGATGTCGGGTAGATAATCATCGGGACGGTTTCCCTTATCACCGGCATATGCCCGCTAAGCCCCGTAGCTTCGGGGTTGAAGTTGAATTTCACCGACACCTCATTACTTTCAACGCCGGCGGTGTATGAAATGTTACTCATGGCAGCGTCGGAAGTGTTTTCATAGTTGTGGACAACCTGATAGCTACCGGTGCTGTTGGAAGGTAAGATGTGTGAAGTGATGTTGTTGTACCACCAGAAATCCTGCCTTGGTTGCCTGACCCTTCCGCCTACCTGTACTGTACCGGGCAAATACCAACTGCATTGTCTGCCCTGACCAACTATCGAGATAGCGTTGCCTGTGGCAGCAATAGCTCCGTTCGCATCTGTTCTTATATACATATTGTTGACGAACACAACTCCTGAGGCGTCCAATGTTCTCATTTCATTGTAACCCATGAAGATATTATTGTCAACAAGAACCGGTCCATGCAAAGCTTCGGCATAGAACGGCCAGTGGGAGTTTACAACGATGTTACGTGTTACACGCAGTCCATCACAACCCCAATCACCCCATATACCACCACCGTTGCGGGTATAAACCGTATGGATATAGTTGCCCTCTATAAGGCCGTAGTTCATAAAGTGCACCTTGATAGCACCGGTTTCCGAACCTTCGAACTCTCTACGGTAGTTGGTTTCTACGATATGGTTGTAAAGAATTTCAGATTTCCACGAATGCACGCCGGCGATACCGCTTTGACCGCATTTTGCGATGTAGTTATGACGGATGATATGGTGGCCGTATTTATCGCCGTCACCGGAGCTAACCCACTGCCGGACCAAAGGCTTGTTGGCGTCATTCCTGCTACCACCCCATGTGTCGCATCCAAGGCCTATATCAATGCCTATGGAACGGGCATTGATGATGGAGTTGTTTTCTATAATCCAACGCTTTCCGCCGAATACGCTAATGGAACCCCTCTGAGCACGCTCAGGCTGACTCGGAAAATCAGAAAACCAATTACCCGCGTGCATCATGGTAAATCCGTCAACCGTAATGTACTGTAAGCCGAACACGTCCGGTGCGAAGTTCTGGCGCCTTGCGTTAATTTCAACTAAATTTTGAGGGTCGTTGGGATTAACGGCTCCGAAATTGACATATACAGAGGTTTCACGGTCTGACTCCGAATAGTCATAGAACCAGCTGTTCGGCGCTTCTTGCACGTCTCCTATTGTAAATTTCTGGGAATAGGCATAGTTGTTAAGATATACGTCTCCCGCTGTCCAGTCGGAACTGCCGCCATTGCCGCCCAGCCAGTGCACTTGCCTGAATGGGTTATAATGGTTGGGGGCCTGATTGTTAGTGCCGTTAGTCCAGCCGCCGGAACCTCTGCCGCCCTTGTCGGGTTCCTCAAAGAAAGAATCGGGAATGACTGCTCTCCACACGACGCCGCTATCTCCGGCACTGCACTGTGTCCAACTGATTGTACGCCCATTATGTTCAGTTGGAATCTGTTCGGAGGCCTTGATAACAACCTCACCGTGATTCCCGTCGGCTCTATATGTAATGCGACTGCCTTCACTTGTACCACCGCGTAGCGGTTTTACATGCTCGCGGTAAAGACCGGGAGCAACCAATACGGTGTTGCCCGGCATGGCTTCCTGAGCAGCCCTGTTTATTGTCTTAAACGGCGCTGTTCGGCTACCCTCGTTTTTGTCGCTGCCTGTTGCGGCGTTGACGTAAAGTATCCGCATGTTTGAATCTCTTCCGCTGATTTGAGCTTGAACGTGGATTGGCAAAAGGCCAATCAGGAGTAAAATGCATACTTGTTTTTTCATGGTTTATCGTTTTTTTCTATTAAGAGCGTTCCTAATAATTCATTTTCATGTATTTTGATTTTTGCTGCTGATATAATGCACCACAAAGGTACGGAAAAACTACGATTCTAAGAAACCGGATCAACTGTAAAACTGTGCTTGGAAAGCAGACTGAAAGCCCGACTTGCACCAGCCCAACGCATCGCGTTGGGTAAAGGACGCAATCGCGCAGGGTTGTAAATGGATGGATTTATGGGAGTTTAGTTGCGGAGGAAGGATTCGAACCTACGACCTTTGGGTTATGAGCCCAACGAGCTGCCACTGCTCCACTCCGCGATTTGAGAGTGCAAAGGTAGCTATTTATTTCTAAAAACCAAATTTATTTCAACTCTTTTTACTGTTTTTTTGGTCGTTGGCGCTTTTTATCTTAATTTTGCACAGTTTTATGAATGATATTGTATGTCGATAACCGTAGCAAAAACCCGTGACAGATTGATTGATGTGGCTCGTCAATTGTTTGCCCGCATAGGAGTAGAGAATACGACTATGAATGATATTGCTACGGCTTCCGAGAAAGGACGGCGTACGTTATATACCCACTTCAATAGTAAAAAAGAGATATACAATGCCGTTATTGCATCGGAATTGGATATACTTCACAGTTCTCTCGAAACAGTCGCCCACAAAGATTTATCTGCCGACGAAAAAATAATAGAATTTGTCCTCATGCGTTTGGAATCCATCAAGGATGTCGTATTCCGGAACGGAACATTAAGGGCTGATTTCTTCCGGGATATTTGGCGGGTGGAAAATGTCAGAAAATCATTCGATTTAAAAGAAATAGCCTGCATTCAGGATATGTTGGAAGACGGAATCCGGCAAGGTATTTTTGAAATATCCGACACAAAAACTACGGCTATCGTTTTGCACCATGCATTCAAAGGATTGGAAGTGCCTTATATACGGGGAATAATGCCCGGCTTTTCTTCTTCCGACAGAAGCCAGGCGGGCGCTGTAATAAATCTGTTATTTAACGGAATAAAAAAGAAACAATGATATTATTAGAAGGAAAAACAGCTGTCGTAACAGGAGCCGCCCGCGGTATAGGGAAAGCAGTGGCTATCCGCTTTGCACAGGAAGGATGCAACATCGCTTTTACCGACTTGGTAATTGACGAAAATACCCAGGCAACAGAAGCAGAAATTGCCGCTTATGGTGTGAAAGTAAAAGGATACGCCTCTAATGCTGCAAGTTTTGAAGATACACATACGGTGGTAAATGCCATATTAATCGATTTCGGAAAGATAGATATTTTGGTCAACAATGCGGGAATAACCCGTGATGGTTTGATGATGCGTATGTCGGAACAGCAATGGGACATGGTCATCAACGTCAATTTGAAATCTGCCTTTAATTTTATTCATGCTTTGACGCCGGTGATGATAAAACAAAGAGCCGGCAGCATCATCAATATGAGTTCGGTTGTCGGCGTTCACGGAAATGCCGGTCAGGCTAACTATTCGGCATCCAAAGCAGGTATGATTGGCTTGGCAAAATCAATTGCCCGCGAATTGGGTTCACGCGGAATCAGAGCTAACGCCATTGCTCCGGGATTCATTATTACGGAAATGACGCATCAACTTTCGGAAGAAGTGCGTGAAGAATGGGCGAAACAGATT
>Ga0082212_10009447_pt1 | contig 12586 bp, 6 predicted proteins | sample TergutNt197P3_FD_71548 | JGI IMG/M metagenome (GOLD analysis project Ga0082212, IMG submission 71548) | Neocapritermes taracua P3 segment gut microbial communities from Petit-Saut dam, French Guiana - Nt197 P3 | ecosystem: Host-associated > Arthropoda: Insects > Digestive system > Gut ... | reverse complement strand
CAGACGCGGGACGCCGACGGGCAGCGCCGCGCGCATTAGCGAGCAGAGGCAGACAAAGAGACCGATTACGATGAACACATTCGAAAACCTGCTTCTGTCGCCGGCTATTGTCCTTTGCAGCAGCATTGTGAGCAGAAGCATGGCGCAGAAACAGAAATTCTCAAGCCCGTACCACCACATACCGCCCCGGAAAACGGTCTTTACGACCGGGTAGCACACATATCCGACAAAACAAAGGCAGACCGCTCCGAACAGCAGCATGGAGCGGTCTTTTCTCATAAGGAAACCGACGATCAGAAAGAAAACCGCCAGCGCCAATGAAATGGTGCAGACGGCCGCCCTGCCGATGAGCCTTGTTTGGATCAAACCCGATACCGTTTGCGGAAGGCCAAAGGCGGGCGGATACACCATTCCGCTGTACATATGTGAAAAGTCTGACGCCGCCACGATGATCTCGACCCGGTTCTGCGCAAGGAACGATACCGCCGAGGTTCCTGTCTGCGGACGATAGCCCGCGGGATCGGGGTCGCCGAACCGCTCGGCTTTCACCCCGTTTATATAAAGCGTATAGGCTGAATAGATTTCCGGAAGCTCCAGCGTGTAAGCGGCAGGGGCGGGGGGTATGACTATGTTCAGCCTGTATGTCGCGCTCCCGTGCGGACTGCGCCTGACGTCGCTTCCCTCAAAGCCCCCGTACTGCCCGATATAGACATATTCATCGGGGAGGAGGCCGCTTGCAAAGTCCCCCGGCGTCAGCAGCTTGTCACGATATATTTCCCAGCCGTGGGTCAGGAATACCGCCGGGTATTCGTTCAAGGCGTTTTCATCCAGCGTAAGCAGACCGCTTTCCGCTTGGGGTCCGCTTGCCGTATACTTATTGTCGAACATATAGCAAAGCCAAAAGAGCGCGATCGAAAAGAGGATCACGCCCGTCATTATCAGCAGTATTCTGTTCCCGCCGGCTGTCCGTTTCATTTATCCGCCAATACCTTCCTTCGGAGGATAAAGTAAACAAGGCATATCCCGAAACCCAGGATGACGACGCCAATGACAAGCGGCAAAGCCGGGAAAGCGGATGCGGGGGTCATTTGCTCGATGCGCAGGCTCGGCTCCGTCAGAATCTCGGCTATGATCTCGGGCAGCTCTATTTGCGTGACGCCGGACGTTCTCTCGACCGGTGTTTGGGGAATGGGCTCAGGGTCGGGCGCATTCACCGTCAACTCGACCTCCACGGGCACTCCCGCAAAAACGGCCGTGAGCGCGTGGACCCCCGCTCCCAGACGCGCAAGTCTCTCCGCGCTTATCGTGATTATCGTGCTTCCGGGACGCGCCGTGTAGTCAACGCCGGGCGCCCACAGTTCGCCGTCGACGTAAAAACCGTCAAAATCGTCAAACGGGAAGTCGAATTTCAGCTCCATGGGGTCGTCGTTTCCGCCAAGGTTATAGTTGACGCCTCCGTCCAAGCCGGCGGACAGACCGCTTGTTATGCCATCACCCGATGCGTCGCCGTCGGACGTATCGCCGTCCAATGCGGCGCCGCCCTGCGAGGCGCTGTCGCCGTTTGAAGCCGCTCCCGCATTTGCGGCGTTTAGGGGGTTTGCCGGCTCCAAAATGAGATTCCCGGCCTGCGGCGGTAACTGCTGCGCGTTGCCTTCCGCGTCATTGGACGTTTGTGCCGTTGAACCCTGTTCATCGTCGCCCGGCTCGGTTCCGGCCGCATCCTGCTCATCGTCCCGCGATTCGTCCTGTTCATCAACGTCTTCATTGTCATCCGGAGATTGCGGGGAGTCCGTATCATCGCCATCGTCTGAATCCGATTGCGGGTCTTCCGTGCTTTTATCCCCATCCCCGCTTGCGTCCGGCAGCTCCGTATCGCCGCCATTTCCAGTATTTCCGCCGACATAGCCGCCGCCATTCCAAGCGTTGCCTCCGTTGTTGCCGCTGTTTCCGGAATTGCCGCTATCGCCCGTGATGACGTCCCACGGATTTTGATACCGGTCGCCCCCCGTGCGGTCGCCCTCGAACAGCTCGAACCTAAACCCCGCGCCGGTCAGATCGACCCTCAGAAAGTTTACAGAAAAGCCGTCGTTTTCGTAGCGTATATCGAAATCATAAACATGCCCGTGCCGAAACCAGCTTAGGTCGAGGTTGAGCCAGTAATAAGGGGGGTCGCTCGGGAAGAAAATCTGAAGGACGTTTTCCCTTTTCCAATAGTCTTCCGCAATACCGCTAAGCTCAAGCCAGTCCCCGCCGTCCATGACGTTTTGCCAGTCCCCGCCGTCCATCGACACCCGCAGCTCGGGTTCGGCAACGCCTTTCAGCCAGTATATTTCGAAGCCCGCCGGCCCGGTCTCCGCCGCGCGTAAATCCACTTCCTCCGGGTCAAGCACATACACCGCCATCTGCGGGCGCCTGAAGTCGTCCGAGCCGAAACCCACTCCGAGCGGCAAATGCAGCGTAACGGGATAATAAACGCCTACAGCCGACGAATCCACTATTGAAGGGTCTATGGAAACATCGACCCAAAAACTATATCCGCCTGCCGTTTCTATCATGATTTCATCGGCGCTATCGTACAACCGCGCTTCCATATCAGCCGCTGCCATGCCGAGCGGGATAATATTCCCATCGTAAAAAATATTATGCACTAGATCGGATACGACCTCGACCGGCGCGCCATCGGGGTCATAGACCAAAACAGGGATTTCCACCGTGAGCTCGCCATACATATATTCGTAGCCGTCCGGCAGGGACACATCGCCCGTTATCGTACTTATGCCCGTCATGCCGCTGTCAAAGTCGTCGTAGCGCCAATCGACCGGGACTTCGATCGCTTCGCCGCGCCATATCATCCCGTAGACTGCCAGCACCGTCTGATCCAGTTCCGTCCCAAGACTGCGTGGATCGCCGTTTATCTCCAGAAAATATATGTCGTCGGGATACCAGGGCGTGGCGAATTGGATGAAGATAGTTTCGTCCGAATCATCAGGTTCGGACAGCGTGATGGAGATTTCGAAGCTGCCGGTTTCGCCGGGGGGGTCAAGGGTATATTGCGTTGCGTGAACGTAATAAGTCCCCGAATATGTCAGCTTGTAGACTAATTTTGAATTGCTGCCGCCGCCACCGTCGTCGTCCTGGGCCAGCGCGATTTCTTCTTCGTCCAAAAGATACAGAAGTGCGTCAAAATCATCCGAGTCCAGGGTTATTGTGACCACCTCACCGGCTTCGGCGCTGAAGACATAGCCTTTGGTATATGCGTAGCTTGAAACCGGCGTTTCGCACGCATCCGTCAGTTCCGCGGTTTCGGAGAATGGGGGCGTCACCGGGGTATAATCCGACATTTGCCCTGCGAGTGCGGCCGGCGCCATTGCCGCGGCTATAAAAAGCACCAGTATGCAAACCATAACAACGGTAACTCGTTTCATGCCATTTCCCCTCTCGCAAGTCGCGCGACGTATTCCCTATACGTCTTTCTGACTTTGCGCCTGATGTTCTGTCCGATATACACCTTGTCGCCGTTTTGCATTATAAAGTCCCGCCCGTCTTCGGTTTCGGCCTCTATATATTCCATGTTCACGATGAAACCGCGATGGCAGCGAACAAAGGACGGCAAGGAAAGCTGTTCTTCCATTTCCCCTATCCTGACGTAAACCGTGACTGCTTCATCTTCCAGATGGATCACGCTCTTTTTGTTGAAAATTTCCACATAACGTATGTCGCGCTGCTTTATACAGCGTTTTTTGTAATCCACCGTTACGACGATTTCGGCGCTTGCTTCACTGAAATGCCCGGCCGCTCTCTCAAGCAGGGAAATGACTTCCTGCTCCTCCAACGGTTTGTCCAGATATCTTTCCGCCTTGACCTTGTAACCGAACCTGGCGTGCCCAAGGCTATAGGTGGTGAAGACTATCCACACGTCCGGGTCCGCCTCTCGGATTTTTACCGCCGCGTCCAGACCGTCCGGATTGCCCGTTTCGGCTGCGTCCGGAGCGTCCGGCTTACCCTTCTCGTCGTCGCTTTTGAAGTATATGTCGAGAAACGCAAGCTGGAACAGTCCGGGCTGAAAAGCCGATAAAAACTCCGCAGTATTGTTATATACGAAAACACTCGCGGAAACACCGCTTTTTGCAATCAGACCCCTAAGAACCGTCGCGTCAAACGGGTCGTCCTCGCATATGGAAATGTTGAGCGGCAACATGGCGTTCCTCTTTTGCGCCTTTTTTTGGATGGTTAGCAACAATATACCATATACGGCGGCGAACGGCAATCATAAAATTTATGATTTGTCAAGCGTATTTTACACCATCTTTTTATGGTGTGTAATGCGCTTGTGGCGTCCGCGAAATCCTTCTGCAATATAAATAAAGTATTTTAGTGCCTGCGTGACCGCCACGGGCGGGCAGGACAGGGTCATACCGGGCTGGGCGCCCGAAACCGATTTTGCGAATATTTTATATAACGCCGGTTTTCTTTACGACCCTGCGGCCGACATTCTCTACTCGCGCAAGAACGCCAGCCAGTTTGGGTTGCTTGGCGAGGACGTGGACCCCGACGCGCCAATGACGCGCGTCCAGACAGCCGAGCTACTGTACGCAGCGCTTGAACTGCTTGGCATGAAACCCTCGATGACTCTCGAAAAGGCAAGAGAAGCAGTCAAGGACTTCTCCGACCTTGGGGGTCTGACCGACGAGCAGACGATAGCGATGGGTGTATTGATCGAACTGGGCATATTCAAGGGCAACGGCGACGGTACAATGGGAGCGGAGGACTCGATCCTGCGCTGCCAGATGGCGGCCCTCGCAGTCCGCTTTCAGGATATGATACTCGGCTTGGAGAATTAACGGCAACTATAATTTGCACGCATAAACGAGCAGCGGCGCCGGCGCTCAAATTGCATTCTGACAGTGTAACCACGGACGGTGGACAACGCTCCGCAAAAAGAATGCAAATTGGACGTCGGCGTCGTTGCCCTGCGCTTTTCGTTGACGGTATATGGCGAATCTGTTAGAATAATGCAAATAATTATTCAGACAGATCGGAGAATCAGATGTCGGGCGCAAGAATCGCAAATCCGGGCGGGCCAACGACCATCTGGAACAAAAACTTTATATGCGTTATGGTCGCGAACACATTGATGTGTTTCGGCCACTTCACGGTAAACCCGCTTATCGCGTCGTACACGGAATTTCTTGGCACCACCGAGCAAATGACAGGTTTCCTTGCGGGGATGTTTTTTGGGGTCGCGTTTGCCTTTAGACCGATTTCCGGGCCAATGATAACAAAAATGGACAAACGTATCCTCCTGATATTCACGTTCGTGTGCGGTATCATCGCGAACCTCGGCTACGCTTTCTTCAGAAGCGTGGCCGCTTTTGCCGTGTTCAGGTTTTTAAACGGCCTTGAGTACAGTTTCCTCGGAACGCTCATCATGACCCTCGCGAGCGACAACCTCCCGGTGGAAAAAATGGCCTCCGGCATGGGTATATACACCCTGGGCTCCGCCGTGGCGACTGCGGTTTCGCCGACCATCGGCAGTATGTTGCTCAGATACGGTACGGAATTGCGTGACAAAGCATTCGGGTTCACGATAGTGTTCATATATGCCGCGATCGCCCTTGCATTGTCGGTCATACCGGCGGTGATATTGAGCCCCGACAAGAAAACAAAAGAGGAAGTGGCCGGACTGGGGGTATGGTACAAAAACATCATCACCAAACACGCGATTCCCCTTGGCTTGGTGCTGCTGATGGTTCAGGCGGCATATTCGCTTTACAACACATACATGATAGATTTCGGCGAAAAGATGGGATTTGGAAACATAAGCCTATTCTTTTTGGTGCTTGCGATAACGCTTGCCTTCACAAGACCGTTGAGCGGCATGCTCACAGACAAGATAGGGGTCCAAAAAGTCATCATCCCCGGAATGGTTGTTTTCGCCGTTTCGTATTTTGTCGTAGGCTCAAGCACGGCGTTGTGGATAGCCCTTGTGGGCGCGATCGTCGCCGCGGTCGGCTTCGGGTTCACCCAGCCGCCGCTTGTCGCGATGAGTATGTTGACGGAGCACCCGTTAAAGCGCGGCGTCGCGAGCAACACGATTTACATGGGCCTGGACCTGGGGCTGTTTCTGGGACCCATGCTCGGCGGATTCATGAGAGCCAGATACGATTATGTAATAATGTTCAAGTCGGCGGTTGTGCCGATAGCCTTGGCGTTTGTGGGCTTCATCCTGATCCTGCCGATGTACAGGCGCAGGCGGAAGGAGCTTGAAGGGGATAAAATAGGGGTCACGGGTCAGGGATCAGGGATCAGGGATCCGGGGTCAGGGGTCACGGGTCAGGATTTAGGATTATGTGATAAACCAATCGGTACTATAAAAGAATTGACTGAGGGGAGAAATATTGTTATGGCGTCTACTTTTAAGCATGTGTTTTCACCCATTCGCATTCGCGGGATCGACTTCAAGAACCGCATCGTTCTCGCGCCTCCGTCGCCGAACCGCGCAAGCCCCGACGGGTTGTTTACACGCGACCTCGTGGACTGGATGCGTATGTTCGCGCGCGGCGGGGCTACCACGCTGTATCTCGGGAACTCGTCCATCGACATCACGGAATGCAAGGACGAGGAATGCCAGCTTGACCTTGGAAACTCGCGCTCGATGCTGCCTTTGTCGTGGTATGCGGAGATGGCGGCGGCATACAACTGCCACGCGTCGCTCGAAATCAACCACAACGGCAAGGACACCGCTTTTGAGACCGTCGGGCACGCGCCGTACTCCGCATCGGCGATAATCACGACGTCAGAGAGGTCAAGGGCAAGAAGGCTTGGGCGCGACCCCATACCCGCAATTGAAATGACAAAAGAGAAGGTTCTCGAAACCATTGAAAAATACGGCAACGCGGCTCAACTGATGAAACGCGCCGGCATGGACATCGTACTTGTGCACGGCGGGCACGGCAACCTGATATCGCAGTTCACCAGCCCGATGTACAACTTCCGTACCGACGAATACGGCGGCAGCACGGAAAAACGCGCGAAGTTCGCCATCGACGTCTGCAAATCCATCCGCGAAAAATGCGGCGAGGACTTCGTCATCGAATACCGCATCTCCGCCGACGAGATAGCCGAAGAGGGGATGCACTTCGACGAAACGCTCAAACTCATCGGACTATTGAAACCGCATATCGATATTATCCATGTATCGGCGGGCATCCATTCGGACTTTGACATGATGTACTACCGCAACTGGTGCCAGAACTACATGATGCCGCATATGTTCAATGTCCATTACGCCCGCGACGTCAAAGCGGCCTACCCCGATCTGCTTGTCACGACGGTCGGTTCGATCGTCAGCATCGAGGAAGCCGAAATGATTATCTCGAACGGCTGGGCGGACTTCGTCGCGATGTGCCGCCCACTGATGGCCGATCCCGATATGCCCAGGAAGTATTCCGCCAACCGACCGCTTGACCGCAGGCCATGTCTGCGCTGCGACCAGTGCGCGAGGTTCATTCCCGCGCGAACGGTCAACTGCGCCGTCAACCCGTTTTCCGGACTGACCCATCTTCTCAAAGACGGGACCGTTCCGGAGGCGAAGGTCAAGAAAAAGGTCGGCATAGTCGGAGGCGGCCCGGGCGGGGTTTACGCAATGATGGCCGCGTGCGACCGCGGGCATGATGTGACGCTGTACGAGAAATCCGACAGGCTCGGGGGCTGCCTTGTCGGCGCGGCGGCGCCGCCGCACAAGTTCGACATGAGGGATTACCTTGATTGGTTCACCCGCGAGGCCGCCAAGTACCCCGCGACGATCAAGCTCAACACCGAGGCGAACAGGGCGATGCTCGAACTGGAGAATTTCGACGCGCTGATAATCGCCGTGGGCGCCGAGCCCATCATCCCGAATGTCCCCGGCGTGGATAAGCCGCACGTCCACTGGGCGCCGGACGCCGAGGTCGGCAGATGCGCCGTGGGTGACAAAATCGTAATCGTCGGCGCGGGCTCCGTTGGGCTTGAAGCCGCAATCGACTATCTGGAGCAGGGCAAATCGGTCGAAGTGGTGGAAATCGCCGATGAAATGACGGCGAACGGAAACCTTTTCAAGAGCTCGCGCCACGGCGGGCAGGAGATACGGAAAATCCTTGAGGAGAGGAAATTCAAGGTTCGATACAACACAAAATTGGACGAGATACAGGACGACAAGGTGGTCTGCACGGACGCAGAGGGTAAAAAAATAACCATCGAGGCCGACACGGTCCTGCTTGCGGCCGGAATGCGCCCGCGCCAAAAAATGGTGGACGAGCTGCGCCACGCCGCCCCGGAGGGATACACGTACATAGTGGGCGACGCCCTCACCCCGGCGCGTATAACGGAAGCGACAAACGGCGGTTTCCAGGCGGGTCTTATTGTGTGATGACCGGCGAAGGATAGAACGCCGTTGCGGCGCCGGACGAATGAAAAAAATATAACGCCCTATCGGAAAAGAGGTTTATTCTCAAAATGAGAATAAACCTCAAACCCTTGCGGTAGCATACTCTTATATCTCAATAAGTTCCCATTTGCCTTTTCTATAGCGGATCCATATTGCCACACAGCTTATCACAAAATCGGCGGAAAGCGCTATCCAGACGCCTGTCAACCCGATTCCGGCGACGTTCACGAGCAGGAGCCCGACGATCGGCCGCACCAGCAGGACACCGAGGAATGTGACGAGCGCAATGGATTTTGCGTCGCCGGCGCCGCGCAGCGCGCTTGCGTATATGAACCGGGCGTTCATGATCGGGTTCACCACGGCAATGATTTTCAGCATATCGGACGCGAGATTGATTATCATTATATCGTCGCTGTACATTCGCGAGAGAAATTTCCCGCACGCAAACATAAAAACAGCAATTGCCAGTGATACGATGAACCCCAGATTCTGTGTCATGCGGACGTATATTTTTGCCAGATTGATACGTTTTCGCCCGATACACTGGCCGACAAGCGTCGTCGCCGCCGTGCCAAACGCCATACCTGTCGTGAAAGAAAGCTGCTGTATGTTCATGGTCACCATGTGGGCGGCATAGGATATATCGCCAAGCGACGTCACGATCGTCGTGAACCAGAGCGAGCCGATACGCATGAGCAACTGCTCGATAAAGGACGGGATGCCGATTTTCACTATGCGCCTTATCATGGCAAAATCAACTTTCCAGCGCTGCCTGAAGTTGAGCCTGATGTACTGCCTTCCGCCTGCCACGACAAACAGCGCCATGACGAACCCCACGCATTGCCCGAGGACCGTCGCCAGCGACGCTCCGGCGACTTCCATCCTTGGAAACCCGAAACGCCCGTTTATAAGACAGTAGTTCAATATGACATTCACTATGTTTGCCACTGTGTTGTTGTAAAAAGTCGCCCTCGTATTGCCCGCTCCGCGCAGCGCCGCGTTGATCGTGAACGTGAGCGAGATTGAGGGGAAGCCGTATATCTGTATCCTGTAATACGTGAGTCCTTCCAGTATTGTCTGCTCGGACAGCTCTTTCCCGGCAATGAAGCGAATCAATGGTTCGGCGGTTAGGAGCATTGTGACGCATACGATCAAAGTCAATACCAAGGAAAGTATCAGCGATTGATTCAGCGCCGTGTTTGCCTCGTCCGGCTTGCGGGCGCCCTTGCATTGGGCAACAAGCGCCGTGCTGCCCACGTTCATCGCCATGAAGGCGGCCATCATGATAAAGCGCGGCTGCGTCACGAGACCGACCGCCGATATCGCGTACGCCCCGAGCGCGCCCACCATTATCATATCGGCCATGCTCATAAAAGACGAAAAAAGGTTTTCCGCCAATGCCGGCCAGCTCAGCCCTATAATCAGTTTTCTTCTCTGGCCGACGCTTTCGACCTCGATATCGATCTGTTTGTCGCGCCGTTCGACCTGACCGGTTTCACGGACATTGCCCGATTCGGCCTCTGTTACCCCATCTCCCGGCGTATCGCGGCCTTCGTCGGGCATTTCAATATCCCGCTCCGGCGACTCTCCACGGTCGCCGGAGTTTTCCTGCTTCAAACTCATAAACTCGCTTCTTCTCTCATATTTTTCCATACAGTATAGCATAAAGCCACAATGACCGGAAGAATTAGTTTTGACAAAGCGGGACGGTTTCGCAAGTGAAAAAATTCGTTGAAAATTTCAACACTATAGTGTAGAATAAGGCTGAACTTTTGCACCCGGTTTCTATATCGGCTAAAGCCGGGGCGGCAGTGGTCTGTATTTGTATTTGGTATTATTAACGTTCCAACACTAAAAAAAGGAGATATTCACTATGAAAATCCGCACCAAGATTCTAGGGGGGTTTTTGATCACTGCATTTCTTGGACTGGTTCTCGGTATTACCTCTTTGGTGCTGGCCGGCAGGGTTACGACGGCGTCCGCGGAGATGCACGAGTCGCAGCTTGAAGTCATAGAGTTCACAAATATACTGACGGCGCATTATACGTGGAGGAACAATCTGACAGAGGCGATTCTGACGGGCAAGGAGTTTTCCGGCTCGCTGGATCCGACCAACTGCGCGCTGGGTAAATGGATGGGCAGCGATGCCGCGAAAAACGTGGACGACCGCGAGATTCTTGACCGGCTTGGCAGGCTGAAGACCCCGCATGACACGATCCACCACAATGCCGAGGGTGTTATTGCGATTTTGAAGACAGGCGATACGGACGGTGCGATAAATGAACTGACGGAAACCGTCCTTCCAAGCTTCGGTAATGTGATAACCGAGCTGAACGGAATAATGAACCGCTACAATGATCTGATAAAAGACAAGAGCGATACGATAACCACCGTCGAAAATACCGCGCAAACAGTTACGATTATCCTGATTGTCGTAGTGATGGCGGCAAGCGTCTTCTTTGCGCTGTTCATAACAAGCAGCATAATAAAGCCATTGCATACTATGACGGAAACAGCCGAAGAACTGGCCATCGGCAATTTGGATGTCCATACGGATTATAATATCGACGACCAGATCGGAAGGCTGGCGGAGTCTTTCCGACATCTGATAAATGCGACAAAACATCAGGTATCCGTTGCGGAAATGCTTGCAAGCGGCGATCTGACGGCGGACGTGAAGCCGCGGAGCGACAAGGATACAATGAGCCTGGCTATGGGAAAGATGCTTGACAACCTCAATCAAATGTTCAGGGAAGTGCACACTGCCACCGACCATGTGTCGGCGGGGTCAAAACAGATCGCGGACGGCGCACAGTCCCTTGCGCAAGGTTCCACGGAGCAGGCGGCGTCCATCGAGGAACTCTCAAGCTCGATCGCGGAAATCGCACAGAAAACAAAGACAAATGCGGAAATCGCGGAAAAAACCACAAAGCTGGAGGAAATGATCATTGCCAACGCTGAAAAAGGCAGCGGGCATATGGACGAAATGATGGAAGCCGTGCAGGAGATCAACCAGGCAAGCCAGAGCATCAGCAAGGTCATAAAGGTTATTGACGATATTGCGTTCCAGACAAACATTCTTGCCCTGAACGCCGCGGTCGAGGCGGCTCGCGCGGGGCAGCACGGAAAGGGTTTCGCGGTCGTGGCGGAGGAAGTGCGCAACCTGGCTTCAAAGAGCGCGGAGGCGGCGAAAGAGACCGGCGCAATGATAGAAAACTCGATAGAGAAAGCGGAGCTGGGAACCCGAATAGCGGGGGAAACGGCGGCAAGCCTTACGGAAATCGTATCAGGTATAAACGAAAGCAGCGAATTCATAAAAGCGATTGCAAAAGCCTCGGAAGAACAATCGTTGGGCATAAACCAAATAAACATTGGAGTGGACCAGGTGGCGCAGGTCGTACAGCAGAACAGCGCGACCGCGCAGGAGAGCGCGGCGGCGTCCGAGGAAATGAGCGGACAGTCCGCGATGCTGCAGGAGCTGATTTCGCAGTTCAAGCTGAAAAACAGCTATTCGCAGATCGGATTGTCGTCATCCGCAATGGGCGGCGCAAAGCGTCTGGCAATACCGGAAGGCGAGGGACTGTCGATTTCCGGCGACGACGCCGGGGACTTTGGCAAATACTAGGGCCGCAACGCCGGCAAGACGTTGCGGCAACAAGATTCGACCAGGCGCATTGAAACGGCAAAAGCTCGCTTGCGAAAACAGGCGGGCTTTTATCAGTGCGCCGAAAAAAAAGCTCGAACAAGTCCGGACGCGGTGTTAATATAGGGGTGTATGTTTAAAGGAGGACTAGATATGGATTCCAAGAAACTAATTAAGGATTTTGTGCTCAAGTGTGGTATGGATATGTGCGGCGTTGCAAGCATCGACCGTTTTGCGGGGTCGCCGGATGGACGGCATCCAACCAAAGTGCTTCCGGGGTGCAAGTCCGTGATCGTGGTCGGCGTCCGCCTGCTTGATGGCATAATTCAGGCGAATTTCAGGACTTTTGAGGAAGGCCGCGAGGACCTTAAAGGGCTATATGGCACCTACGGATATACAATGTTGCCCAACTTTGAGCTTACTTATGCTTGCTACGCGGCTGCCCAGTTTATTGAAAGGACCCTTAAAGAGACGGCGACGCCGCTATCGACCGGACCTATGACAAACGGGATGCAGAT